>Ga0209343_10002642_pt1 | contig 23009 bp, 26 predicted proteins | sample RifCSPlowO2_02_FD_184026 | JGI IMG/M metagenome (GOLD analysis project Ga0209343, IMG submission 184026) | Groundwater microbial communities from Rifle, Colorado - Rifle CSP2_plank lowO2_0.2 (SPAdes) (version 2) | ecosystem: Environmental > Aquatic > Deep subsurface > Groundwater | place... | reverse complement strand
CGGGTTAAATGCTTCGTAGAGATCGGGCAACAACCGCAATCCGTATTGCTTGACGTACCGATTGGACTGGATGCCCGCCTTGTGTTTGTCGAAGCGCACATCGGGATCCAGGCCTGTCATGCCGACATAACCCAACTAATGGTGTCAACACTCCGACGGAATCTACTCGGCAAGTAGATCAACGTATGCATCCGCAACCAGTTGTTTGGATAATAGCCCCAATTTTTCAAGCAACTCATGAGCCACAGCTACCCCAGACTCGACTGACTCGCCTTCCGCCAATACCACTTCAAGCTCAAGAAAATTTCCCAAGCCCACAACCCGATCAATATGAACTCGTGTCCTTCCTACCAAAAAAAGTGTGCGAACTTTTAGAACCCTGCCAGCATCCCCGTAAGCCAGCTTCAGCACTTCGCGCAAAGAATCAGGCACGGCAGTTTCGGCGATGACATATCTTGACTCCTTTGGCCCCGTTCCGACTGAGCGTTGATAAAAAATCAAATCCCCTTCGGTTACAGAAAAAGTACGGAGCTTCAATCTGCCATTCGGGCAGGTGAAAAAAGTGTCATCCTGAAATATCTCGATCGGCTCACGATCTGCGATTGCAGCCACTCGCGTCAGAAGCGACTCAAGGCTCTCTGTAATTTTCACCTTGATCTCCACGTTGCGATTCATAACCGCTTTGCACCAATATTGACCAGTGTATCAAATGAAATATTTCTTGGCAGAGTGCTTCTTAACGCCGCTATAATCGGCCTGACCAATGCGATCATCGCTCTCTGGTTTTGGGTAAGTTGGGCTGTCGTAACTTTCCATCGCCAGTAGTTTTCAATATCGCATTTCGACTGATGTAAATGTTTTATCATCAATGCCACTGCATCAACGCACTCATGGCTCGGCTCACAATTGGAAGCGGCGCGAAGTTGGATAATATGCACCTCGAAATCGCCATTTCTATTGCGTACAATCCGCGTTTCCAGCGTTGACAAACGGCCACCGTCGTGCGATCTCAACGACCATATTTGGCTATCGCCACGCATGCAATGGCCAATATATGAATCAACGCAGTGGTTCATGCTGTTGGCCTCACGTATCAAATCGTTTGGCGTGCACAGTGGGGCGACCATCCTGTTGGCGAATTGCGCTGGAGCCTGTAACGGGGCAGCCCATCGCAATCCCAGCACAATCTCCTTTTCATGAAGAAACGACTGTTGTTCCAGCCGGTAGGCATCACCCCATTTACGGCCTATCTGCGCCAGCTTTTCGATTCCGACCGACCTATTCACATGCGCAATCGCGGTGGAAATTTCCGATTCCATATCACCGGTTTTCCGCATAACCCACAGCTCATGGCGTAACGCCTCGCGCAAACCGGTAAGAAAATCATCAATTACCCGTGACATATCCAGCAAACCTGATCGCCCACCTTCAGGCATATAAAAACCTTTCCGTGAAGAGGTGCGCAGCCAGAGACGGTTGCCAGTTGTGTTGACAGGTCGCCGCGACACTTTAGAAATAATCTCTGCCGTTCTGAAAAAACGCTCCCACTCAATTGGAGTGCGCGGACGGAATTCTGGCTGAATGTCTGCCATCAGCCGTATGAGCACCCCAACTTTACTTCGCCAATTTTCCTCGATCACCATGCAAGGGGTTTTTGCAATGAATCTCACCACCGACTTTGGTGCACCATAGAATTCTGAAAGCTTGTCAAACAAAGGGGGCGCCCCATGGTCAATCGCATCGCGAATCTGGGCGTATTCCACATCTTGTGACAGATTCGACAACAACAGGGGAAATACTCTGATTGCCTGCTGGCGGTTACGCCGGGTAATGGTGTCATTCCCGCTCAGATAATTATATGAAGATGGCAGCAGCCCGCCGTTTGACCGGATCAGGGCGACTACATCGGCATCAAGCGCCACAATAAACCGGGCTATCTGCTCAGACAAATCCAGTTCGATTTTTTGCATGATTTCCTGCCGAATGTCGTTCAGTCGCGAAACAGAAACACCGGAAAATCTTGTAACCTCATCCAGAAATGTACTGGCCAATACAGATTCAATCTCCCAGTTATGCAATCCTTCAATATCGTCATCATGAACATGCGCGGTCACGCCCACTGCTTCACACAACCGCGCCTCGACCTCCCCATTAACGGACCCATCCGTAGTGGCGGCAACCAAGGTTGCGGCAATTTTCTCCACCGTATTCAGGTCCGGCACTGACCGCTGATCTACACGCAGAAACCAGACATTTCCGTCATTCGTTTCGATCAACAGGCGATAGGATGGAAGCCGCAACGCACTCCGCCGCGCCAGCGGCGTCACACCCGGATAGACCAAGTGCTGACGCAGGCAATTAGACGATTTTGCGGAGCATCCAGACAACATTTCATGGGTTAACTTCATGTCAGGCCAGCAGCAAACCATATTTTTTGGCCATTTCAGCAAACACATCCATCTCTTCTTGATCGTTTGTCACGAGGAGCAAGTCCATTTGCTGGGTGGATGGCTCAGCCTGCCGATAGACAGACAACATGGCATTCACCGTATCGGCCAGGGGCAATCTCAAGCCGCCCTTGAGCGCAACAGTAGCCAATGATTTCACATGATGCCGCTGTGCAATCAACAACGCCTCGGCAAACGCACCACGGATGATCGCCAATTTCTCCACATCACTGGATACACCAAGGTTGTGCAGTGTCGAGGCAAAAATCACCAATTGCCAAGGAAATTCGCCATCCCACCTGGTACCCACACTACGTCCGGTGGGAATGGGGAACGGCAAATCAAGGTGCATATCTGCCCAATCCTCCGGCCAGCGCCCGGCAAATTGGTTGGCAACATTACCTCCCAATATCTCTCTGCTTCCACCAATCGACTTTGCCGGGTCAGCCTTGCGTGCCATTCCATCCACAGTAAGAAGAAGCGCGTCCGTCTGCGCGTCCAGCACATTACCCAGCTTCAATATCAGTGGCATAAACAAACCTCCTAAGTTATCAAATGCAGCCTTGTTGAATCGCTCAACCTATACCGCTCGATGCCCCAGTTACAAGCACCGATTTGTATGGCTTCTTGTTCAGTTCCATATCACTACTTGCCAGCCATTGAGTCTGGCGATCTTTTTCAATTCACGATCCGGGCATACCGCAACTGGACTTCTCGCGCGTTCGAGCAGCGAGGCATCGCTGCCGTGGTCGCCATAAGCCGCATCCAGCAGCCACGAATCAAACAAGCCATCGGCATAGCGTTGAAGGGAAGGGAATTTTTCTTCGCCATACACCGCCCGCCCCGAAATACGCCCGGTCAACTTGCCATCAACCTTTTCCAATTCCGTGGCTACCCAGCCATCCGCGCCAACGTGCTCACAGATGAGTTGCACCAGAAAATCTATGGACGAAGACACCAGGACCACTTTCTTGCCCGCCGCGCGCAACCTGTTAATTTCCGCCACGGCTTCTATTCTCAAGCGCGGAATAATGCTGGCTATGCAAAACTTGTTTAACAGATGTTCCATTCTGCTGGCTGGCAACCCCGCGAATATGTTCAATACCTTGCTCATCGCCACATCGGCATCCTCGGTCAGGCGTAGCCGGTATTTTGCAAACCACCACAGCGCCTGGACGAGCACAGGCCAAGGCAACATGCCGTTACGCGCCAGATGCCATACCAGCAAGCGCTGGCTTTTGCCTTCGATGAGCGTCCCGTCCACATCAAATGCCACAAGCTCATGCATTGCGCCATCACCGGGGATAGGGAACATGACCCAACTCTGCAATGGCTCGCATAACTTCGTGCGTGGCCGCATGAATACACTCCTTTCGTTGTTCTTTATCCGGCGGCGTGCAAAAGCGCAGCGGTTCACCTATCAGGATTGTGCATTTGTGCGGGATAGGGAGCTTGTTGTGCCGGGGCCACGCCTGAAATGTTCCCTTGATGAATACCGGAATAACCGGCGCTTCAGTTTCTATCGCCAAAAATCCCACTCCACTGCGCGCCTTTTGCAATTCGCCGTTGCCGGATCGTCTGCCCTCGGGATAGATCGCCACGATATTGCCATGTTCCAGCTTGCGCACGGCTTTGCGCAGGGCGGAAATATTGCCCTTTGCACCGCGGTCGACCGGAATGTAGCCCATGCTCTCGAAGGACTTTTTGATAAGCAGGTTGTTATAAAACACCTCACCGGCCATGAATCGGACCTGGCGTGGCGACACGGCGGAAAGCAGCAGGAAGTCGAGGTAGCTTGCGTGGTTGGAAGCGATGATCGCCGGGCCGACCTCGGGCAGGTTCTCCAGGCCGGTTACGTTACCCAGCCAAGTGTTGCGCACCACCGGCCCGAATGCCAATTTCAGCAAACTGAAGAGCGTGCTTTGCCCCATTGGCTTTTCACTACCGTGGCTCATGGGATGCTTATGCAAGCTTGTCGGCGGTTGCAAAAATAATGTTCTGATCTGGGTCACAAAAAATCTCCAGTTTTCCGATGTGTTCTTGTGGCAAGCCGGAAAATAAATCTGCCACCTGCTCCTGCGAGCGGCAAACCAGCCACCAATCCATCATGGTTTCCATATAGCCGGCATCCGGAATGTCATGCGTGAAGTTGGCAACCATGATCTTTCCGCCGGGGCGCACCATATCGAACATGTTCTCCACCAGGCGCTTCCCAACCGGCTGTTCCAGATAATCGAACAGGCCCGCCGCATAAACCAGGTCGCACCCGGAGAACTTCTGCTTCCCGCCGATCAATTGCCTTACCGATCCGTGTACTGTGCGGATATTGCGTCCCGCATAATCGCGATTGATTACCTCAAGGCTCTCCACATCCTGATCGAGCGCAATCAACTCGCCGACACGGCCTTCCATGGCCGCCTGCGACAATTCCGCTTCCCGCAGATGACCAGCGGCAATCGAAAGAATCCTCGCCCGCCCATTCCCAACCCTATGCACGGTCTCATCTATCAGCTTTGCCAATACGGTCCGGCGGAAGCGAACCGCCCTCACCGACGCGGAATTCATGGTGGCGAAATAGACCTGCCCCGCCAGCGTCGCCGGATGCGGCGCGAACTTCGCCTCACCTAAACCGTAGATGTGGTCAAGCATCACCGCATCCCCGGCATAGCCGCGCGGCTTATGGAAAGAACGGCATGTCATCTGACACAGGTGCATGATCTCCCTGATCGGGTGATGCGCAGCCTCCAGCCTGGCGAATGCCTCCCATGCCTGGCGATCCATGGAAGCACGCAGTCCGGCGAGCGTCTCCCTTAATTGCGCCCCACCTTCCAGCATGCGACCGGAACTGATCAACTCATAAGCCTTGTCCATGGTCATTTCCTAGCGAGCCGCCACGAGAGTGACAAATTGACCCGGATCATTCGGCATGGTCGTCGTCATGGTTTGCCCCTGGTAGTTGTAGGTAACCGCGTACCCATCAACCTCCTGCCGGGTTCCGTTCACCTCTTCACACTGCTGTTGCTGCTCATAGCGAGTGCGCTGCACCGCCTGCATAACCGGAACAATTCTGGTCGCAGGCGGAGTACCCGCACGGTTGCCGACAATAGCCCCGCCAATAAACCCCAGCGCTCTCGCCCAATCGCGCCCACTGCCATTGCCAATCTGGTTGCCAACCGCCGCACCAATCACGCCACCAATAACAGTGCCCGCCACGGGATGTCCGGGATCGTCATTCGGCACCTCCTGCTCAACCTGTACTGTCTCCTCGTAGTCGACCGGCACTTCGATCATCCTGCACTCTTGGCGATGGTCAGGCACATCCTTGAAATTTGGTGTGGAAGAAATAACCTGCGCCTGGATAACTTGTGGCGCCAGAGCAGCCTGAGGCTGTGGCATAACGTTTTGCTGGCGCAGGTTCTCCAGATAGTTCTGCGTGAATGGAATATGCTCATCCTGCGAACAAGCACCCAGGAACAGCAGGCCGAGGAAAATGATAGCGGTGATATTTTTCATGTTGGACTCCTTATGATCGTAGTTGGCATACTTCATGGTTTGCATTATCAGCAGAACAAAAAGCACTGGATCGTTCGACAAGCTTGTCGCAATCCTTGTCGCAACCCTAGCGTGATCAATGCGCTGATTCTTTTGAACTGCGACGAGGGCGAGTTCCGGCTTGTTCCGGCCAACCGGAGCGGCACGACTACGAATATGAGCGATGTGGCGTTTGTAACGTATTCATGGCGAGCGAGCCGCTGGCCGGAACGCGGATGACCAAGGTGACGGAGTACAAGGCCAAAGTGGATTGGGCGCAATTTCTCCAGAATATTGCAGTGCTATCAGGATGCAAAGAAGATCACGCTGGTGATGGATAATTTGAACACCCATAGCCCCGGCGCGCTATACCAGACGTTTCCCCCCGATCAGGCGAAGGCGTTATGGGATCGCTTTGAATTTGTCTATACGCCGAAGCATGGCAGTTGGCTCAATGTTGCCGAGATCGAACTCAACGTGTTGATCAGTCAATGCCTTGATCGGCGCATCGGCAGCATGGAGGAGCTGCGCGAGGAGGTTGCCGCCTGGCAAGCGCGCCGCGATCAGATTCACGCCAAAGTAAACTGGCTGGCAATTCACGACAGAGAATGCGCGGGTCAAACTCAAACGGTTATATCCGACATTTGAGGCGTGACACGACACTAGACGCACCCCTAGACCCCTGACAATTCATATTTTTTGAGGCACCCTTGATACTTGCCATTAACCGCCTTAGCAAATTGCGCGGTCGTCAGTTTCGACTTTATTTTCGGGCTTTTTATTTCCACGCTGGGCAGCCTTGCGTAAGCCGGTGTGCCATATCTAGTTGTATATACCTGCTTGATCGCAAGGTAGGTTTTTGTGTTTTCGAATGCCTCAGATTTCTCCAAGTAAAGGTCGTTGCGAATCGTCTTCTTGTCGAGCGCTGGTGCGAACCGCACAGCAAATGCAAGGATTGCCTTCTCCGATTCGCTCTTATCCGGTTTTATTGAGCCATTCCATTTTGAATAACGCAGCAAGTCACCATCCAAGTCCAGCTTCGTCCCAACCAGCTCAGACAACTGTTGTTGCACGGCAGCATTCCGGCTGGCATACATGCCAAGGTTGTAATCGGCAAAGCGATATATCTGGTCGGTGTAACCCGCACGGTAGCCGAGAAGGCGAAGAGTGCCATAATACATTCCACCATATCTGGTATAGAGAAATTCGCGTGCCTGTAATGCGCCTATGCCAGAAAACTTCGCTTGCTCCTGGGCAAACCGGACGCTCACCTGCATCGATCCGGCGGTGGTTACTTTATTCAGTTTATCGGGGTCATTGACACCTACCATACCCCCGGCGGACTCGGCCATGGCATACAAATTGGGATGGAGTGTTTTGTAATAGGCCACGGCTTCCCGGTATATATGATCCAGTTCATATTCCGTTTTTGCCTTCTTTATTCTTTCCCAATAAGTATATTTTTCTCCCGGAAACTTTACGTCAGCCAATTTTTTGGCAACCTCATTGACAAGCCGACCATACTGTTCAATCTCCTTTATCGCGATTTTATTCATACCTTCTGTCGGTGGGATTGCCTGAAATCCAGATTCTTGCTGGATAACCATAAGCACCTGGCAAACATTGGATGGCGATGGAGGCAGGTTCTGTGTAGCAAAGATTTTGAGAATATCCCGCGCCCAGCCTGAACGATCTGCGACTCGATCCGGAATCAGCTTGGCTATATCATCTTCTGACAATGTGCGTACAAGTGGGGAAACGGCGCTTATAATTTTCTCACTTGGCGCAACTGGCTGTACGCTATTTTCGGCTGCCACATATTTTTCTTCTCTTGCAAAAGCCTTTCCTTCTTCAGTACGCTTTATCTCAATATTCTTAGGGCTGGGCCGGACACTTATCACCCGCGATTCCCGATTCGGCTGCGCAGATGGTTGTCCGGTGAGATATGGCTTGGTCGGCTCAGTTACTACAGGCCGCTTCTGGTTTTCCGCGCAACCTTCCAGCATCGCGAACGCGGTCAACACGGCAACTGCTAAACAAGCACGAAAAAATCCAGCAGGCTGTTGGCTCTGGACTTGCCGAACGTGATTAGACTTCGACTGGCTTGGCCAGAAGGGAGCCAACGTTTCTCTATGCTGCCCCCATAAAACGATCATACCCATAATCATTCTGCCCCCTCACCAGCTCTTTTACCCGAATCCGCCTGCCTGAAAAGAAACAGAAAGCATCATAGGGAAATTGAAACGGATAGCTGTCACCACTAACACACCAGTGGTAGATGCCCGTGATAGCTTTGCTGTGTGACTATAGCAAGTGGCCTACGCAGCATCCTGTTAATGCATGGAGTTAAACGACCCCGGATTTGCATCAGAAATTGATCGCCCTATTTCCCTTCCAAGCCCGCTGAAAGCTATTTTTATTTCCCTCATCCTCTTCACGTCCGGATCTCTGACCGGCTCTTCCTTTCCGGCATTTCTCACCAATTCGGAATCGGAAAAATTCTCCATCATTGCCACCCATTCCGGCGGCATCTCTGTCTGTAGCGTGTGAGTAAGGTAGCTATCTGCTTTGCACAACATCGCATGGCTCAACCAGAACGCCAGCGCTTCCGGCCCTGCCCCGGGCTCCCACGGTTCCGGCGGCGTCCGCGGCCCATACCAACAAGCTTGCAACTCATATCCTCCTTGGGAGCGTTTTCTCAGAATCATGGTAAATGACTTGGTTGGCTCCTCGGGGGTAAAAACACCTGCCAAACGGGTATACCCTTCCCGGCCATGTAATTTCGCCCACATAATCCGCGACTCGGGGCCTGTCGGAACAATAAAGGACCAGCCGACCAACTTCTCGAAAGTTGCCTCATGCTCGATAACTTCCTGCCCGGCGGATTTCACTCGGAACAAGGCTTCTCTCAGTATCGGCATATGATGGTCATTGCTGGCAAAATCAGTTATCGGTTCATCTTCGCGATCCCACACTTCTTCTCCGCTCGCCAGGTAGCCTAACAATGGATAGTTTTCCGGCAGTTTGGAAGACTCGCTTCCTTGCTTTTTTTGCTTGGGTGGTGACTGGTTTTCCACAAAGTACCTCCATTTCGTTTATCTCATGCAGCGTTTAGCTCAAAGCTGCGCCCTGCCCTGCTCATATGCCAACATGCTTACGATGGTACGCTTAAAATCAAAATCACGTTATTCCACACGCCAAGAACGCGGGGAATACAAGTTAAAGATTTCCCTCCACCATTTCAACGAGCTGATCCATTACATCACTCCCACACTCACCCTGACGGTTGCGCCAGGGTTGTAGGGAAGCCTCACTGTCACGTCCCTGCCGCCATAGCGGTAGGTGACGTTGTAGCCACTCAGTTCCTGCTTGACATCGTTTACCATCCGGCAGCGCTGGACTTGCTGGGTTGCGTTTTGCGGCGGCTGTTGCGGGTTGCCCAGGCGATCGCCAACGACAGCTCCAGCAACTGCGCCAGCAGCGGTCGCCAGAACATTTCCCTGCCCTTTGCCGATCTCATGACCAAGAAGCCCACCAGCCAAACCGCCAATAATGGGGCCGGTATATGAGCGCGCTTGTGGCTGAACTTGCACAGACACATCTTCCGTCCAGCATTCCTGACGTGGCACACTGACCTGGCGGTAGTTAGGCGTCGCGGCTACTACCGGCGCGGTGTCAGTAAAATCCACCGCCATCGCTGAAGTGGCCAAAGCGATACCAATGGCGGTGGCAGTGATGGTTTGCATTGTGTTCATGTCAGTCTCCTTGTGGTTGGTTTGCCGAAAATGTTCCATCAAAATAACGTCTGTTAATACACCATCCTGCAACGCTGGACACGCTGCTGAACGGCATATTGCGGCTGTTGTTGCTGGGGGTTGTCCAGTCGCTCCCCGGTGATAGCCCCGATAACAGCACCGGCAGCGGTTGCGACAACATTACCCCTTCCTCCGCCGACTTCACTACCGAGAATCCCGCCAGCTATGCCTCCAATCACCATTCCCATGTTGGAGCGCGCCTGCGGCGGCGCGGACACTGCAACATCTTCCATCCAGCACTCCTGATGCGGGTAAGACTGCGCCATGGCAGAGCCGGCAAGAGTGAAGCCGAGGGCGAGTGCAGCAACGGTTTGCAGTATGTTCATGTCAGTCTCCTTATTAAAGTGGATGGAATATTTCATGGCTTGCATTATCAACAGAACAAACAGCACCGGAGCATTCGACAAGCTTGTTTGCTTCTATTTACCAGTGACTGTGACTGCTTGTTTTACGGAATTACCCGCATCGGAAACAGCATCCTTGGTCTTGTCGATCACGCTATCTTCGTGTACTTCATTACGAATAAATTTGCATGCGGCTTCGCCAGAACCCTTCACCACCTTGGCAACAACTAAACTGATATGGCCTGCTACTTCCCTCCATGATTTAAATGGGTTGGGGTCGTTGAAAAATGTAGTTGCAAACATTGCAATAATTACTATCAGGGCGATCTTGACCATTTTATTTCTCCTTATTGTTTGAATTCACTTGCATGTAGGGGAGCAAGAGGCATCTCCAGCAGCACTTGAGATGAATGGCATGATGGAGGAATACCACCATCACCTCAGCTAACTGAATCATTGCATGCCCCCAATCAGCCGGTTGCTGCGGCGCATATAACGAACTGGCGTATCCAACTCAATATTCAGGAGATTGCGTGAGAAGTGCCCGGCCCACAGCGCGAGGCAGCAAATCAGAATTGATGTGGTGCGCTTGTGTTCGCGACGTTGGGTAGCGTTTTTGCTCATGGTGTCCTCCAAGACGGTGGTGGGTTAGGCGCACATAGCCCTTTAAGTCTGCCCGATGCGCACTTGGCGCTTCAGGCTTCTCTGGCCGTCCCGCAGGGTTTCCCCTGCGCCCAGCCGGGCTACGTACTACCTTTTTTACGAACCACGCAGGTTCGTATTTGTCTTGAAGAACTTCTTTGATTTGCGAGTGGGTGGCACCTTTCAGTGCCACCCCCGCACTACCCTGCTATTGCTGGCTTAGTACATTAGCAACTACTGTGCCAGCAATTTTTGATTTGGCAATTTCTGTTCCCAGGCTTGCTATACTTAAAGGCTGAGTCAGGTCTGATTCAATTATTAATCGACCATGTCGCTTCTCCCCCCTTTCCCACATCATGTTTCGTTGATAACTGCTCTCTTTGAATCACCGTTCCCAATCAGCACAGTTGCCATTATGCACACCAGTCTTTGCTTCCTCCTGCAAAACAAGCTTGTTGAAAAACACCATGTCTACGCATGGATTACCACGATGGTCAGTTTGTGGCGGGCTGATTTCCCATCCACTTCCGAACAAATTCAGGGAGCGTTGTTATCTGGCTGCCTTCTAATACTTGTATTTTGTAAGTAGCTGCGCGATCCCTTGTTGCGTCATCAAGAGGCAATGCTGAGAACAGAAGAGTCGTGCTAAACAATCCCTTTGCCCGATTACCCAATGCATCAATGGTGTTGATAATCGGTTGCCCTTTCGTGCCACCCCGCCCAAAAGACACAGTCTTGCACTCGATAAACAACATACGGTTGCGATGAACGGCAATGCAGTCAAATTGATTTTCCGGTGCATGCTGCACACCCGCCGCCCACCTCCCTTTTACATCGCACTTAATGTCATACAAATCGAGCGGCTGTAAAACGTGCCATACATACTCCTCAATCCATCCGCCACTAAGGTAGCTCGCTGCATCAGCAGATAGAAACTTAACCTGATCGTTCGACAGGCGCTGGATCAATCCGTTATCCGAAAACATATCCAGAAGATCCTCCCCATTGGCGTCAGCTATAACGGTTTGTACAGGTGCTACCAGTTCGCCCATCTTATTCAACGCGCCCCTCTGGCCTGGTACGCCTTGCACTGCCGTATTTACTCTTTTAACAAACTCTTCGACAGTAGGCATCGTATTCGCCAAATGTCTTGTTAACACTTCCCTGCCGTTAACCTTATTGCTCCACGTCGGATTTTCGGATGCGCAAGACTTCACATTGAATCCTCTCGCTTCCAGATAGCCACGAACATCCAATACGGAATCAATGGGTCTCTGTTCTTCACGATTATCAAGATACTCGATCACGTTATGGTCAGTGTGGGTGTAAATGGTTTCAATTTTACGATTCTCACCCCCCTCAAATCCGATGGAAAAAGCCATGGCCATCAATTTTGTTCCCCCCGTCACATTGAGAACGATTTTTGACGCCGGATGATTGCCAAATATTACTTTTGCCTGCTCTCTGGCTAACGGAACCATCTCTGACAAAAGAGCCTCAGGGAAATTCTCACAAATATGGACATGTATTCCACGTTGTTTCAAAAATTTCTTGAACAACTTCCCTTGCTGTTTCATCTTCTCCGTTGTTATTGCATATACCTTTTCCGGCTTATCCATCAAGACGGGAATAATGTTGGGCAGCAGATGATCGGAAATCAGGCAAACATGTACGTTGTCACTCATGTATCTCTCCCTTGTTGTTCGTTAATGCCTTCTCACCACCCGATAACTCAAATGGCAGCCGTTACGCTATTTGGAATTCAGAATTATCGAAACAGCCACCCCATTATGAGAACACCCTTTTCCACCAAGGCCGACGCAAGATGAGTAATTCACCTTGCAAACCTTCAATCTCGGCCATTTTTTTCTCCATACACCTTTCTTTCTCCTGCACTTTCAGTTCAGTTTCTTCCAACTGCGCCCTCAATTCGTTTATCGTAGCGTCCCTGTCCTGCAAGTCATTTTCAACCATTTGACAACGCCTCTCAGCATCCTCCCAAAACGACTCTAGAGACTTATTGCTTTTTTGCATCCGTTCCAGCCAATCCTCATCACTCTCAAGATCATCAGATAGCGGGGCTGACCACTGGCTAAAATTATTCAAATCAAAATCTGCACTCATTTGGTCGCCAACCTCACGTTCGTAATCGTCGTGAGACAGCCACAAACAGGCGATATAGACAGTATTTCCTTCCATTATCACGCTCATCCGCTCTGGCTTTATTTTGAGTACCAATAAGTCCGTCTTTCCTTCGATCAGATGGTATTTCGAGGTGCGCCAAATAGGGTCAGCCACTTGGTGAAATAAGAAATTCAATCTGCTTCTCACATCTCCTTGGCTCTGGTCATAAATCTTGTTTACATTGGGCGATATATAAACCTGCGCTTGTTGTTCTTCCAGTCTGTTAAAAAACTTGCAGCCCCTCAATCGGACAGAGGCGAGGGATTATGGCGAAATGCTTTTCAATCAAAACGGCCAACTCCTCTGCGCATATCTTGCCGTCTTCTGTTTCAGTATGCAGCAAGGCAATCTCATCAGCATCCTTGATGCCCATCCGATCCAGGCTATTAGTTTCGGCGCTCGCCCATTGCAAGAAATTCCTGCCAGGCGGCGGTGTATCAAGTTGGCTCCTGATTATCTTGCGGTAACTCTCATTGGATCCATCACGGCGAATCCCATGGGCTATCGAGGTTCCTGTGGTGCAAATGTAAAGCATCATTCTCTCCTCTAAATTTGCGACCTCACTTCTAATCGACTCATGTTACGCAATGTAGAGCGCACATCTTGGAAAGGAATATCTTGCCAATAGCGTTTTTGATTTTCTGAAGTCATCAGCGAACCAGGCACCATACGATCCACATAAAGCTTGCCATAACAATGGTCAATTTCATGTTGCAGTATTCGCGCATACCACCCCTTGGCCTCTATCACCTTAGAATCACCTTTTTCGTTCACACACTCCACCCGAACATTAGAGTGTCGTGGTACAAGCGCGCAAAATTCCGGGACACTCAAACACCCCTCGAAAAATTCGACGAGTTCACCATCCTGTTTAACAATTCTGGGATTGACAAGCACATGAAACGGAACCGGATGCCGATCCTGCATCGCAATCAATTCGGGCGGCATGGTTTGTGCGGAAAGCATTCTGTCCTCGATAATCACCAACTGGATAGACTTCCCAATTTGTGGGGCAGCCAACCCGCAGCCGCGACTCTCATGCATAAAGTCACGCATATTGAGAATAAGTTGCTGGATAAAGTCGCTCTTGATTTCCTCTTCGGACAAGGCTCGTGCCAGCTTGCGCAGTGCCGGATCACCTGCTTTCAAGACTTCAAGCGTCATCGCCTACCCTTCGCAAAAAATACTCCTCCAGCCTCGTGCCGCAACGCTGCATGTCTTCCGCACTCAATTCCCTGCCACGATCATCACGCGCAAGATCGAGTCGCATGTGCAGATAACGGGCTTGGCGGTTGCATACCTCGCAAGCCAAGTTTATCGGCAAAGTGCCGATCACGACATCCCCTTTCTGCACCTGCTCAGGCAAGAGATGCTCGACCTTCTGGTCTACTTCAAAGCCTTGCTGATGTGCCCAGGCGATTGCTCCGGGATGGCGGGATACGAACCAGGTTGTCATGAAATTTTTCCTTGTTAAAAACAGATGCGCGCATTGTAGATGCGCGATCAGGAAAGAAACGACAAGACAAGGTTGTTCGTACCTCTCTCTAATGAGCCACTATTTCAAAACGTACCGGAAGGATATTGCAGCGCCGTAGGAATACAGAGAAGGTCTGGATAGCTCTTTCAGTGTTCCACATTTAGGAAAGCCAATACCTTCTGGCAGCGCCCGCCTTTTTTAGAATTTTCTTCAGGTACCCACTGCCCATCCGCTTCCATCGCAGCTTTGATGCGTTGCGCCAATTCCACCTTTTCGATTTCTTCCCACAAACCCGGCACATTCAGCGCATTAAGCCAGGCTTGCCAGACGAAGGGCAACCCGTTATATGCCGGTTTTCCCAACTCGGTTTCCAGCTTTCGATCCACAGGCGACATTGCATCCAATCTAGCCTTTTCGAATGCCAATGCGGCTTCCTGTGCACGTCGACCGGCAGCCTCCCTTTCCTGTACAGCGCGTGCTTCAGCCGCAGCAGCAGCTTCCTGAGCACGCCGTTCTGTATCTTGTCTTTCCTGATCCGCACGTACTTTGCGTTCACGCTCACGTTGCGCTTCCTGCTCTGGATCAGGGATGAAGCGCCCATAGCCTGTGGCGGTTTTTGCCCCTGCTCCCAACCACTCAAGCGCATTCTTCAGCGCCTCCATAACTTGAGGTAACTCAGATTTTGCATCGCCATTACGCGGCGCAATGCCAAACATTAACTTGATGTCTTTGGCGACTAAAAACGGGATGAGGACAGGATCGTGCCAATCGGCTGGAGTGGCTTTCGGGTTCATTGGGTTTTCTCCGCCCTTTTCGTACCACTCCCCCATGTGTGGAGTCATGATGTCGCAGGCGAGCATGACCGGTTCAATCGGCAGCGCATCAAAGAACATGAAGCAACCGGCAGTCTGGTCGTTGCCAAACCAGCGGCGCACTTTATCGTTGTCGCAAGTATCTTCCCATTCCTCCATCCATGCGCGCACCAAGCCTTTGACTGCCGCGCCCGTCAGGTAAGGGACGCCAAGCGTGGGATGCCAGGCAAAGCCATTTTCAACGGGGTGTGCGTTGCCCAAGCCAGTGGCAAAGTGCCATTGCGATTTCCTTATGCATACTTCGCCGTTTAGTTTTTCGATAAGCGAACTCAGGCTATTCGTGGCCGTAGCAAGCTGCGCTTCATCTCCGGTTTTACCCGCAGAAGTGTGTGTAACCGTATTAATCCAGTTTTTCTTGCTGCTATCGACAACCTTCCAGTTTTCGTCATAGCCATTAAAAAAACGATCAAACCATAATCCGCGATGTGCGGATGGTGGACAACTATCCAAGGCTTTAACATCTTTGTAGATCGGGCATGTCATCTGGCTATTCCTTCATGTAGGCTTTGGCAAATTTCTTCACCCAGTCGAGCAATGCGAGCGCCTCTGCTTGCGCCAATAAGTAGCTTTGCATGTTGCATTGGGTGATGCCCACCAGCAAATCTTTCCCAGCATAGGGCTGGTTCGGCTGGCATAACCAGTTGGAGAGCAGGTTATACAGTTGAGAATGTGCGTCGCCTTTGCTTTTGTAGAACGCCGCAGTCTGCCCCAAACCGTTCATCACAATCATGGCGGGCATAGCCGATGCGTAACTCAGAAATTCGCTCGATCTCGCTACCGCTTGTACTTGTTCAAGCGCATATTTGGCGCGTTCTTGCTGGATGGTTTGCATTACACCGCTCCCTTTTCAAGAGTGTTGACTTTGCACCAACCCATACCGACGGTTTCATTGCCGCCAAGTTGCAGCCAAGGGTGGCTGGCAAATAAACCAGTCAGTTTGCTCAATACCTCCTGGGCAGACATTTTTTGGTCTTTGCTGCGCGCAGGTTGCGCCATCACTGGAACGTAAAGCACGCTTTCAGGTGGCAAGGTTTCCTCGTACCACAGCGCGCCGCCGATTGCCGTTTTGGTTTTATTATCAATCGCGATGTGTGCGTTGACTGGCGTGGCGTGGCGACACAGCACATCAAAGTGATCGTCGCTGATTATAGTCAGGCGCTTTTCTAATTCTGCTTTTCGTTCTTGTCCAAGCAACGGCAGAAGCTGGTCAATCAAACCAGACAAATCTGTTTGGACGGCGGTGAAACGAAGCTCCTCTAAAAACAGGCCGCCACTTGCTTCATTGACCAAAGCTTGTTCACCCGTTGGCTCTGGAATATTGAGAGACCAACCCAACCCCAGCATTTCCGCATCGCGCTGCAAGCGTCGCAGCACATCAGGGCAGGTCACCCAACGGAAAGTGGAGGTCAACGAGCGCACCGGAAGGAGCAGCAGCCTTGCATCACCCACGCTCAATGCGCCCGCATGATCCCCCGCTTTGGCAATATCGGAACTAGGGCCGGGGCCAAACACGCTGGTCAGCCAACTCCCCTTGTCGTCCGCTTGATCTGCGCGGGTGCGTAGCGCGCCCTTAACTGCCGAACCAAAAATACAAGGACGACCACTGTGCCCCTCGCGCTGAATGGGTAGATCAATCACCCCCGCAGAACTTCCCGCTCCAGCGTGGATGCTGGTTTGCGCGACGAGGCCAAGCATGGCGTTGGATGTTGTCATTGCTGTTCTCCTGATAAATTGAATTCGTTTTGCTGCCACAGCCCGCAGAAAATAATGCCGCGTCCTAAATTCTGATCGCTGCCAATTTGCTTGCCGTGCAGGGCAGCAATAGCCTCTGCATGGTTGCCGTTATCCACGGTGCAATAATAGGCACTGCCAGCCGGTACAAGACTTTCGGCTGGACGTGGCGCACGGATTGCCATATTCCATCCGCCTTCACGCTGTGCCTTGCCGATCACGGCACTGTGTAAAGTTAGCGCGATACCTTCCACTACGCCGCGCCAAACCGTAATGCCGTTCTGTATTTCTGGCTGCTCATTAAATCCATCCGGCAACCAGCGTTGCTTGAGGTGCGCTGTACTCATCAACATCAAAATCAATCCCCGGCTGTTTGTGTCTGGTTGGGGGCTGGCGGGATGTGAACAAGATGGTTTGGATTGAATTCCCGCCAGCCGTCCTTCCGCACCCAAGCGCACCATTTTTCTGGTGATGCCAAAATTGTCGGGCAGCCCGCTGATGTCCGCCTCAATGGTTAAATCATTCTTGGGACGGACATGCTCAGATTGATAGAGCAATCCGTCTATTGCCGTGCGCGTGTCGTTGTTACGTGCAATGCCGAGGCGCGGCTCGCGCTCGAACAGCTGACCCGCGCTGTAAATTTGATCTTTTGTGGGGACGTTGCCGCACAGCACCGCATCCAGACCCGCTGCGGTAAGCCAAGTATTTTCTAACGGCTGACCACTCGCCACTTTGTCAGGCAATTCCGGCAAGCGCGTGTTGCCAAGATTATTGGATGCCCCCTTTTTTGCTTCACCGATTTTAAGCCGTTTGTACTCTTCACCATGTTGCAGCAGGAACAGCGGTGCGGGATAAAGTCGCTCGCCATTCAGGGTTAGCCAGATGCCATGAAGCGAAAGGCCGCCCAACTTATCACCGTAGCCGATAAGGTCGTACAATTTTCGCCCATCTGGCAGCGTGTAATTTTCCTTCGCATCACCAAACAAATTCCAGTCCGCCCCCAACGCATCACCGATAGCGGTGCGCACCGCCCCCATTAAGGTGCGTGGCGGTGGCGGAAACAAGCTGGAGAGTTCGCTGCCACCAATGGCTTCAAAAGGACGCGATTCACGAAAGAACAGCGTATCCAGCGCTTGAAAAGAAAGTGTTGAGGCGCTCATCGTTCGATTCCTTTATGGGCTATAAAACGCACCAACAAAGCGGCATCCGCTTCACAACGGTGGGATGGCTCAAAGTCGAATTTGCCCGCCTCTGTTTTAGACGGGATACGTTTTTTCGGGCGGCATTGTTCAAGTAGCGGCGTAATAATAAAGCGTGCTGCCTCCATGTTTTTGGCATCACTCGCGCCAGAGTTGAGGTACTCCATGGCCATTAAATCCTTCGCCTGTTCAGGATTAAGGACAGGTCTTGGCCCGTCTTCTGGATTAAGTATCTCGAACCGCTCGCGGATGCGATACAGAAACTTGCTGGACATCGCCGCAGCATCCTCGCTGTTGCCGCCACCCTTACGGAAATTATCGGCAAGTTGCTCAAGCACCACACAATCACCGACGATTGCCTCCTCCCAAGGCATCCCCCATTCCAATGCCTTACCTCCCGGTTTCCAAACTCGACAGGCCAGCGAATCACGCCCGCATTTCTCCTTGGCGATGTTGTTGAGCAAATCATGCGCATCCCCCAGCACCTTGCCCAACGGCATTTTGATGTGGGCATATTCAATCGCTGCGGAAATAGAAACTGGAAAAATACATTCTCCGAAACTTTTTATGTAGTGTTCGCGAAGTTTCAAAGCGCAACCCATTGCATCTTCCAGCGGTAACAGCGCAAGCACGTCATCCCCACCGGCATACACCAGCGCGCCGTTATTGTCCTCAACAATTTTCGGCACACCATGAGTAAATTTTGCCAGTGCATTGCTGATAAGGGTTTGGTTGCCAGCGTCGCCCATATACATGCCGAGTTGGTCGCCGTCCATTAACAGAACGGCGTAGAACGGGGATACTGGTTCAATGTTAGCCTTCTTGCGCAACACTTTGATCTGGTTCAATAGTGCTAGCGCATCTCCACTCTTGTCGCCCCAAAGCTTTGAATTTTCCAACATGGCATCGAAATACACCGTGCCATCCAGTGCTTTCCATTCGCGCTTGCCATCAGCCTTTCGCACGCATCGAATATTGGCTTCCCATTCATTATGCTTGCCACCAGTCAAGTCCAAAGCCAGATCGTGGCACTGGCTCAACAATGTTCTAAGTTCTTCCCCGTTTTCTGATTTTTCATTGGCCTTGCCGAGCAACAGCGCCAACCACGGCGCAGCGGCCATGTAATGAACAGAAGGCATTCCATTAGACAGATGCCAACCTTGCAGAACCCAGCCGCCTGGCATGGTTGCTGAGAATGTGCCAAAATGGCGCGCAAAGCGGCGTTTGATAAAAGCAATCGCACAAAGCTGCTCGCTCTCGCGCAAATCAGTTTTGATGCTGTTTTTGCCTGATTTGAGCAGATTATCCCAGAATGGATTGCCAGCTCTACCAGGGCGTTCTACACCAGACAATTCTTGCCATCCTTCCATCATCATGCACTTCACGCCGGGTTCATCCGGCGGGAAATGTGTGCGCCAGTTCTTGATACGCGAAAGCACGCTGCTATCTTTTTCATCAGGCGTTATTGCCCAGGCGATTTCCCAAAATGCTTCGACCTGACGATCCCAAATTTTGCGGGTTTTATTTTCGCAGTGAGCTAAATCTTCCAACCAAATGTGTTCCGCTAAATCATGCCAAGCCTTGCGCACCGCAGCGTCCACTTTAGCCGGGTCGAAATCTGCGCTAACCTCGGCCTTGAAACGATTAGGAATGCTGCCTTGACGGGGAGAGCCAGCGCCGCCATTTTCCAAAGCATCAAGAAACGCCTGATTGGGCTTTGGAAACACGATTGATTTATCGCCCGCTTGCTTTTGCACCTCCCGCATCGCCACAGCAGATAGCCACGAAAGAATGAAAGAGCCAGCCCAAAAATCCCGTGTGCGGCGGGCTTGGGCGACGAAGCCTTGGACGGGGCCGAGGGTAAAGTGGAAGTATTTCATGTTGCCACCCCCTTGAAAGCATCACGCCCCATGAACTCATCTATCCTTTCCCATTTCACTACCACATCCAGTAGATAAGGACAGGGAACCTGTATGGTGCTGCCATCCCTTTTTGTAATTTTTTTCGTTCTCCCGCCTTTGGCTTCTATCGTCGCTTTGCTTTTTGTTTGCATTACCGGCAAGAATTTCGATTGCATTTTCAGCAACACACCAACGTACTCATTTCCCACCGGATGTACATGAACCATCAATGGGCTGGCGCGGCGCTGAATGTCTGGAGACTGATTGCTTGTTTCTTGGCACTGCAAAATTTTTTTTCGGGGGGCAGGTATATCAACTTTTTTGTTTCCATTCTGAATGCTTGAAAAGAAATAATTGTGCGGCATACCAAACACCAAACGATCTGGAGTTGTATCACAACCCAACTTCTGCTCTCCCAGTGCCGCTTTTTTCATGTTGTCATGGTCTGATTTGAATCTCTCGCCTGGTTCCTTTTGCACACCGAAAACTTTGTCGCCTTTCCCCCACCCCCTGTATCTCCCCAATTCCAACCCTATCGCATCTATTACCTCAAGCGGGTTAGATGGAGTAATTCTTAAAAACGCAAATCGGCTCTCTCCGGAAAAAGCGCTGAATGGCGGTTCTCCTAGGTCGCTAGTCAGGCCGCACAACGCCTTTTTGTATTCATCAATAGTGGACGGTAGTTTGAAATTCGCAACACCCTCAATGCTACACAAGGCAACCGAGCCCCAACCGCGCCGGGTGCGGCTACCCAACCCGCCCAGAAAACCGAACACCTCCACCGCCTTCATCACGGATTCACGGTCTTCATTCCCTGAGCTTTCGCGGAAGCGCAACCGCAACTCAAATTCCCCGTTCAGCGCATTGCGCGAGGTAAGACCCATTCCAAGCATGTAAGCCCTTGGAGAGAATTTCCCGACTGTCAAACTTTGACTGAAATCATGGCTTCCATTTTTACACTGCAAGTCGGGAAATAGCTTGGATAGCGGCAGCTCCTTCGCTTTATCACTTTTGATAGACAACAAAAAAATCCCCTGCCCCCCCTTGCCATTGTCCGCCGCACTACCGAACAACCGCGCTTCTTCCTTATGCAACTCGCATAACGCACTTTTATCATCCGCGGCTTCCCCACGGAAAGTGCTCCAGTTCAACGCCCTCCACCAAAACCTGAGCGCACCCTTGACTGAAGGTGGTCGTATGCCGTCGCTTGGCGATTGATCCGCTCCGCCCAGAAACATCGGGGTCACGATGCGGAATTTTGCCTCGACAACGTTTTCAATTTTTCCAAATTCCATGTTCAGGCTCCCCTTTTCACATCACCCAATTCAGCGATTCCATCCCCTTTTTCATCTGCCTCATCGATTGGAGACATTGCTGCCAACAATCTTTATCTGCTCAACCGGAAGCTGAATTTCGAAATATCTCGTGTTCCCGCCAACCTCCGGCATCCTCGCACGATGGATGAAATAGGGTGAGGCTTCAGCTTTGTTGCCCAAGGCTCGCTCTATCGCCTCCAGTACACGGGCTTGGCGTTCCTGGAAATAATTTTTCTTCGCTAACGAATACTCTCCCATCCCCTCTCTTGCGCTACCTTTGCCCTCCCGCTTTGCTTGCGCTGCTCCCCATTCAGTTACCATCCTTTGGGCGGCCTCGTAACGGGTGGATGTTTCATGCTCAATTTCCAGATAGGCGTCGAGGAATTTGTTTTCATCAACGTCGTAATAGGTAACCGGTGCTTCCCCGACCAGCTTCCTCCTCGCCATATACAAATACCACGCCAGGTTGATGCGCTGCATCGGCACTTCCTTGCCGCCGCAATGCAGTGTGCGCTTTTCAATGTCTATCACCACTTCTTTCGGGCCGAGGCTGATCTGCATCGCGGCGACCATCTGGGTGTAGCTCAGCTTGCCGGAAAACAGCGGGTCGTCGTCGGGCAGTTTTCGGCGCAATTGCACAAAAGGGATTTCGGAAAAATCCACCCCGCGCGTTCCGGGGTTCAGCTTCTCTCCTTTTTTGAGCGGCAAAGGGTAATAGAAATCCTGGAAATTTCCCTGGGGCGGATTTGCCAAAACATGCGACAGCCTGTCTTGCGGGCGGGCAAAGAAAGATAAGGCCGTGCCCAAATAAAACCCCATGGATTTCCGCCCTCCGGCGATGGAAACGTGCAATGCGGCATTGGCATCCTGGGTAAACTCGCGCACGACTTCGGCGATACCATCCGCCGCCATGTCATTCTCCTTCGCGGTGCGGATGTCGGCGCCGGGGAGCACCCGTATGCAGGATGCGTCAAACTTGGGCTGGGGTATTTTGTAATCGCGGCACAACTGGAAAAACATGCCTTGCTTTGGGTCGAGCAAGGCGCGCTCGGCAATCTGGAATCCCTTTTGGGTGGTGACCAGATACATTTCGGTGGGGACAAACGCAGGCTCACGCTCCACGGCGAGGGCGTACAGCGTCTCGGTGACAACCTGGGGCGTTTCCCCTGTCGTGAGCAACAGGATACGTCGCCCGAAAGATTCCGGGCGCGCAGGGTCGTGGTTCTGCAACGGTGCAACAACCTTCTTCGGCATGTTTCCCCCTTGGCGGAAAATGGAACAGATGGCGTCCATTTTGCCCGCACTTCGCAACAGGAACTGCAACGACAAGCTTGTTTTATGAAGGAATGGAACGGCTGCTTCAATGGCAGTTCGTGTTATGCAGAATCTCCCTTATCTTCCTCCGCGAACACTTTAACTAACGTTTCGGAGTTCAAAATCTCCCTAAAAATGCACTTAATTATTTGATTTAAATAAGAAAAGCGGTCTCACAAAGAGTATGATAATGGTTGCCTTGCAAACAGCCAAAACAACTCAGGAGACCGCGATGA
>Ga0209343_10002641_pt1 | contig 23009 bp, 26 predicted proteins | sample RifCSPlowO2_02_FD_184026 | JGI IMG/M metagenome (GOLD analysis project Ga0209343, IMG submission 184026) | Groundwater microbial communities from Rifle, Colorado - Rifle CSP2_plank lowO2_0.2 (SPAdes) (version 2) | ecosystem: Environmental > Aquatic > Deep subsurface > Groundwater | place... | reverse complement strand
AATATGGAATTTTAGCATAGTGCAGCCATTCTACTCATCATTGTCTTCCTGTCAATACTTTTCTCTCATAGTGGGAGGAATGCTTCTGTGGAGGTAGGATATTGGTATGAAAAGGCTACTATTCCAGGGTTTCTTCGACCGACCGGTCCTAGAGGTTGCAGAAGGTCTCCTCGGAAAAGTGCTCGTCCATAGGAGAGGGAAAACTCTCCTCCACTGCATCATCACGGAGGTCGAGGCATACGATGGACCGGAAGACAAAGCCAGCCATGCCCACCGCGGCCGCACCAAGCGTAATGCGCCGATGTTCGGCCCCGCCGGCCATTGGTACGTCTACCTTGTCTACGGCATGCACTGGATGCTCAATATCATCACGGGACCTGTCGGGTACCCTGCGGCAGTACTCATCCGCGGGGTGGGGGAGTGGAATGGCCCCGGCAAACTTACTCGTGCGCTCAACATTGACCAATCGTTCGATGCGCAACGCGCGGTCAAGGAGACTGGCCTCTGGATCGAAGATCGCGGCATAGTCGTACCAAAATCCGCAATCCGCCACACCAAGCGCATCGGTGTGGATTATGCTGGGGTAGTATGGGCAAAGAAGCCGTACCGCTTTCACATCCTCGCGTAAGCAGAACTCATTGGACTCTATAGTCGACCGAAATAGTGGAACTGATGAAATTTGTCATGGTGAGGTGCGAGGCTTAGAGCCGAGCCACGAACCATCGAGCGCCTGCCGCAAATCATCAATAATGTCCTCCGGGTCCTCGAGGCCGATGGACAGGCGGATGAGATTGTCGGTGATGCCGTGCTTCAGACGGTCCTCCGGCGACATGGGGGAGTGCGTCGTCGATGCCGGCGGGATGGAGAGCGTGCGGATGTCCCCCAGGTGAGGCGCCATGAGGATGAGGCGAAATGCTTCCACCGCGCGGGCGGCGTCCTCTGCGTTCCCGCGCACTTCAAAGGCCAGGACGTCCGCGGCGGTATGGTGGACGGCGGCGACGTGGGGATGAGATTGGAGGAACTGCACCACGCGCTGCACGGCCTTGCCTTTTTTCTCCATCCGCTCCTTGAGATCGCGCGCGCCGGCCAACATGTAGTCCGCTGTACGTCCGTCCATCACCATGCCCGTGCAGGCGAACCATCCGTTATCTTTGTCGCTCATCTGGTGGACGAGTTCTTTGCGGCCGATGATTGCCCCTCCCAATGCTCCCGAGCGCCCGCCGATGTTTTTACTGAGGGAGTGGACGACGATGTCCGTGCCGGTGAGGAGCGGCTGCTCGAGGACGGGCGTGCCGATCGTCCGGTCGCAGACGTAGAACGTCCCATGTTCGTGGGCAACGGCGGCGATCCCGGCGTTGTCGAGTTTGATGGGCTTCGGGTTGGCGTCGTCCTCGGCAAAGAGGAAGGCGACGTCCTCGCGTTCGCGCAGAGCGGAGCGCCAGTCGTCAAGCTGAAGGGGGTCGCGCACCATGTGGCAGCGAATACCCAGGCGCGGGAGCTTCTGCTTGAGGAGGTGGTAGCTCCCGCCGTACAGCCGCGGGGAGGTGATGATCGTGCGGCACTGATCGGCGAATTGCAGCGCGAGGAGAAAAATCGCGCTCATTCCCGATGATGTCAGCACGACGTCGTAGCGTTCTCTCTCCGGGCAATCTTCTCCGAGCTCAAGATCGAGGAGTCGTTGCCGCAGTTCTTCGAGGGGCGGCTGGCCGCAGCGAATGCGGGAGTACGCGTAATCGCGCGCGCCCGGAGCGCCGGAAAAGGTCGCAGCGGCCTCATCGGCATTGCGAAAAACATAGGCGATCGATGTGTAGACATCGCCGGTAATTCCCGCGACGGGTGGTGCGACGGCGCCGTACGGATCTTCCCGCGGGTCGTGGAATTTCCGCATCCGCAGTACGTCGATTGTCTGCGGCCGCAGATGGCGCCACTTCTCTGGAACGGCGTCCGACGTCATGCGGGAGGAGGAGTGGGGGGCTGCGGGACGGGAGACAGAGACACAGGCGAAGCGGAGGGAACCTGTCCCGGGAGGAGGAGTTCGGCTTCGATGGCGCGCCGTTCCTCTTCGGTGATCTTGCGCAGTCCCAGCAGCGTCATCCTCTCCGTCATGTCCTGGCGTTCCCGGTCCGTGAGTCCGTCGACGATGAGATCGAAGACGCCGCGCACGCCGCCGCGCCGCTCATAGGGACTGACACGGCAGGTACTTCCTCGTATGGCAGACATGAGGCTGTAGAGCTCTTTATCGTTAGAGGCCATTGGAGTGAGGGTCCATGTTTCTGGCATGGGAATAGAGAGGATGATAGGGTAAGGAAGCATGATTGGAAATACCATTGGAACACTTTTTCTCTCCATACTTACCATCGCGGGGAATGCGGAGGAGTTTGTTCTTCCGCCAAACGATGGCTTTATCACCGATCCCGGTGATGTTATTCCTCTCATGGAAGAGGAGGAACTCGAGCAAAAAATGGTAATGAAAATGGAGCAGACAGGACTTTCGTTCGTGTCTGTCATCCTTCCTACGCTTGGGGGACGGGATATTGCTCATCTCGCCTGGGAACTACGGACAAAATGGGGCATCGAACAGAATGGAAGCGGCATACTGCTCCTCATTGTGCGGGAAGAGGGGAAAACACTCATTGCACCGGGCAAAAGCCACGAAAACATACTGACCGACAGCATTCTTCAGGAGATTGTGGAAAGAGAAATCCTTCCTCAGCTCCGCAAGGGCGAGTATGCCCTCGCCATCGAACAGGGAACCAGCGCAGTGCGGAAGCATCTGAGCGGTGAATATACGGAAAAACGCCAGAAGGGCGGATTCCATGCAAAAAATACAAGTTATCGCATTGTGATTCTCCTTCTCGTGCTTCTGGCATGCTCTGCATTGGTTCGGGCAAGGAGACGTAACGCTGGGCAGACAAAACACAGGTGCCGATAAAAATATATGACACAGTTTCTCATCACGGGAATCCTTGTTCTTCTCCTTACGGCATGTCGGAGCATACGGATTTTCACTCCCGAAGAAGTTCTCCAAAAGAGCATGCAAGCAAGTACGATTTTCTCCTCCGTTTCCTATACGATGCACGCAAAGCATACAGCGGGAAATGGTGACTATACAAACGTTCTCCTTCAGGGCAACCTTCACAGGGAATCACAAAAACACGATTGGCGCATGAGTGTCGAACGCAATGGCATGTTCGTAGGTTCCATTGCCGGGGTCCGCGCTGAACCTGGCGATCTCTATCTTCAGCTCCCTTTTCCTGCCACCCTCCTCAAGGTGGTGCAGGATCGCGGACGAACACAATTGGATAATCACGCGGTCTATCGATACGACGTGGTCTTGCGTGATGCGGAGGCAGAGAGCCTGCTCGATACACTCACAGAAAGTCCGTCTCAGCTGCCTATGTTTCGTTTCACAGGAACACTCTGGATTGACTCAGAATCATTCCTCATACGGAGGAGTACATGGGATATTACGATGCAAGACACTGATGAAATGATGAAACTCGATGTTACAGTCAAGAACCATAACGCCGCACCGACAATGCAAATTCCCAATGTCACATCTGTCGAAAATATATTTGAAAATATTCCTACATCACTGTCTCTTCTTCTTGGGATACCGAAATTGATAGACGAAATGCAATGAGAAGGAAAACACGGTACGATGTCCTCCGTATCTATGATCGATAAGAGCACACTGGTGGATGGAATGAAGCGTCTCCTCATCATAGGAGGCGGAGGTCTATATCTCTTCTACATTGTGTGGAGTTTTTTTCTGATGGGTTTCCTCCCGCGTCCAGCCGGAACGATGCATTGGCTTGTTTCTCTGGGAATATTCATTGCGCTCTTTTTTGGTGTTCTTCTTCTTGCCATAGGCGCTCTCGCACTCCTGCGCATCCGAAATGCGGAAGATATTAATGAAGACGTACAGAAAAAAGCACTGATCAAAATCGGCATCGGCATAGGTCCGGGTCTTCTCTTGAGTGTCATCACGCCACTCATGGTCATGAGGGAACCAGTTCTACCGATTTCCATTGAAAGTCCAGTGCTGACAGAAGACTTTGTGGCGCCAGTTGCTGTCACGTTCAATCTTAAAGAGGCTGCCGAAATTCTTTCTCGTTATGGTCTGCAGGCACTCCAGTACGAATGGGACTTCGAGGGCGATAAAAAGGTAAACCAGCGGACGGTCCCACCATCGGCAACAGCCGTCTACGATCGTGAAGGCATTTACAACGTCACAGCAAAGATCCTTCTTGGAAATGGACAAGTGAGAAAAGCGGCGCATCGTCTGGTGATTGGGCGAGCAGCGGTTGCCCTCACGCCGCCTGCCCCTATACGGGGAAAAGCAGTGGTATTCAGTCTTTCTCACATCGTTGATGACCCAAACCAAATTGTACAAATCACCTGGGATTTCGAATCCGATGGGAATATCGATGACACGACAAAGACTACCGAGACAACGTACACCTACTATAGGAACGGGAGGTTTACCGTGACTGCCATCATGCGAATGCAAAACAAAACGCAGTCACGCTATCAGCGTTCTTTCGAGGTAAAAGACCCTCCCAAACTTCCATTTCCTGTCACCATCATTACGGAACCCCGTCGTCTCATCAGTCCACCGCCATTCTCGGTACTCTTCCGCATAGAAACAGAGGAGCCTATCGCACAGGCGGACTGGTCATTCGGTGATCGCGCAAAAGAAGAAGGCATGCGTGTTGCTCATACGTATGAGCGGATAGGGACGTATCCTGTCGTGTCGAAAATCCGTTCCAAAAGCGGAGCACTGGCGGAACTGGTGAATGTTGTGCGCGTGGGGGAGGAACTGAATCTTCCCGAGCTGACGTTCGAGGGATCTCATGAAGTCGTGCAAGGGAAAATCGAAGGAGAATCCCCGCTCAAGCTCACGCTCACGCCAAAATCACCGCTCCGAAATGTCGAATACGAATGGGAAGCTCCAGATGCAACAGAAGTTGCTTCAACAAAAACAAAACTTCAGGCTCTCTACCGCAACCCCGGGACATACACAATCGTCCTCGTCGCTGAAGACGCTGAACATCGCTCCGCGCGCATTTTCATCAACATCATCGTTGATCCTCCATCCTCCATCGTTGATTTTCGTATGGACAGAGAGGGGGGTATTGCTCCACTCACCGTCGTATTTGATGCGTCTATCACAAATATCCCCGGTGAAGACATTTCGGGGTTTGAGTGGTCATTTGGAGATGAAGGAACAGCGAGCTTCGCACAACGATCGGCCAGCACATCACACCGTTACGAAAAACCAGGAACATACGAAATCACGCTCCGCGCCAGAACAGTCAGTGGAAACAATGAAGCAGAACAAAAGAAAACCATCGTTGTGCGCGAGCAGGTCTTCCGTGCATGTGCTATGCCAAGTCGTCTTTCCGGTACTGCTCCTTTGCAGGTCGCCTTTGATGGACGCTGTTCCACGGGAGTAGCAATCTACGAGTGGAATTTTGGGGACGGAACGGAGGACTCAGGAGAAACCATCTTCCATACATTTGAAGAACCGGGAGAATATCATGTTACGCTCACAGGGCGCGATATTGGGAAACGAGAAGATATCTGGAAGACGACCATTTCTGTCAAAAAACCATGAAATACCGCACTTTCGTTCGGCTGGTTGCCGTGCTCGGCATTCTCGGACTCGTGCTCGCAGCGCTCCTCCCGGCTTTGTGATAGGTGGGGGAGATGGTAAAGTGGGGTGGATGCGTCACGGCTTCCTCCTTGTCCATAAGCCGAAAGGGCCGACGAGTCACGACATTGTCCTCACTGTGCGACATCTTCTTAACGAAAACAATATCGGACATCTTGGTACCTTGGATCCTGCTGCATCAGGACTTCTCGTTCTCGCGGTCGGCCAAAAAGCTCTGAAGGTGATCGAACTCTTTCAGAACCTTCACAAAGAGTACATCGCCTGTGTATATTTCGGTGCAATCAGTAGCACGTATGATAGCGAGGGGAAGATCGAAGAAACCTCTCTACGCCCAGGCTGGTCTCCGCCGGATTTTTCCACTCTACAACGACTCATCGAAACGCGTTTTCAGGGTGTCATCGAGCAGGCGCCTCCTGCATACTCTGCGGTCAAAATCGATGGTGTTCGCGCCTATCGTAGGGCGCGACAAGGAGTAGCGATCATGCCGGCTCCGCGACGGGTGGAAATCCAAACATGTGCTGTGGAAGAGTACGCCTATCCGTTTCTGAAATTGCGCATCTCCTGCGGCGCAGGGACATACATCCGTTCTCTGGCTCACGACATCGGTCAGATATTTCGGTGCGGGGGATATCTCCAGGATCTGAGTCGGACGAAGGCGGGAGAGTGGTCGATCGATACGGCGGTCGACCCGGAAAGCGTTAAATGGACGCAGGTCATTCCATTAAAAGAGATTCTCAAGCCCTTTTCGAGCATTTACCTCACGGAAGTCGAGGCAGAGAACATCCGCAACGGCCGCACCATTGCCCGCGAGGTAAAACCAAACACCATCGGTTGGTTTGATGAATTACCCATTGTCATTCTCGCTCCCGCCAAAGACGGCTCCCGCACCGCCCATCCGCGGAAGGTGCTGTAAACAAGTTTGTAGTTTATACTGACTGCTCGATTCTTCTTCCTGTCCTTTCTCACAATTAGTCTTTGGGTCAGTAGCTCAGTTGGTAGAGCAGGAGCCTCTTAAGCTCTTGGTCGTGGGTTCGAGCCCCACCTGACCCACCACCTCAAAAACTCTCCTTCCTGAAGAGCGAGCGCTCAAGGCTCCATGTGCCGGCACCGCGGGTGAAGAGGACGGTGAACGCCGCGATGTAGAGGAGCGCGAGTTCCCCCTTGTTCACAATGGGCAGGAATCCCTGTCCCGCATGGACCGTCACGTACGCGCCTACGAGTAGAATGGTCCCGAGGAGAGCGACGAGGCGGGTCCAGAGCCCAATCACGAGGGCAAAGCCGCCGGCAAGTTCGCAGAGGCCGATGAAGCCCATGAACCCCTGCACGGCGAATGTTCCTTCGAGCATGCCGAGTTTCTGCAAGCCGTGCTGGAGGAAGAGAAAGCCTGTGAGGACGCGGAAGAGGACGTAGAGACAGTCGGCGTTGCGCGCCGCGATGCGGAAGAAGAGGGAGGAAGACATGTACGAAGAGGGAATTCCAACACTGCTATTCCTTCAGCATCCGGTCGATCACCGTCTTGAAGTTCTGCACGGGCTGCGCGCCGGAGACGATTTCCCCCTTCTTCGTCTTCGGGTTGTAGACGATGTTCCCCGGCGTGCCGTCCACGCCAGCTTGCGAGCCGCCGTTCATCTGATCCTGCACGAATTGCTTGAACTTGCCGCTGTCGATGCAGCTCTTGAACTTCGCCTCGTTCAGGCCGATTTCCTTCGCGTGCGCGGCGAAGTCGAAGCCTTTCTCAAAGACGAGATCGGCGAACTGCCAGAAAGCGTCGTTTCCGCCAAGCTCATTGGCGCACTCAGAGGCTATGGCAGCGGGCTCCGCATTCTGGTGGAAACCCAAGGGGAAATGCCGGTAGACCCATGCCACCTTGCCGTCGTAATCTTTCACGAGTTGCTGCATGGTCGGATGGTGGCGCTGGCAGAACGGACATTCGAAGTCGGAGTATTCGATCACGAAGAGATCGGCGTTGCCATCCCCCTGAATGTGATCGATCTTTGGATCAACGGGGGGGACATCGCCGGCCGGGGGTGGGGGAGGAGGGGGGAGGGAATCCGAAGGAACAACCTGTGCGAGAGGAGCAATGCCCCCCACTGCAGAACCTCCCTGAAAACTCGCGGCGGAGTAGCCGACCATAAGGCCCAAGAGGCCGAGAGTAACGGCAAACCATTGATTTCCTGTAGACCAGGCGGAAGGTGTATCAGAAGCAGCCATAAGAAAAAACGGGGAAAAGTGTCACCAGTATGTCAGAGAAGAGAATACTTGCAATCCATTTTCTCAGACATTTTTCTCGGCCGTCTGTTGCTCTACGAGTACTTGATTTGGAATACCCTTTTTATAGGAAGAAAGAATGACGTTCTCCTGCTCCTCACCGTCCGGACGAACGATGTGTTGAATCCACGCAATCTCCTTCTCCCGAAGTTTGCGTCCATGCACGAGAAGATCGTCGGGCACCGTTGCAGCAAAATAGGGTCCCTCAAGCGCCACATGACGTCCATCGGGAACACCGTAGATGTTCACGATGGCGTCTTTTCCTTCTGTGGCCGCCTGCATGAGAAGATAGGATGATGTGTCGTTTGTGAAGACGAGATCCTGCGATCCCGGGAAAATCGTCGCATCGAGACCCACGCCGTACTTCTTGTAGTAGCCGACGTAGAGGCTATGACTCCGCCGCTGCAGCACGGGGAAGCCACCTGCGAGAATGGCACGGTAGACCGTCGTCGATGTTTGACAGAGCCCCCCACCCGGCGTGGGCCGAAGCTCATCCCCATTCTCAAAAATGCCGAGCGCTTCGTACCACCCGCGACTCTGCGTCACCGGGCCTCCAAGTGTTGCGTTGAAGGAGAACGTCGCTCCCGGAGGAATGAGGATGTTGTTCAAGTGTTCACGAACAGCCTTCTCGATATTCTTCTCGCGTCCCCAGGGCGAACCCGCGTAGTTGGAACGACCGGAGGAGAGGAGGACCAGACTGCCTTGCACCGGTTCCTGCGCGAAGGACATCCGCCCCTCCTCGTAGCGCAGTGGGATGGAAAGCGGGGAGGACGTTCCGGTTGCGAGAGCATGCGCGAGGAGGAGGGCGACGCCGTCGGAGTCGTACATCAGGCCGCTCGCGGGCGTGACGCCGTCGGTGGTTGCGCGCAGAACCTTGCCGTCTTCCGTGAAGCCGAGAATAGATCCATGCACCGGACGGGCCACGCCGGGAATGCCGAAGGTCGCGATATCCTCCCGGACGCGCTGCGCGTCGATGACGAAGCTGGCGGTATTGCCCGTGAGATCGAAGGTAAGCCACAGTGGATGCTGTTGCAGCGAAACTGTCCAAGGTTCTGGAACGTCGATCGCGGAATGTCCGTCGACGGAGAACGTCGCCGTCAGCAACGTCGCGAAAAACTTCTGGCGTTCCCGGAGCGCCGCGCGGAGGCTCGCGAGCGACGGCGATCTCCCGAAGTGACGAGTGAGTCGTTGCTGCATTCGTTCGGCTTTCCGGTCAAGAGGATCGGCGGACGGCGCCGCCGTATGGGTGCCGAACATTGCTAACGTGAACGCCGACAGCGTAGGAATCCGCTCTCCGAGCCAGTCGAGGGAGAGTAATCCGACGAAAAGTACAGCGGCAAGACTTCGGAGAATGTGTGTGTGATTCCGTTGCATGTGTTTGTTTTTGATGGATGTAGAGGTGTATGATTATTATATACTAAATATTGATAAAAAGCAAACAAAAACCTCCTCCTGAACACCACCACCCCTCACCCTGCCCTCTCCCCGCGGGGAGAGGGAAAGCGAGGAAAGACTACGCCATGATCAACCTCCGATGAAGCGCGAACGGGAAAAGCGCGGAGAGGAAGCTTGCGGAGGCGAAGAGGACGTCAAAAGGAACGCCGGTTTTTGGGAGCGCCGTCAGAAGAGTGGAATGGACCGAGGCTACCCGCTCTGTAAGAGGAAGGGCACGAACCGCTTCCGGCCCCCCGAGGCTGAAAACAGCACGGAAATCTGTGCCGTGCGGGAGATTTTCCGGAAGACGGAGAGCCACGCGCCCCGTCCAGCTCCCCCCCGGAGGAAGATCGGGAATCTGCCAAAGAATGCGCCCGGAACGGACTTCTGCACCCCCAGTCGAAAGTCGCGCAACCCGTGCGGTCTCCGGACTCAAGCGAGCGGAAACAGAGAGTCCGCTGAGTGTGTATGGAAAGGGATTGTGCAGGAGAGCGCTGAGACGGAGCATCCCGCCCGGAACCGTTTCCGTGGCGTCGGTTCGTACCTGGAATACGCCGCGTGGCGCCTCTTGCTCCTGCGCGCGGTACGGCGAAGAATTGGTATTCATTACGACGAGTGTTCCTCCCAATGCGACGGGATTGTCCTTTCGATGAGGAATGAGGGGGGAAACGCCGGGGGCGCGAAGGACGGCTACCGTTTCATCATGGGTGCGGACGGAGCCGACGTGCGCGCGTGCGCGCAGTGCGTATTCTTCTGGAACCGATCGATCGACGAGAACCGTGACTGCGAACACTCGTGTTTGCCATGGGGCAAAGGACATTTGGGGCCACGTGACCGTTCCCCGATCAACCGACGCTCCAACGGAAGCGTTGAGGAGAGTCGTAAAGGGGGGAAGCTGGAAGACGACATCGGCCGTTGCGGGGTGATAGTGCCCACGGCGAACCTCGAGACGATAGCGGATCGTGTCTGCGGGCTTTGCCTCGCGAAGGCCATCGCTGAGAACAAGCGAAAAGCGGCCCGTTTCTCCCGGTTCCGGTAGAGCGCGAACGTGGGTGGAATCCACCGCTGACACTCTGCCGCTGGTCACCTTTGCAAAGAGTTCCGCCCCGTCAGAAATCCCATGGCGTACATTTCCGAAAACCGTAAGGCGGTGCTGTCTTCCCTGGAACACAGTCACGCCGTTCCAATAGACGGTCCCATCGCGGAAAAATCCATTCTCGCTCGCGCCGAGAAAATCCACGCCGCCGGGAAGAGTGAACTGCACAGGAACATCGATAAACGGCGCGCGATCCTGCGCAAGAGTAATGGCATAGTTTAATGGGCCAGCAGGAGCGACATCGCTTCGTCCATCAGAAAGAGCGACAGTCACAAAAGATACGTCGCCATCTTCGCTCTCATCCTCGGCGCTCGCACATCCAGAATCTTGAGGATAATCGATATGGAGATCCAAATCATTATCGATCATATCAGTGCAGTCTGTATGACTGGCATTTCCAAGGGGGATTTGGAGCAAGACGCCACCAATGCCGCTCAGGAAGAGTAATGACAACGAGATGCTTACCATGCGCCATTCTCTTGAGAGAAAACGAGGAACCATAGGATGCGGGGGAAGAAAAAAGGTTAGATTTATACTGCATAAAGTAATATTTGTCCAGTACTGTTTTTTGTCGAGCTGGCAACACGGGAAAAATGGACAAAAAGTCCAAAATTTTGGACAATAGGCGGATAGCTATGCCAGTGTCCTATTTGAACCACTCTCTGAAGTTTTTGGGCCAACCCATCATCAAAAGAAGTGCCAGCGGTGCGCCCCAGTTAGCCCAACGTTCCACGAAATCCCAAATCGGCATGCCAATGATCGGCCTCAAGAGTGCGGTCCAAAATCCCCAAAAGACCATCCAAAGAAGCGCTGCGCGGATCGGTTTTAGGAGAAGGAGAATCGCGAGCGCCACATCTATTGTTCCGGTAAGGAAAAGAAGTTGTGTCGCCATGCCGGGGTCGGAGACTCCGAATTGAGCAAACCAACCAACCCACTCCTTCTTGCCTTGCAGGGCAAAAACACCATGACCGATGAACTCGCCGGCAATCGCTATTTTTAGAACCCACTCGATCATTTTTTGATTATTCATAGTTCTACTCATATGTATGGTAATGGTAGGTTGCAGCATGAGTGGTATGCAAGGGGATGGTGGCCCAGGCCAGAGTCGAACTGGCTACGCCTGCCTCTTCAGGGCAGCGCTCTACCGATGAGCTACCGGGCCACAGTCATACGTTGAGTATAGAAAACCATATAACCGAGCGCCAGTAATTTGATCACGTCCAGCCTAGCACATCTGAATTTCTCCAAAGACTTTCCCAGTTCATAGTCTTTTTGACAATATTTTTGTCACGCGTACACTTCCAGTGCATGGCGAAGAAGAATGGTACCAAGCGTGGCACAGGGGGCATTACCCTTAGTGATGTTGTCGTGCATATGGAACACATGGAGCAACGCTTATCCTCCAGAATAACCGGTACGGAGATCGAGATGAAAGGTATGAGGATCGAGATGAAAGGTATGAGGATCGAGATGAAAGGTATGGAGGAACGTCTTACTGAGCGCATCGATGCAGTAGAGGAAGATCTCACAGCCACTATGCAGGATACCATGCGCATCCGCGCGCATGTTGGGATGCCCGTGCCGACGGAATAGAAAACTACTTGAAAAACTGTGGTGGGGGCTGCTGCGACGGCTGGACGATCCGGTTCGGCACGATTGTCAGTTGCTCCCGCGCGGTAAATTCGCGTAACTCTGTTTGCTGTGCCTGTATGGAGAGCGCCTGTCTTTCTTCCTGCTCCGTAGACTTTCTCGTATAGATGATGACTCTCTGTCCTGTCATGGGAGCCAGTGTACCAAGGACGACGCAAAGGTGCGAAAAAATGGGCGCGGCGAGTGAAAGAGAATGCGGTGCACTACGAAGCCAAAATAGGGTGGCGCGTTTTGCGCGCCAACCCCAGAAGTCGTAATTGGTGGAGCATACCGGATTCGAACCGGTGACCTCCGCAATGCGAGTGCGGCGCTCTACCAACTGAGCTAATGCCCCAAATATGCGGAGTATACTGGAAGAAAAGACACACAAAGAATGAGAAAAATCCTGTTGAGTTCCATTTACATTTTCTCTACACTGTTCGGAAATGAATCTCCGACCATTTATTCACAGGGTGCCGGATTTCCCCATTAAGGGGATCACCTTCTGGGACATCATGGACCTCCTCCGGCACCCAGAGGCGTTCGGCTGGACCGTTGAACAATTTGCGAAGCAATTCAAGGATAATGCGATCGACACGGTCGCCGCTCCAGAGTCGCGAGGATTCCTCTTCGGGTGTCCCGTCGCGAAGGAACTCGGGATCGGCTTCGTCCCGATTCGTAAGCCGGGAAAGCTCCCACGCCAGACTATCCAGGAACGTTGTACGCTCGAGTACGGCGTCACCACGATGGAAATGCACGAAGATGCAATCAGCCCAGGGGAACGTGTCCTTCTCATTGACGATGTCCTTGCCACCGGCGGAACGGCGCTGGCCTGCGCGTCTCTCATCGAGCGGCAGGGGGGAATCGTTGCGGGCATGGGCTTCCTCCTCGACCTGCAATACATCCCGCGAAAAGCAGCACTTGTACCATACGAAACATTTTCCCTTCTCACATTTACGGAGCAGGATGTTCATGGAAAACGCGAAATCGTCGCAGCGTAGTGCTTGTCCATTCCCTCCATAGACCCCATCTCCTGTATCCTCTCCTCTCGGGAGCGGACACTCATAGGAAAAGGAGTGTACTCGAAAATTCCCTCCCACTTGGGGAGGGGGTAGGGTAATGGGGTGAAAAGTCTCTTTAAAGGCACGGCTGTCCTTGCCATCACCCAGCTCGGCGCCTCCGTCGCGGGGCTCTTCCGCGACCGCCTCCTCGCGAGTACGTTCCCCGATCTCGCCGTCGTCGACGCCTACATCGCCGCCTTCCGTCCGAGCGACCTCCTCTTCCAGGTCCTCGTGATGTCGGCGATCGGCATGATCCTCGTCCCGCTCCTCACCAGGGAACACCATCGGGGGGACAAGGAAGGCATCGCCAATCTCCTCGGAGCTTCCATGGGACTCGGATGTCTTGTCTTCGGAACAGTGGCGGTCATCCTCATATTCACTCTTCCGATTCTCGCGCCGTGGCTCGTGGATTTTCGCGGAGAACAGTTACAACTCTACATCAATTTTGCGCGCATTGCGCTCATCGCCAATCTCTTCATGGTCATCGGGAATACCGCAGGGCAGGAACTCGTGAGGATCGAGCGCTATTGGGTGTATGGCGTCACGCCCATCGTCTACTCTCTCGGAACCATCGCAGGAACACTGTTTCTTACGCCATGGATCGGACCGTACGGTCCGATCGCCGGCACGGCTACGGGATCCCTGCTCTATGCCGTCTGGAGACTTCTTGCAGTTTCGTGGTCTGGGATACCGCTCCGCATCCGTCTGTGGCATGCGGCCATCGCAGATATGGGATGGATGGCGCTTCCACGCATGGTGGCTCTCGGAACATTGCAAATCCGCCTCCTTATTCTCGACACGCTCGCGTCGTCCCTCCCGACGGGAGCAATCACGATCAATGCCTATGCGCGCAACGTCCAGTCCGTCGTCGTCGGCGTCATCGGCATCGCCCTTGCGCAGGCCATTTTTTCCCCGATGAGTCAGGCGGCCGTTCAGGGGAACGAACGGAAATTCCAGGACTATCTTCGACGAGGCTCCTTCTTCATGCTCCTCCTCACCATTCCGAGCGCGCTCCTCCTCGCCCTTCTCCCGAATACCATCGCCGGTATCGTCAACCTCCACCACGTGGCGAGCACCTTCGCTCCCGTCCTCATCCTCTACGCAATGAGCACACCCGTCGAAAGCCTCAGTCACCTCTTCATCCGCGCATTCTTCGCAATGAAGAACACCAGTCTCCCCGCAATCGCCCACGTCACCAACGCAATTGTGGCTGTAGCACTTTCCTGGTCCCTCCTTCAAAAGTACGGTCTCCTCGCCATCCCAGTCGGCTTTATCGCCGGCCACGCAGTACAACTGGTGATTCTCTGGTGGAATCTGCCCACAATAAAAACACCCTCCCAATTTATTTCTTCTTCACCTGAGTGAAGTCTAGCTCCACAGGGGTCTCTCGATCGAAGATGATGAGAAGGACACTGAGTTTTCCCTTATTCACATCGACACTATCCACTGCCCCTTCGTAATTTTTGAATGGACCATCCGTGATCACCACAAGATCGCCAATCTGGAAATCACTCTTGAACTTAGCCTCCTGCTCACCTACCCGACGCTCAATAATCCCGTATTCCTCCGGTGTCACCGGAACAGGAATATTCCCTGAACCCACAAACCCTGTGACATTCGGGGTATTCCGAACGAGATACCACGACTCATCGGTCACCGTCATGTCAACGAGGACGTATCCCGGGAAAATTTTCCGCTCCTCTTCCACCGGTTGCCCCTTCTGAAACACGAGCTGTTTTTCCTTCGGCACCTCCGCATGAAACACATGATCCTGCATGCACATAGCCTCTGCTCGCTGCTTGATTGCCTGCGCGACACTATCCTCATACCCAGCGTACGTATGGACGACGTACCAATTCCGCCCGGCTCTCGGATCCTGTTTAACCATAGGGATGAATTTAGAGAGTAAAAGAGAGAAGAAGTCGGATCCCCTGTGCAAAAGCAAAGTCCAGGAGACCGAAGACTGCTGCCGAAACAGCAGTGAATCCAAGAACGATTGCCGAGAGCCGCACAGCCTGCTGACGTGTCGGCCACCGAACATGGCGGAGTTCCTCGAGAGCCTCACGAACGTAATTTTGGAGAGTATCCATAGAATATCCTTCCTGAAAAACCCCTCCCAGGGCTACGAACCAGTGTAGGGAATATGATGATTCACTACAAGGGGTAATCTACCAGACCAAATGCGTGGATTTTTGTGATTGGAAGGGCGACAAACCATACACGTCCTCGAATGGCTTCTTCAGAAACGTACGGCACGTGGGTCCCGTCTTTCGCGAAGAAACTCCGTGAATCAAGGCTACCTTGGCGGTTATCTCCGAGAAGGAAATAGTTCCCCTCCGGGACGATAAATACCTCCTCCGAAAAATCTCCTCCACCGGGAGGATGTCTGAAGGTCTGACCGGCATTGCGTTCATCCAGATAGAGCAACTCATCGAGTCGATGCTCTTTCTCCTCACCGGCCTTTTGAAGATGAACATATCCCCCACGCAGGATGACCCGATCACCAGGCAATCCAATGACACGCTTCACGTAATACTTCCTGGTCTCCCCGGGCGGATGGAACACGACAATCTCCCCGCGATCAGGTTTTCCAATGTAGTACGCGAGCTTATTAATGATGATGTACTCATTATCCTCCAGAGTGCTTGTCATGGAACTTCCCTCAACTTGAAAAGGGGAAACAAGGAATGTGCGAATACCGGCAACGATCGCCACAATAATGACGATATTGAGCACCACATCGAGAAAGTGAAACCATAACTGCCGTTGTCGGTTCTCGGGAGTATCAGACATACCACCAGTGTACACTATCGCCCATGCTCGATCGCCTGCTATTCATACGGCATCTGGAACCGGACGAGGAGCTCCAGAAAATCGTTCACAAACACTGGATCGTCATCCTCATCGCTATCCTCTGGCCAAGTGCATCTTTTCTCCTTGCGATCGTCACCATCGCTCTGCTCCCATACCGCCCCATCGTTCTCTTTACGGGATGCTGGGCAACCATCTCCATCATCTGGTGGATACGAAACTTCTTCGATGAGTACCTTGATGCATGGATCATCACTGACCGCGCCATCATCGATGTCGAGTGGTTCGGCTGGTTCCACCGCAAGTCAACCCGCATTCTCTACAGCGACATCGAGGGCGTGAGTTATGAAATCCAAGGCATTCTCGCAACACTCTTTCGCTATGGCACGGTGAACATCGAACGGATTGCCAACGGCCAAATCGTCTCTCTGGATTATGTGCCTCACACACGAAGAGTCGAGGGAATCATCCTCCGAAGCATGGAGGAATACCTCCACAGCAAAAATTTGAAGGATGCCACGCACGTGCAGGATATCCTCAGCGTCATCGTCGCAGAGCAGCTCCAACTCAGTGACATCGAGGATGCGGAGGAAGAAGAGGTAGGGTGAGGATTATTGTAACCTTTCCATTCCGAAATATGTGGCCTCTACTCCTCCTCGCTACCGTCGCCAGCCTTGTTCTCCTCATCGTCTGGATAGGTCTCCGGAAGAACCGTCGTCGCCGCGCACAGATCGCCGTATGCGCATGGCAGCAATGGGAACATATGAACCGCATCTCTGACCAATCCCGCCGCGTTCTCGAGGCGGAGAACATCCTCGATCACGTGCTCCGCGATCTCGGCCACCACGGCACCTTCGGTGAAAAACTAAAAAAAATGCAGAAGACTCTCCAGAACATCGATGCTGTGTGGCACGCCCACAAGCTCCGCAATCGAATTGCCCATGAACCTGGGATGCACATCAGCAGTACAGAGGCCACAGCAGCACTCGCCGCATTTGAAAAAGCCCTTAAGAATTTCTTACCTATGCAAAGCTCTGAGCCATCCGGCTCAAGTGCAAACCGACTATGAAACCTTCTCTTATCATCATCGGCCTTGGTAACCCGGGAAAATCATATGAAAAGACACGACACAACACCGGATTCTCAGCCGTCAGTGTCATCGCAAAGCACTTCGGAACCGGTCCGTGGAAGGACCGGCCAAAATATAATGCACACGTTGCCGAGGGGCGAATCCTTACGATGCCCATCCTGCTCGTACAACCACAAACGTATATGAATATTTCTGGAGAGACTGTTCGGAAAATGATCGACTTCTACAAACTCCGCCCTACCGATCAAATGCTCATCATTTGCGATGATGTCGATCTCCCCTGCGGTACTATCCGACTGCGAAAGCAGGGGAGTGCCGGTACTCACAATGGCCTCAAATCCATCGTCGAGCAGATCGGGGAGGAATTTCCACGTCTCCGTATCGGCATCGGCCCAAAGCCCGATGGGGAAGATCTTGCCACCTGGGTGCTCAGTATTCCTTCAAAAGAGGAACAGGATCAAATAAACGATGCGTTACAGAAAATCCCCGACACTGTACAAGAATATATAATGGAATAATCTCCGCCCACCGCACAAACTCATGGTGGCAAGCAGTATCCAGAATGTTGCTCTCATCAAGGAAAGATCAACCCCAGTCTTTGGGAAACGATGGAGCACACGGAGAAAGCCATCATCGCGGATGCTAACGAGACCACCAACACCGTCGAGGGAAAGTTCACCTCCGAAACGATTGCCATGGGAAAAACTCAAAGGAACACGAACGTTATAAGATATACGGTGCAAAGTCCCTGGATCGATACGCGGAATATTCCATCGGATGCCATTTCCATCGAACACCCCACCACCCGCATCGAGAACAACTGTTCCGGAAGATAGCCGATTCCAAAGAACAAGATTGGAAAGCAAACATCGCAGGGACGTGTGCCGGACAATAATGGTGTACCGCACAACCGATCCGGGAAACACTTCCTGCTGATTGGAAGTACGTTCGACGACTGCCTGTTCTTTTCCAATGCACATTTCATCCCACCCACCAAAAGACCCCAAACCGCCACCACCAGACCCCCCTCCATTTCCATTCCCTCCTCCCATGCCACCTCCACCAGAACCACCACCCGAACTTCCTCCTCCGCCTGAACCACCCAAACCAGTTCTTCCTTCACTGCCCCATTTGCTCCCATTACACCGAAGATCAATCATAATATCCTCCGCGTATCCCTGACCGACGTTGTTGTAACAACGGGGAATTGGGAGTGCCAGCCATGGCGTCCTTCCTTGAGGGAGGAGAGAGGCAGGCAGGGGTGGAGGATTCGTTGGTGGAGGGAATAGTGGAGGAGAGGAAGAGGGAGAGGAAGACAAAGGGGGAGAATACCAAGGAGGGGGAGGGGAGACAGGTGGAGAAGATGAGGGAAGATTAAATTCATCATTGTCCTGTCGACTGCTGCAGCCGGGATCCCATGGAAAATCGCTGAGCCCGTCACCATCATTATCGCGCCCGTCCTGGCACACCGCTTTGGGATAACGCTCGTCGCGATCGTTCGCGCTCAGGCATCCAAAATCCGAATTGCCCCAACTGTACGCGCTGTAGTCCAGAGCGCCGTCCCGGTCGTTATCAATGCCATCATTGCACTCGGTTGGAGGAGGGCAGGGGACCAGAGTCCGCACGGTTGCAGAATTATTCCCGAAGAGAGGATCGCTTCCACCAAACGAGAGTGAAGCGGTGACATCCACCGTGAGTGTGGAACAATATGAGAGCGTAGTGAGCGGACGGACAGTGAATGCAAGCGTGAGATTCGTGACGGTTCCCGCAGGAAGAAAACCAAGATCGCACGAGACGGATCCATAGGGTGCATTACAGCGGCTATCGGAGAAATTCGGTTCGAAGAGAAAATCGTACGGTGTGCTGCTCGTCATGCGCGCCTGCTCTGCCGCATCAGGACCGTTATTGGCAACCATCACGGTGTACTGGACCGTTTGCCCGCGATTGGCCGTCCCAAGCCCTTGCATGGCAACGACAAGATCGGAACCGGCAGCAGAGATGCCCCATGGAACTGCAAAGAGTCCCATGAGAGAAGCAATCCCGATAATGAGGAAACGGGCAGACATTGACAAAAATAAAAAAGGTTAGATACTAACATAAAAGGAAAAACCATGCAAGTGGCTCCAGACAAACTCACTTCAGACCCATTGCCTGCTCAATGTCCTTGATTACACTGTTTGGGTGTGGCACGAGCGGCACATCCGTGCCACTCTCGAATTGCAGCGTTCCATACCGGAGAATTGTCTGGAGAACGCCATGTTTCCGAGCTTCTACTGTATTCATCTTATCAAAGGCGTACTCCATCATTTGTTCGTCGACGAACAGGAGATCATGCATCCAGACGACGCGGTGATTCGTGACAACAACATGCGTCGCTGATTCGCAGACGAGCGTGAGAAAGAACCAATGATGGGTGACGAGGAAGCAAATGAGCGCCACGACGAATGAGAGATGGGAAATCCACATAGAGTGATGCGTTGTCATGCCAGCGAGTATGAACAGGAGCAGACACACGGAAAGCAGCACGACATAGATGAAGACGGGGATGACATACTTGATCCAGTGCTGATTCACGATGCGAATGAGTTTCTCGCCATTGGTGGATGCAGAGCCAGTCATGTCAGAGAATGTGCAGTTGAAAGACGAAGAAGAATGTCGTGAGCGCTGTCGTGATCAAGGTGAAGATGACATAGATCCAAAAGATGATATGCGACGTGCGCTCCACTCTCTCGTGCTGTCCGTTGCCGCCGATCGCACGAAAGAACAATGCATGCCTGTGCATCATCTGCCGGAATTCGTAGGATGCGAGCCACAGGAAACCGAGCGATAGCAACTCCGCGAGCATAACCACGACGAAGACGGACACCATGCCCGGCGTCGAGAAGAATGCCTGCGGGTACCATCCTCCCATGTCCTGCATTATAGAGCACGCTCCACACGGGACCGAAGACGCGCGTCACTTCACCCCATAAGCTGTTTTAACGCCGGAACTTCCTCTGTGGCCGTACACTCCCACAACCGCCCGTCGAAATCCCAGCGTGCGATTTTGGGCAGCATTTCCGGCGCGGGAAGGCGCATGAGGAGCGGTTGGATGTGTGAAAGAAACTGGAGCCGCTCTTCCGGATCGCGTCGAATCAATTCCATTGAACAAAAGTTGTGTTCTCTTTATATGAGTACAGCAACACAGACGCGCACGTCGTGGCTGAGCTGGCAGGCCTGACCACAAAACAATTACTCATACCGCAAGGCATCAATGGGATTCAATTTTGCTGCTTTGTAGGCAGGGAGAATACCGAAGAGAATGCCGACGCCTACCGAGAAGGTGAGTGCGAGAAGGATGGATCCAATGGCAATGATTGCCTGAAAGCCGGCGAAATAGTTAATGAGCAGTACGCCACCAAAACTGAGAAGGATGCCAATCATCCCGCCGAGCACACTGAGAACGGTGGATTCTACGAGGAACTGCTGCAGGATATCCCGCTTCCTCGCGCCAATCGCTTTACGGATCCCGATCTCGCGGGTTCGCTCGGTCACCGAGACCAGCATGATATTCATGACGCCGATACCACCGACAATAAGGGAGATTGCCGCAATACCGCCTAACAGCAAGGTAAAAGTCTTCGTGACTTCGTTGAGTGTTTCCACAGCCTCCGCTTGGTTGAGCACATTGAAATCCTGATCAATGGTATCACGGATACGGTGTTCATTGAGGAGGACAGCGGTGATGAGCACCTTGACCTGTTCCGTGTGTTCCGGTCGTTCCACAGAAACATTGATGGCAGTCAACCGATCTGTCCCCTGGACCCTTTGCAGCATGGTAGTGAGTGGAATGAAGGCAATATCATCCAAGTTGCTGAACCCCTGTTGGCCCTTCTCTTCCATAATCCCCACGACAGTGAATATACCGTTTTCAATTCGTACATCTTTCCCAATGGGGTTTTGCGTTCCGAACAGCGCACGGACAACCTCTTGTCCAAGAACAACAATTTTCTCCATGCCTTTCAGGTGTTTCTCTGTGATGAAACTCCCAAATTGCACGTCGAAGTTGTTCACGGGCGGATAGGATGGCGTCACCCCCACCACGCTCGTTTGCATGTTCTGATTCCCAACGATGAGCTGCATGCTGCGACGGTGTTCAGGCGAGAGAGCCCGGAGCCCGGAAACCTGTTTATTGAGAGCAAGAACATCGTCCGATGTGAGAGTACTTGTCGAACTCCCACCTCCTCCACCCCCGCCTCCGAAACGGCGGAAGAACGCGCGTACGTCCGTTTGCACCGGGCGACCCGGCTGGATGATGAGGAGATTCGTCCCCATACTCTGGATGCGATCCGTTACTGTTTTTTGGGCGCCACGCCCAATGGCGACCATGAGGACAACGGACGCGACGCCGATGATGACGCCGAGCATCGTGAGTCCCGATCGCATTTTATTGCTGCGGATCTCATCGAGGGCGCTGTGAAGAATCTCAAGGAAATACAGCATATGTTCACTGAGTGTGGATCAGACCATCAAGAATGTGAATCGTGCGTTTGGCGTGCTCTGCGATATGCTGTTCGTGGGTGACAATCACGATGGTGACGCCCCGTGCATTCAGTTGATCAAGGAGAGCCATGATCTCCCCACCGGTGTGTGAGTCGAGGGCTCCCGTCGGCTCATCGGCGAGCATGAGGGCGGGATGGGTCACGAGGGCCCGCGCGATAGCCACCCGCTGCCTCTGCCCGCCGGAGAGTTCATTGGGGAGATGGTGCATCCGATCGGCAAGACCGACTGCCGTGAGCGAATCTTCAGCCCGTTTCTGTGCTTCCTGCCGGTTGGCGCCTTGGTATAGCAAGGGTTGCATGACCTGATGGAGCGCGTTCATGCGCTGGAGGAGATTGAACGCCTGGAATACGAAGCCAATGCGGCGGCTCCGCACGTGCGCCTGGTCTTTCTCGGACAGTCCGCTCACACTTTTCCCTTCGAGAGCGTAGGTTCCTGTTGTTGGCGTATCGAGCAGTCCGATAATGTTCATAAGGGTGGACTTTCCCGACCCTGATGGGCCCATGATCGCAACGAATTCTCCGCTGTGGATCGTGAGGGAGATGCCCTTGAGCACGTGGAGCTCCTGTGATCCAAGGAGATACGTCTTCGTAATGGCGTGGAGGGTAATCATGAGGGAGGCATTCTACCGGCTACGACCGCCTCCCCCGGTGCGCAAACCTCCGGCTCCACCAAATGGTGAGAGACCGCCGCGAGCCCCATTTTGTCCTTCTGTTGGGTTCTGCGTGGTAAGGGAAACATCGATCGACTGGATGCGGTCACTAGATTGCAAGCCAGAAAGAACTTCCGTGTACGTGCCATCCGTGAGTCCGGTCTCAATAGGAACGCGCGAACCATCTTCTCGTGTGACGAATGTCCTGTTCCCCTGCGTCCGCAGGGCGAGGTTGGGGACGGTAAGGACATTCTCCACCGATGCCGTCCGAATCTCCACCTTTGCGGTCATACCGGAAAGAATCGTGCGACCTGTCGGTTGGAGAGCAATTTTCACCTCATAGGAGACAACGCCGGACGCTTGTATGGGGGTTGTGTCGATCATGTCGATCGTTCCGTCGAACGTTGCCGTTGGCAGTGCATCGAAGGTAATGGAAGCGCGCTGATTTTCCTTCACGTGCACGACGTCGACCTGGTCGAGTTGCACCGTCACGATGAAATGATCCGGATTCTCGAGGACAACGTACTTTGCCTCATTGGCATCGGCCAGGAGATTGTCGCCGACCTGGAAGTCGATGCGGCGGACTACGCCGTCGAACGGGGCACGAAGTTCGTACTTCTCCAATGCGCGTCGCGCTTTCTCCAGAGCAACCTGCTTCTGCGCGAGAGCATTGCGTTGCTGCTCGATCTGGATGTCGACGCTCGTCTTGGTCTGTGTACGCTTTATGTGTTCTGCATCAAGGGAATCCTGGG
>Ga0209343_10002640_pt1 | contig 23020 bp, 20 predicted proteins | sample RifCSPlowO2_02_FD_184026 | JGI IMG/M metagenome (GOLD analysis project Ga0209343, IMG submission 184026) | Groundwater microbial communities from Rifle, Colorado - Rifle CSP2_plank lowO2_0.2 (SPAdes) (version 2) | ecosystem: Environmental > Aquatic > Deep subsurface > Groundwater | place... | reverse complement strand
ATCTTGATTACCTCTTTTGGAAGCCTGTTAACAGGCAGACTCCCATTTGTTTCAAACAGAATCAGGTACTTCATCTTTAGGGCTTTTTCAATAAAACCATATACTTCTTCCTGAAGCAGGGGTTCTCCTCCTGTGATTTCAATAAGGTTGCAGTTATAATTCTTTATTTTTTCCAAGATTTCCTGAGCTTTTATTTCATAGCCTTCCTCATAAGCAAATCTTGTATCGCAGTATAAACACTTGAGGTTGCAACCTGAGGTTCTTATGAAGATGCATGGAAGTCCCGAAAAGGTTGATTCTCCCTGTATGCTGTAAAAGATTTCACAAATTTTCATGACTCTTCTGAATACGAGGCGCAGGATGTTTCTGTTTCCCAGACCCTTACTTTTGATACTTTAATATTATCTGAGTTCATTTTGCCGCACAACTGATTGAAGACCCAGAGAGAGATATTTTCAGCTGTAGGGTTTTTATCCCTGAAGGGTTGGATTTCATTAAGGTTTTTGTGGTCAAGCTCAGCAAGTATCAGATTCGCAGCTTTTTTAATCTCTGCAAAATCCATGACCATTCCTGTTTTATCAAGAACAGAGGATTTCACATAGACTTCAACTTTCCAGTTATGGCCGTGGAGAGCCTCACACTTTCCCCCATACTCTTTTAACTGGTGCGCAGCAGAAAAGCCTGATGTTATCATCAATTCAAACATAGTTTTTAAAATCAAACAAAAAAGCTTACAGCTTAAAGCTTATAAATTCATTTGATATTTGGATTTTGACATTTGAACTTTATTTGCTATTATTTATCAAATTATAGTGAACGACATAAGTAACATCCCATACGATAGGCGGGACATTCTTGTCCCGCCGAGAAGGGGTTAGAAAACCCCGTCTATCGGGATTGAGATATGTCAATTTATTTTTGTCGTTTACTATAGAATGCAGTCCGGCAAAAAACGTATTAGAAATATCAGAGTACACAGGTGTTGTCAAGGAAAGGGTTTCAAGGGTCTGTGAATAAAATGCAAGAGTTTGATTACACAGATTATAAATAATATTATGCCAGCACGAGAGACAGAAATTATAAGTGAGGAAGAAATAGCAGAAATAGTTGGCAGGGGTGTTTTTGAGGATATTAAAAAAGCAAAGAACAACCTTAATACCATACTGAATTCATTTTCCTCTATCCCTTTTTCAGAGGAGGAGCTTTCCCAATTTTTAAAGGCAATTGCCCAGTCACCAGACCCTGATATGGCTTTGAACAATCTTGAACGGCTTTTTTCTGCTGCAAAGAGAAAAAGGGAGATTGCATCTTACCTTTTTTCAGACATAAATGCGTTTTCATCTGTAATCAAGGTTTTTGGAACAAGTCAGTTTCTAAGCAACATTATTTTAAACAATCCTGATTATCTTAAAAAAGTTCTTAATGCAGAAACTCTTAAAAGTGAAAAAGATGTTGATGTGATGCTAAAAGAGATGGATGTTGATGAGGATAACCTGACGCAGGATGCAGTAACAGAAAAGTTGAGAACCTTTAAAAACAGGGAGTTTTTAAGAATCGGAGCAAGGGATATTCTGGGTATTGCCCCTTTGCCTGTAATAACTGAAGAGATTTCTTCTCTTGCGTCAGCCTGCCTTGAAGCAGCCTGCAGATTTGCAGAAAAAACCCTGAGAAAAACTTATGGGATACCTTATTGCCGCGCAAAAAATGGAGAACTTAAGGAAAGCAGGTTTTGTATCATAGGTCTTGGAAAGCTTGGAGGCTGGGAGCTTAATTACAGCTCAGACATTGATATTATCTATATTTATTCCACTGATGAGGGCGAGACTTCCGGAGTTGAATCAAACGGCAAGGAAAAAAATAAAATCACTCTTCACGAGTATTACACAAAGATTGCAGAAATAATAAATAAACTTATTTCAAGCTCCACGGAGCAGGGCAATGTTTTCAGGCTTGATTTGAGGCTCAGGCCTGAGGGGAGAAGCGGGGATATGGTCAATTCCCTGAGGAGCATGGAGATTTACTATGAATCGTGGGGACAGACATGGGAGAGGCAGATGCTGTTAAAGGCAAAGCCTGTTGCAGGTGATATGGAACTTGGAAGAGATTTTTCAGAGCTTGTAAAACCCTTTATATACAGAAAACATCTTGATTTTCAGGCGATTCAGGAGATTAAAGAGATGAAGGAGAAAATAAATTTAAGCGTTAGCTCAAGGGGAGAGATGTTGAATGATGTAAAACTTGGCTATGGCGGGATAAGAGAGGTTGAGTTTTTTATACAGGCGCTTCAGCTTATTTACGGAGGAAGGGATGAGAAGATAATAGATGCCAATACACTGAAGGCTTTAAAAAAGCTTTGTGAAAACAAATATATCTCTGCTGATGAGCATACAACGCTTGTAAAGGGATACACATTTTTAAGAATGGTAGAGCACCGGATTCAGTTACTTGAAGGAAGGCAGGAACATTCATTTCCAAGTGAAGAAAAAAAGCTTAAAAAATTTGCCAGAAAGGTCGGGTATTTTCCTGAAAGAGAGGCTGATGAGAAGGAAAGATTTTTAAATGATTATAAATTTTTTACCAATGAAATAAGGAAGATATTTGACAAGCTTTTCTACGGGTCTGCGCAGCAAAAGGAGAAAGAGAAAAAAGATGAAGATTTTAATGTTTTATGGAATGATATTATCTCAGAGGAGGATGCAATAAAGGTACTGAACTCTATGGGTTTTTCAGAAGCGCAGACTGCTTATAAAAATTTAAAACTCTTAAGAGACGGAAAGCCATTCTCCCATTTTCTTGAAAAAAGCAAAGAGCTTTTAAGGGAAGCAGCGCCATTGCTTTTCAGGGAAATTGCAAAAACCCCTGACCCTGATATGGCATTAAACAGTCTTGAGAAATTCATATCAACATCATCTGCGCCTAACCTTACAGTCTCCCTTCTTGCAGAAAGTTCAGGAGCAAGGGATATTTTGCTTGACCTGTTCGGGACAAGCAAGTTCATTTCAGATATCCTGATTCGCCATCCAGAGTATATTGACCTGATTCAGGAGGCTGATTTTCTTGAGCGAAGGAAATCAATATCAGAAATTGAGAATGAACTTTTGATTTCCCTTGGGAAAAAGGAAGGGTGGGGTGAGAAGCTGGATTTATTAAGAAAATTCAGAACAGAAGGAATCTTAAGAATAGGGCTGATGGATATCCTTAAGGGTTTAGCGCTTGAGGATACTACAAAAGAGATATCAAAACTTGCAAAAGCCTGCTTAAAAGGCGCCTGCGCTATCTCATATGAAGAGCTTAAAAAAGAATTCGGGGTTCCGTATGAAACTGACCATAATGGGGAGAAAAAAGAGAGTGAATTTGCAATCTTCGGGCTTGGAAAGCTTGGAGGAGAGGAGATTAACTACAGTTCAGACCTTGATGTCATTTTTGTATATTCAGGCGAGGGGGAAACAGAGCCTCAGAAAAGCCCCCAGAAAAAGATTACGAATCAGGAGTTTTTCTCAAAACTTTCTATAAAAATCTTACAGGCAATGAATGAAATGAGAGAGGACGGACTTGTATTTAGAATAGACTCAAGACTAAGGCCCAGCGGTTCAAGCGGATACATAGCCCAGTCAATAAAATCCTATGAGAATTATTTTAAAGCCCGGTTGCAGCTATGGGAAAGGCAGACGCTTGTAAAAATAAAATTTCTGACAGGAAGCAGGCTCATTGAGAAAGACTTTATCCCTATGGTTCATAGAGTAGTTTTTGATGAGGAGTTTACTTCCGGGATGGCAGCTGAGATAGACAAAATGCGAAAGCGTATGGAAAAAGAGCTTGCCCGCGAAGACACAGACACATTCCATCTGAAGTTTGGTGAAGGGGGGATTGTGGATATCGAATTTGTAGCGCAGGCACTGCAGTTAAAGTACGGCAGGAAAGAAAAAGGTGTAAGAAATGCAAATACCCTTGATGCTTTGAAAAAGCTTGAAGAATGCGGGTTTATTGAAAAAAAAGATTATATGGACCTTGCAGAGTCTTATAAATTTTTAAGAATGGTTGAAAACCGTTTAAGGATTGTGCAGGACAAGCCATTGAATATCCTGCTCAAATCTCCTGAAAAGGTTGTCAAACTCGCAAAGAGGATGGGTTATCAGGAATCAGAAAAGGAGTCTGCCGGCGTTCAGCTTTTAAAAGACTATGAGTTATATACAGAAAAAGTCAGGGAGGTTTATAACAGATATTTCGGGATACTATGCAGTGATTCCTGAAACCGTTTTTTAATACATTTTTGTGTTGACAAAAAAACAGGAGAAAGCTATGTTCTAATAGCACCATAGTTGAGTGGAAAAAAGTATAGGGGATTTAAATCTATAATATAGAAAGGAGGTGTAAATAGAATGAAAAAAAATCTGACTTACTTATTAGTGCTTTTCGCAGTTGTCGGTTCTATCAGCTTAGTAGTTTCAAACTTTAATTTTGGCGTGGTTTCAAGTGTTGATGCAAAAAACACATCGAAAAACGGATTAGTGTTTGACCTAACATCATGCACATCAACTCCTGAAGGAGCACTGGTTTACGGTTATGTAGCTGATAGTAAGACCAGACGTCCATTGGTTGATGCAAATGTTCAGCTCTTTAAAAAGGGAATAAAGAAAGCGGTAGACAACTCACCTACTGATGAAAGGGGAAGCTATATGTTTGGTGTTGAGAGCAAAGGAACCTATTCTGTATCTGCAAGCATATCAAAGTACAAAACTGCCAAAGTCGAGATACTTATTGAACAAAAAAACATAAATGGCAAAGATAAGTATGTTGTGAATTTCGGTCTAAGACCAAAAGGAATGTAACTTTATAACAAGCGACTTTCTTTAAAATAAGTTATAAAACATTCCCCACCTCTTCAGGTGGGGAATGTTTATTTTCAGGCAGGAAAAGATGATGCTAAGACAGAAGAATTTAAAATTACCTTATACCGGCTTATTTTTTACAGTTTTAATATTGCTTTTATCCATAAACTGCACGCAGAAAAAACCTGTAAAAGATTTAGATATAGTTTTAATTTCCATTGATACCCTTAGAACTGACCATCTTGGCTGTTACGGGTATAGCAGAAACACTTCACCCAATATTGACAGAATAGCCAAGGAAGGGGTTCTGTTTAAAAATGTAATCTCATCTTCCTCATGGACATCTCCTGCAATGGCATCGCTTTTTACATCCCTTTATACTTCAAAGCATGGTGTTATACACGGAGTGATGAAGGAAGGAAAGGTTTATAGTCAGGAAGTATTTTCAGACTCGCTTGTAAGGATACCTACGGTTTTGAAAAAGCACGGTTATTTTACGATGGGGTTTTCAAGCAATCCGCACATGACAAAAGCACTTGGTTTTTCCAAGGACTTTGATATTTTTGTTTATGGCAAATATTTTAATGCCAGAAAGATAAACAAGGCTGCTTTGGGTTTTAAGAAAAAAAATCTGCCAAAAAACAAGAAATTATTTTTATGGGTTCATTATTTTGACCCTCACTGGAAGTATAACCCAATGAAGCCATGGATAGATGAGTATTCTAAAAACATAACAATGAAAAACTTTAATGAGATTAAATTAAAACAAAATCCAAAAGAATTTATTATGGAATATAAACTTAAAGAAAACAAAGAGCTTATCAAATTCTTAATGGACTGCTATGACAGTGAAATCAATTTTACTGATGAAGCATTAGGCAATTTGCTAAGAAGACTGAATCTTGATAAGGATAAAACCCTTATAATAATTGTTGCAGACCATGGTGAGGAATTTTTTGAACATAATGATTTCACTCACGGCAATAATCTCTACAATGAGACATTGAGAATACCTCTTATAATCAAATTTCCACGCTCAATGAATGTAAAGGGAATGTCAATAAAGGAGAATGTGGGAATAATTGACGTTTTCCCGACAATCCTTGATGCTTTAAACATACCTCAGGAGTCAACCTTTGATGGGAAAAGCCTTCTTCCTCTGATAGTTAAAAGAAAGGGTTATGATAAGAGAGTGATTATGAGTGAACTTTACAGGGATAAAAACACGGCACTGTCTTCTAATCAGGGAAAATGGAAGTATATTCATGATTATAAAGATAATAAGACAGAGTTGTTTGATTTGGAAACTGACAAAAACGAAAAAATAAACCTTGCTGACAAAAATTCTGATGTAAAGCAATTGATGGAAAGCCATATTGTAAAGTTTTTAGATTCTCTCAAAGGCAGGAGTAAAATAAAACGAGAGGTTATAACCCCTGATGAGAAAACCATCAAAGAATTAAAGTCATTGGGCTACGTTGAATAAAAAAGAAGAAAAAATAGTTTCAATTTCTATCCTTGTTCTAATCTCAATTTTAAGCTATGCAAATTCCCTGAATAACTCCTTTGTATGGGATGATAATGTCCTGATTGTTGAAAATGATTTTGTAAAAAATCCTAAGTATTTTAAGGAAATTTTTTCAAAGGATTTTTTTGATATTTCAGGTGTTGAGTTTAATTTCAAATATGGTTATTACAGGCCTGTGATAACACTTTCATATCTTTTTGACTATTATATATGGAAACTCAATTTTTCAGGATTCCACCTTACAAATATACTGCTTCATGCCTTCAATTCCATTCTGATTTATCTAATTTTGTTCAGGCTTTTAGAGAGCGGATTTGTTCCATTTCTGACTTCAATCATTTTTGCAGCCCATCCCATTCATACTGAATCTGTGGCATGGATTTCAGGAAGGACTGACGTTATTTGCGGTTTTTTTTTCTTTCTCTCCTTCTATTTTTATCAGAAAGGAAACAATTCAGGCAAAATCAATCTTGGGTTCTATTTAAGCTCTGTTCTCTGTTTTGCTGCGTCGCTTTTGTCCAAGGAGATGGCTTTATCCCTTCCGTTTATTCTGATGATTTATGATTTTCTTTTTTATCCTGAAAAAAATTATAGCCTGAAAAAGCGTATTATAAGCGTTATCCCGTTTTTTGCAGTAATCGGGATTTATTCATTAATAAGATTTGTAATTTTAAAAATTTTCACAATAAATGAACTTGATAAGAGCATTACAAAAGGCATTACGTTTTATTCAAATGTTCTTTCATTCTTAAAGACAACAATAGTTGTGTATCTGTGGAAACTTTTTTTCCCCGTAGAACTTGTCGCTTATATTCAGAACAAATTTTCTCTTTCCCTTTTTGAGCCTGAGATAATCATCTCTATTGTGGTTTTGGTTTTACTTCTTGTTTTAATTGTGAAATGCTGGAAAAAGGAGAGACTTGTTTCATTTTCTGTTTCTTTTTTTCTGTTGTCAATGATACCTCTTTCAAATTTTATAAGAATCAGCGGTCCCCGTGACATGGGGTTTATGAGCGCAGAAAGATTTCTGTACATAACTTCATTCAGCTTTTCACTTTTTCTTGCTGTCCTTTTTGGAAAACTGATTAATGATAAAAAAAGAAAAAACACAGCATACATCATCATAATAATTTTATTATTGTCATTTATTATAAGGACAATTGACAGGAATTCAGACTGGAAGGATAACAAAACACTGTTTACAAAAACAATAAAACTTGCCCCTGAATCTTCTTTGCTGAACCATATCATGGGAAATGAAATGGTTAGGGAAAAGAAATTTGATGAAGCTATAAGATATTATAGCAAAGCTCTTTCTTTAAATCCCTATTCCTATGCTTCCTTTCATAATATGGGGGTCATCTATTTTGACAGGGGCGAGATAGAGGAGGCTGTGAGTAGTTTTCTTATGGCTCTTGAAATAAAGCCTGATTATATTCAGTCCCGTTATAACATAGGCCTGCTTTATGATAAAATAGGTTTAGAAGATGAGGCGATGTCCGAATTTAAAGAGGTTCTTAAAATTACACAGCGCTATCCGCAGGCGCATAACAGCCTTGGCGTTATCTACGCAAAAAGAGGTTTTTATGAGGATGCAGAGAGGGAGTTCACAACCGCTATTGAGCTTGACCCTGAATATGAGTTGGCAAAAGTAAACTTAAAAAATTTGGAAGATAGAAAAAGTCTCGATTTTAAAAACCAGTATGATACTGCTGTAAGATAGATTTTAAACTGTAGATAAAAGATTTTATGAAGGAGGGAGATAATGCGCTTTGAACAGACTTTCATGAATTTTTTGCTTCATCATCAGGAAAAATATAACCGCACTTATCATTTTATTATTTTGATGGATGCTTTGATAAGCGCGGCAAAACATATCCAGTATTATTACCTTACAGGTGCTTTGAGGGGGAATCTTGGCGTAACTGATGACGTGAATGTTCAGGGAGAGGATGTTATGCAAATGGACCAGATTGCCAATGAGATTACCCTTCATTACCTTAAATCATCAGACAGGGTTATTCAGGCGGTTAGTGAGGAATCAGAAGAGATTGTTTCAATGAATAGGGATGGACGCTATTTTGTCTATTTTGACCCTCTTGACGGTTCTTCAAATGTTTCCCATGTATTGCCTGTAGGATTTATGTTCGGAGTTGCAAAGCGCAACCTCAATGGCGATGAGGACAATCATTTGCGTGCCGGCAGGGATTATATAGCAGCAGGCATGTTTGTTATACCTACCGGAACTTTCACCCTTGCCTTAAAAGACGCTGGTACGTGGAGATTTCATATTGATGAGACAATGAATTTTGTAAAACCTGTCAGAATGGTTCTTCCTGAGAATCCCAAAAGCTGGGAACTCTCTTTTAATGCGACTAACCGGTATACTTTTGAGCAAAGGATACAGGACTGGATTGCAAATAACGAGAGGAAATTTGCCTTCAGGTATATAGGTTCACTTGCAGGTGACTTCCACAGGCTTCTTGGCAATGGGGGCATGTTTATGTACCCTGCAATTGTCAATCACCCTGACCCGAAAAAAAACCGCCCGCAGGGAAAACTCCGTTTAATGTATGAAGCAGCAGTTGTTTCCTTTATGTGCCGTGAGGCAGGGGGGGCTGCTGTTGATGAAACAGGAAAACCAATCCTTGAAATCCAGCCTCAGAAACACCACCAGAGAACAGCTCTCTATGTCGGCTCAAAACCGCTTGTTGAAGAAGTAGTAAAGCTGTTGAAAAAATAAGGCACAGGCAGGTGGGAATCGTTACGAGCCTTTGGCTCACAGAGGGACATGAAAATAGTCAGGTGGGACCTGCCGGCAGGCAGGCGCCTGTCCTATGGAATTTTCGGGTCATTGACTAAGAAACCTCTGTGGCAAGCCACATGGAATTCTCAAGTCAAATAGTTTTGGAGAACAATCTTTTACCTCTTCAATCCTTTATTGAACTGATGTCCATCAGGTATAAAGTCAGTGTCCGAGTACCCTGAGGGGCATTGCGGCTTGAAGAAAACATCATTGTTTTCCCGTCAGGAGAAATAGAAGGGAACCCGTCAAAAGCATCACTATATGTAAGGCGGGTCTGCTTTCCTGTCTCCATATTCATCATGAATATCTCAAAGTTTGGACCGGGATGGGTCTTTGCAGGCAATACTTTAACAAAAGCAAACTGTTTCCCGTCCGGGTGCGGATAGGGTGCCCAGTTTGTTCCTTCTTCTTTGGTAATCTGCTTCAAGTCAGTGCCGTTGTCTTTAATAGTAAAAATCTGCATTGGCTTGGAGCGCTTTCCATCGTCTTCAATTTTCCATGCGCGGTAAAGTATTGTTTTTGAATCAGACATATAACCAGCGCCTCCCTCCTGCCAGTCAGGAGTTTTGGTAATCTGTGTTTCTCCAGTACCATCAGACTTCATCTTCCAGAGGTCCATTTTTCCGTCAATCTGCCTGCCAAACAGAATCCACTTGCCATCAGGAGAAACTGTTACTTCAGCATCGTAGTATTTGTTGTTTGTAATGCGCTTTGTATTTGAGCCATCAAGGTCAGATATATAAAGCTCTGCGCCCTGTGGATAAATTTTTGCATCAGACCAGTCACCCTTTGGCATATCAAGATTATCCTTTGTAGAAGTCCAAACAATTTTTTTGTTGTCAGGGAAATAAAAATTGCAGGCATCTTCACCCTTATCATTGATGCGGTGAATATTTGTTCCATCAATGTTTGCTGTATAAGCATGGTAGGCGTTGGTTTCGATTCCAGGGTCGCTTGGCATCTGTGCCTGGCAAATAAGGCTCTTACCATCAGGAGAAAAATATGACTCTGCAGCCTTTGGAAGGTTTGGAATGTGGGTAACAGGAAGTTCCTGTGGTGTAGCTATTTGTATATCTTCCTTTGGAGCTGCTGGCTGTGATGTTTCAGCATTAACCAGACTGGTCAGAAAAAAGGTTGTTAACAGAACGGGAATTGAGAGGATAAGAAGCAGTGAAAAAACAGACACAAGTTTTTTATCCATAGTTCCTCCTATTGGAAAGTTTGGGATGTTAAGGGTTTTAAAATTAGCAATCAATATATCCAGACAGAATTTAAAGTCAATTTCATTTACAAAAAATTAACAATTGGTTAATTGAAATAATAAGAAAAATTGCTGTTGAATTTATTCTGCTATACTGGTAACCCTTTAAAAAAGTTAAACTTTCCTGAGAAGTAACCATTAATTGTAAGGAGAAGCAATGGCAAAAATCATTCAGCAGAAACTTCCGCCATCAATGGAAGCATCATTCAAAAAGGCAGGCATCAGAATAAAAAATTTTAAATCAGCAACAGAGTTTGAAAAATTGCTTAAAAATTTTCTTGCAAGGAACAATATCCTGCACCTTAGCACCTGTAAAAACAATATCCCAAGAACAACCCCTCTTGAGTACCGCCTTGATGGTTTTACTTTTTTTATTCTCTCTGAAGGCGGAAGCAAGTTTGATAACCTCAAGATAAACAAGAATGTCTCTTTTTCAATTGCAGAACCGTATCACCCTAATGAGGATTTTTTTGGCGCTAAAGGGCTTCAGGCATGGGGAAAGGCAAAGGTCTACAGCAGGAAAGAAAACCCAAATGAGTTTAAAAAGGCTATGCAGAGGATGAAGGTATATTCTGTTTTGAAAAAGCTTGGAATAAAAGAGCTTCCGAAAGAATTCAATTACAGGATTATTGAGATAACTCCTGACAGGATGAGGCTTGGGAGCATGAGAGAGGGAGTTTTCAAGGTAATTTGGGAGAGGAAGTAAAATGGAAAAACTTTGTGGCTGGACAGGAAAGATATTAAGAATTGATTTAAATTCAGATGAGAAGCAGATTGTTGATACAAGCGAAATTGCAGAAAAATTCATTGGCGGAAGGGGATTTACTGCAAAGTTTTACTGGGACGAGGTAAGCCCGGAAACTGACTCATTAAGTCCCGAAAGTCCTCTTTTAATCATGACTGGCCCGCTTGCAGGAACCCCTGCTATTGCAGGGTCAAGGTGGTTTATCAGCGGCAAGTCTCCACTTCTTTATCCTGAACAGTACGGGCTTGGAAGCATAGGAGGAGGCTTTGGAGTCGGGCTTAAATCTGCAGGTTTTGACGGGATTATAATATCAGGAAAGAGTCCCAAACCATCCTACCTTTGCATAAATGACAGCAATGTGGAGATAAAAGATGCAAGGGGATTATGGGGGTTTGAGACCTATGATACTCTGGAAAAGATTCGTTCTGAAAATGGCAGCAGGGTTCAGACAGTTTGCATTGGACCTGCAGGCGAGAACAGGGTAAGGCTTGCAATTGCAATGAGCGATAACGGAGCCTGCGGCGGAAGCGGGTTTGGCGCTGTGATGGGTTCTAAAAATTTAAAGGCAATCGTAGTAAAAGGCACAGGCAGGGTTCCAGTTGCCAACCCTGAGGGATTGAAAAAAATCAACAGCGAGATTTTCTCCCTTACGAAAGGGAAAGTCCTGATGGACCCGTCAATTGAAGGGATAGAACTGATTAAAAGGTCTCCCTGTCACGGATGTCCCGGGGGATGTCCAAGAGGATTATATAAACATAGTTCAGGAAAAGAAGAGTTCTTGAAAAATTGCCAGTCTGTTTATTTCTATAACTCACTTGATAAAAAATACCACAAAGGAGAGTCATCAGAAAACCCGTTCCTTGCCACATCTCTTTGCAACAGGTATGGCATCTGCACGCAGGAGATGGGAAATGTATTGCGCTGGTTCAATAAATGTATTGAGAAGAATTTATTTACTGAGGATGAAACCGGATTGCCTCTTTCTAAAATTGGAAGTCTTGAATTTATAGAGAAAATACTTCAAAAAATAACTTTGCGGCAGGGATTTGGTGATGTTTTAGCGCAGGGTACAATTCGGGCAGCAAAGATTGCCGGAAAGGGTTCAGAAAAAATTCTGGAAGGGACTGTTAACAGGAGCGGTTTTAATTCCCACGCTTACAATCCAAGGTACTTTATTACCAATGCTGTGTTTTATGCAACTGAGTCAACAAGCACAATGAACCAGTTGCACGAAGTCTGCTTCCCTTTAATGAAATGGGCAATGTGGTATGCAACTGATGGTGCAATGTCTCCAATAAGCACTGAAGTGATGCAAAAAATTGCTAAAAAATTCTGGAAGAATGAAAGTGCTGTGGATTTTTCAAGCTATGAAGGAAAGGGCGAGGTGGCATTTATTATCCAAAACCGCGAATATGCAAAGGAGAATCTTGTAGCCTGCGATTTCTTTTATCCAATTCTTACTCCTGACGGCAAGGAAGACCATGTCGGGGACCCGACAATAGAAAGCCGCATTTTAAATGCAGTAACCGGTATGGATATTGATGAAAAAGGTTATTACCTTACAGGGGAGCGGATTTTTAATCTCCAGCGCGCAATACAGACAAAAGAGGGAAGGGTTGGGAGAAGGGATGATATTATTGATGAATTCAATTTTACTGAGGGGATAGAAACAGAAGAAGGGTTCTTTGGTATGTTTAACCCGGAGTTCATGCTTCCGGGTCCAAAGGGAGAACTAATATCAAGAAAAGGAAAGGTTGTTGAAAGGGATAAGTTTGAGAAGATGATGGATGAATATTACAGCATCAGGGGTTGGGATGTGAAAACAGGGTTGCAGAAAAAAGAGAAGTTAGAAAAACTTTCTCTCTCAGATATTATTTCTGAATAAAGGGGACAGCAGACTGTCCCCTTTTATTTGGAAGCTCCCCGGGCCGGACTCGAACCAGCGACAGGGTGGTTACAAGTAATCCCAGTGTTTCCAAAGGGCTTGGACTATCTCATCACCCACTCTGATATACAGCAAAGTTAGGGTGTCGGGCGCTTTTTAGAGGCTTATTGGTTGGGATCCTCACCTCTTAGTCTCTGCACGTTCTCGCTTACTTTTATCCCTTCAACGAGATTCGCTCAGGATTACCATATCCTATGATATTATAGGATGTTAGGCTTCCCTGAATTCACCCGATTTTTCAACCACGGTTTCCCGTGGAAGCTGCAATTTTTAAATGAACCTCTCTATGACAATTGGCACAAAGTACTATGCATTTATCAAGTTCTTTTTTGATTTTTGACCAACTTCTTGTGTAACCATTATTTGAAATACCAAAATCCTTTCCATCTGAATCTAAGTGATGAAATTCAAGGGCTTCGATGCATTTACTATATCCACATCTACTGCATCTTGTTCCCTTGTATTCGAGAGCCATTTCTCTGAGCTTTTTACGACGCTTTTTAACGGCTCTGATCAAGTAGTCCCGACGATCTGCATAGTTTCTCTTGTCTTTTTTGGGGCTCATTTCCTGTTCACAGCCACCTGCTCTACCGACTGAGCTACCGGGGAATAAAACAGTTATTAACTAACAGTTTTATCTATTAGCTAAAACCATTTTAAAACTTTCTGAAGTTATACTTCTAAAAACTAAGTTGTCAAGACAAATTCGTTTTCTTGTTAGACTCAAACAAATTTCAAAGCTCAAATAAAATCCAAGAGCCGAATCTTTAAATAAATCCTTTTGAAATCCATTTGGAACTTGGGTTTTGCTATTTGGAATTTTATTACTTGTATCCTGGAATGTTTGCGGCTTCAAGGGCTAAGAGCCTCTGCCAGTCTGCATTAATCTGCTCCTGCATTTCATCTAACACGTGCTGGTTTTCAGGTTTTTCAAGGTGGGAGAATCTTCCCTGTTCCTTAACCCATTCCCTGATTGGAACTATTTCTTTTGGCTTGATGTTTATCTTAAGCTTTCCGTCTTCAATCTCATAGAGAGGCCAATAGCAGGTCTGGACAGCAAGTCTGCAGAGTTCAATTGATTTTTCCATTTTGTTTCTCCAGCCGCGGTTGCAGTTTGCAAGGACATTTATAAAAGAAGGGCCGTCTTTTGAAAGTGCTTTTTTAACCTTTGTTACAAGGTCATTCCAGTGGCTTGGAGAGCCTTGGGCAACATAGGGGATTTTATGTGCTGCAGCAATCTGTGTTAAATCCTTTCTTGGCTGTTTTTTCCCGAAACTCACTTTACCGGAAGGATTTGTAGTTGTATGCGCACCATAAGGCGTCGCGCTTGAACGCTGGATGCCGGTGTTCATGTATGCGCCGTTATCATAGCAGATGTAGAGGAAGCGGTGCCTTCTCTCAAGCGCTCCAGAAAGTGACTGAAGCCCGATATCATATGTTCCGCCATCACCGCCTATGGCAATAAAATCGATTCTGCTGTCTGCCGGAATTTTTCCCTGCTTTTTCAGTGAATTATACATTGCTTCAACACCTGATATTGTTGCAGCAGAGTTTTCAAATGCGCTGTGAATCCAGTTCACTTTCCATGCAGTGTAAGGGAATATTGTGGTGGCTACTTCAAGGCATCCTGTTGCGCAGGAGACAACCACAGGGTTTTCAGTTGCAAGAAGAACCTGCCTGATGGCAACTGACACACCGCATCCTGCACACAACCTGTGACCTGAAGCAAGCAGATCATCTTTTTTTGATAATTCCTTTAATGTAGCCATTCAATAAACTCCTAATCTTATAAATTTCAGCCAAGTTTTTAGAGATTAAACCCAAATATCAAAATCCAAATGTCAAATAAATATCAAATGTCTAAACGTTAAAAGGTTTCTTGTTTGTTTTGTCATTTGAGCTTTGAATTTCATTTAAACTTTGAACTTTATCATTTGACATTATCTAAAAATTTGGATTTATATTTCTATTCCCTTATTGTTATCCACTGGTAAAGTTCATTAACCTTTCCTGTTTCTGCTATTTTTATAAGGTCATTATAGACTTCCCTGATGTGCTCAACTCCGAGGTCTCTTCCTCCAAGGCCATAGATATAATTTACAATATTGGGTTTTTTCCCTAAGGTCATAAAGACTTGACCTTATTTCAGAGAAAACAGGTCCTCCTGATGCGCCATATGAATCTGCTCTTTCAAGTACTGCAACAGCTTTCAGGTGCTTGAGTGCATTTCTTATCTCGTCCTGCGGAAATGGCCTGAAAACACGCAGTTTAAGAGAGCCTGCCTTAATCCCTTTTTCTCTGAGCTTGTCAACAACATATCTTACCGTACCTGCTGAGGAGTTTATTGAAACGATTGCAATTTCTGCATCTTCAAGCCTGTAGCCGTTTATAAAGCCGTAAGAAGTACCAAATTTTTTATTGAATTCCCCTGCAACATCTTTGATAGCTTTTTCAGAATTCCTCAATGCTTCAACAAGCTGTCTTCTGTGTTCAATATAGTAATCCTGAAGGTCAAGAGGTCCGTAAGTAATCGGTTGCCCGATATTTAACAGAGACCTTTTTGGTTTGTATTCTCCTATAAATTCCTTTACATTGCTATCTTCAAGGAGTTCCATTGATTCAATCGAATGGCTGATTATGAATCCGTCAACACACACCATTACAGGGAGCCATACTCCTTCTCTTTTACCGATTGCCGCTGCCTGGATTACATTATGATATGCCTCCTGAGCATTTTCTGAGTAAAGCTGTATCCATCCTGAATCCCTGCATCCCATTGAATCCGAGTGGTCGCAATGGATGTTTATTGGAGCAGAGAGCGCCCTGTTGACAACTGTCATTACAATCGGGAGCCTGTAAGCTGCGGCTATTGGCAGCATTTCCCACATCAGGGCAAGGCCGCATGCAGATGTTGCAGTCATAACCCTTCCTCCTGCACAGGCAGCGCCAATGCAAGCGCTCATTGCGCTATGCTCGCTCTCAACTGTTATAAGCTCTGTCTTTACAATCCCGTCTGCAACAAACTGGGAAAAAATCTGCATTACTTCCGTTGAAGGAGTAATGGGGTAAGCAGCAACAACATCAGGGTTAATCTGTTTCATTGCCTCTGCAACAGCCTCATTACCTGTCATTGATACCCGTTTTGCCATTTATAGATTCTCCTTGATTACCGCTTTTAGCTATCAGCAATTAGCTTTCAGCTAAATACTGTTCACTATTCACTTTCTCATCACTCTGAACTGATGCTCAGAGATTGCTTCGGTCGCCTGCCTGCGGTAGGCAGGCTTTACTCCCTCGCAATGACACGACTAAGGGTTTTCATCCTTGTGGAATTCCACTTCCTCAAACATTGTGATGGCTTTTACTTTTGGCGGACATTCATTGGCACATATTCCACATCCCTTGCAGTGGTAGAGATTACAGCCTTCAACTTTTTCATTTTCAACAATGATACAGGAGTCAGGGCAGTATATCCAGCACTGCAGGCACTGGATACATTTGTTAAAATCCCATACGGGCCTGTAAGTTCTCCATGAGCCTGTATTATACTGCTCTGAATTGCCGGGTTCTTCGATTACTCCTCCTATTGGGAGTTCCTTCCAGTTTTTAAGACTCATCCTCCTTTTACCTCCTCATAAGCTCTCTCAATTGCCTTGTGGTTTGCCTCCACTATTTTTTTTCCGAATTTTTTCCCAAATGAAGATTCTATTTCTTTCTTGATATTCTCTATTTTGAGAAAATCTGTTACTTTTGCTATTGCACCAAGGATCGGGGTGTTTGGTATTGGCCTGCCGATTGTTTCAAGCGCTATTTTTGTAGCATCAACAACATATACCCTGCCTTTTGGGGTTTTCAGTTTCTTCTTTGTTTCTTCATGTGAACGATCAGTGTTTATTATATAAATTGCATCCTCAGTAGCCCCGTCTGTTACATTTTCACCTGTCAGCAGAGTTGGGTCTATTACCACAACTACATTTGGGTTTAATACCTGGCAGTAAATGGAAATCGGGTTATTTGAAAGCCTGTTATAAGCCCTGATTGGGGCTCCCATTCTTTCAGGACCATATTCAGGAAAAGCCTGGACAAACTTTCCTCCGCTCATTGCTGCTTCTGCCAGAGCTTTTGCTGCTGTAACAGCTCCCTGACCTGCCCTTGCGTGCCAGCGTAACTCAATATACTCACTCATTAAAGAAACCTCCTGTGTTTATTCACTATTTTTTTGGAATATGCAAGCTCTTATACAATGAAAAGTTCAAATGATTTAGAATGTTACCTTATAGCGTTCTCCTTCCGTCAAGGGCTTTTGAGATAGTCACTTCATCTGTGTACTCCAAATCCCCACCGATTGGAATTCCGTAAGCAATCCGCGATATCTTTATTCCAAGAGGTTTTAAGAGTTTTGCAAGATACATTGCTGTTGCTTCACCTTCAGCATTAAAATTTGTGGCAATTATTATTTCATTAATGTTTCCTTCTGAAACCCTTTTAATAAGCTCATTGATTCGTAACTTTTCAGGGCCTATCCCGTCAAGGGGCGATAAACATCCTTCAAGGACATGATATATTCCCTTGTGACCCCTGGAGTTTTCAACGGTCAGGAGGTCGAAGGAGTCCTCAACAATGCAGATTGTTGAGCTATCCCTGCCCGGGTCTTTGCAGATGTTGCATATTTCGCTTTCACTGATGTTGTAGCAGACTGAACATCGTAAAATCTTATTCTTTATCTCAAGAATTGCTTCACCCAGTTTCTGCACCTCGTCTCTGTCTGCTTTTAAAATATAGAAAGCCAGCCTTGTTGCTGTTTTCTGACCAATGCTCGGGAGTTTTACCAGCGCCTTAATCAATTTTTCTAATGAAGGAGATTTTAAACTCATATTCTTAAGACAACCTTTTAAAGTCCCGGAATTTTCAATGAAAGCCCGCCAGCAACCTTTTTCATCTCTTCTTCCACCATATCCTTTGATTTCCTCAAGGCTTCGTTGACACCTGCAATTATCAGATCCTGAAGCATTTCTATATCTTCTTTGTTTACCACATCAGGCTCTATTTTTATTCTCAGAATTTCCTGTTTCCCATTTGCTGCAACCGTGACCATTCCACCTCCGGCGCTTGCTTCAACCTCGCGGTGTGACATTTCTTCCTGAATTTTAGCTATATCAGCCTGCATTTTCTGAGCCTGCTTAAGCAAATTGTTCAAGTTTTTCATTATATCTCTCCTAAATTTATGATTACAGAGATTTAAAAAAGATTCCAGAGATTATTATAGATTTAATTGCTGTAATCTTAAAGAAATCGCTGGAATCAATTTTATAAATATTATTTCAGAACTTTAACATCTACTATTTTTCCGGGGAAAATATCAAGTATATCTTTTATGAGGGGTTCTTTTAAAGCCCTGTGAAAAAGTGTCTCCCTGACAGCTTCTTTCTCCTTGTTAATAGCGGTATCTGGTTGACTCCCTTCGTTTTCAACAGCTTCTTTTTTAAGAATTACCTCTATTTTTTTCTGGAGCATATTTTCACCGATGAGCTTCAGGATTTTTAAATTTTTATCCTTTTTAATTACCTGAATTGTAAAAGAGTCTTCAAAGCCAAATATCATTTTATTTCCATCAATCTCTCTGGTACAGCCGTTATTTATGAAAGATGCCAGCGAGATTGATTCCTCCTCAACTCTTCTTACGAATTCTTCCCATTGGAACTTTCCTCCTTCATTTTTTTCTTTTGGCGCGGTATTATAGGGTGCTTCTGTTTCTTCAGCAGATAAAGATTCTGTTGCTTCCGTTTTCTGGCTTACAGGTTTTTCGGGTTTTCCGGGTCTATCAGATGGAATTGATGAAGCAGTTGAGCCAGAGTAGTTTTTTGGTTCATTAGATTGAGAAGGGCTGTTATGAATATTGCTTTTAAGTCCTGCAATCTGGTCCAGAATTTTATTTAATGGAACGATTTTTTCAATTCTAAGCATCTTGAGAAAGGTTACTTCAAGCAAAAGCCTCGGATTGTCAGCCCTCCTTATCTCCTTTTCAGCTTCATAAAATACGGAAAAAAGCTGTATCCAGTTTTCGTGAGGGATTTTTGAAGCCTGTTCTTTAAACTGGTTTTTATCTGTCTGATGAGATGTTTGGGAGAGTTTTTCATCCCCTGATAAAGAAATTACAATCATGTCCCTTAAATGATTCAGAAACGATTTACAGAACTGCTTTATATCAGACCCTGATAAATAGAGCTCATTGACAAGAGAGATAATTCTGTTGGGGTCTTTTTCAATCAGTGCTTCGGAGAATGAAGAATGAATATTTGAATCAATAACTCCCAGTATATCAGCAACATTCCGGTAGCTTATTTCCATGTCTGATACAGAAACAATGCTTTCTAAAATGCTCAGAGAATCTCTTATACTTCCCTCTGAAGCATCTGAAATGAGAGAGAGGGCTTTTTCTTCAACCTTTATTCCTTCTTCCTTTGAAATCTTTTTCAAAAACTCAAATATTTTTTCCTTGCCCATAGGCCTGAAGTCATATCTCTGACACCTTGAAAGGATTGTTGGTGGGAGTTTATGGGCTTCAGTAGTGGCAAGAATGAAGATTACATGAGGAGGCGGCTCTTCAAGGGTTTTCAAAAGCGCATTAAAGGCAGGCGCTGTAAGCATATGGACTTCGTCTATGATATAGACCTTGTATTTTGCTGTTGGAGGCGCGAACTTAACATTTTCTTTTAATTCTCTTATTTCATCTATGCCTCTGTTTGATGCGCCGTCAATTTCAATCACATCAAGGGAGTTTCCCTTTGTAACCTGCTCGCAGATGTCACACTCATTGCAGGGTATCGGGATTGGACCCTTTCTGCAATTTAAAGCCTTTGCAAGAACTCTTGCGCAGGTGGTTTTTCCTATGCCTCTTATGCCTGTGAACAGATAGGCGTGGGCAATCCTTCCTGTTGATATGGCATTCTTCAGGGTTTTTGTTATATGCTCCTGCCCGACAATTGATTCAAAAACCTGAGGGCGTTTCTTTCTTGCTAAAACCTGATATTCTGTTGTCATTTTTAAACTCTAAAAAATTTACTGAATTTCTTGCGTTGATAATCTGATTTAAATACTAAATCCTAATATCTAAATCCCCTGCCTGCGGTAGGCAGGTAAACAAATTCAAAATTCCAAACAGTTTAGATATTAAAATTTTTAGTTTTAGTCAAAAACTTCCTCGAAGCTTTGCTTCGGGGTATGATTGTTTCTACAAGTTTATCGTCATTCCTGCGGAAGCAGGAATCCAGAGAAACTAAATAATCTAGATTCCCCCGTATCAAGTACGGGGCAGGCTTCTCAAGTGCCTGCCTACCGCAGGCAGGCGGAATGACAAATGAAATATATTTTTCAAGTTCCGCACAATAACTTACTTAAATCTTGCACATGAAAACTAAAAATGCAAGGAGAAATCAGGAAAGGTTTTTTATTTTTTTTCTTGCCCAGAAACTGGCAAATTTCAGGGCTTCAAAAAGACTTGCTGGATCTGCAATTCCCCTGCCTGCTATGTCAAATGCAGTTCCGTGGTCAACAGAGGTTCTTCTGATGGGAAGTCCAAGGGTGATATTTACCCTCCCAAATCCCCTGATTTTCACAGGGATTAAACCCTGGTCGTGATACATTGCAACTACTGCGTCAAACTTTTCCTTTACAGCCCTGTAAAAAAGAGTATCAGCGCTGTGAGGACCTGAAACGTTGCAGCCATTTCTTTTTGCTTTAATAATTGCAGGAAGGATTTTTTCTTTTTCTTCCCTGCCAAAAATCCCTCCCTCCCCGCCGTGAGGATTTAATGCGCAAACTGCGATTTTAGGGTTTTTGATTCCAAAGCTTTTTAAGCTATCTGCGGTTATCCGGATTGTCCTGTAAACTTTTTCTCTGCTTATTGCCTCCGGGACATCTTTAAGAGAGAGATGGGTGGTTACAAGCGAAACCCTGACATCACCGCCAACAAACATCATGACATAGTCTTTTGTTTTTGTTAATTTACCCAAGAACTCTGTATGTCCCGGATATTTAAATCCTCCTTTATTCAGGGCTTCCTTGCTGATTGGTGAAGTTGTTATTGCGTCTATCTTTCCATTCAGGCCATTCAGGGCTAATTTTACAGCTTCCTGAATGTATATTGCTGAAGCCCTGCCGCAATTTGCCTGAATTTTACCGGGATTTAAGTTTTTCACATCAAAGCATTTCTGGTCAAGAACTGCAATTTCCCCTCTTGTGATTTCTTTTCTGTCCGGAGTTGTTAGATGAGAAATATTTGATTTTATCCTGAGAAACTCAGAGTATTTTTTTAAAACTTCAATATCCCCGATTACAACAGGAATGCAGAAATCCCAGATTTTTTTATTTCTGTGAAGCTTTAGTATAATCTCAGGACCGATTCCATTAGGGTCCCCCATTGTAATGGCGATTACCGGGAGAGATTTTAAATTTGTTTTTGCTTTCATATCAGGTAATATTAGATTATGTTTTTTAAGAAAATATAAAGATTATATGAAGCAATGTCAAATGCCAAAGAACAAAGCTCAAATAATAATTTTTTCTTTTTTATTGGCAAATAAGAATTAAAGATGCTATGAATTTAATAGAAATAACATTATAAGTAGTTGCTGTTACCATTTTACATATAGAAGATAAATCAGAATAGAGGAGATAAATATGAGCATTGGTGTAATGGTTGAATTAAAAGTACAGGACATTGCAAATTCAATCAGAAAAATGAATAAAGAAGACAAAGAAATGCTGCTTCTCCTTTTGTCGGGTGAACACAAGGAAATATCTAAAAGACTAAGGGAGATAAAATCCAAGAAAATGAAAACTCTGACAAGGGAGCAGGTTTTTAAGGATGTCTTACAAAGATAGCTATCACCCCAGAATTAAATCTGATCTTAAGAAGATTGATATTGGAGCAGCACGAGAAATTCATGATATTCATGTCGAAATAATCTTAGAAAACCCTTATGTTCCGGAAGAATTATACGGAGATTTGAAAGATGTCCGTAGCTATCATTTCAAGAAAAATAAAGTAGATTATAGAATTGCCTATTCTATCAACGAGAACGAGAAGGTGATTTATTTTCTCATGATTGGCAAAAGGGAAAATTTCTATGAGATTCTAAGAAGGCGATTAACATAGACTCTTATCTTTCAAAAAAGAAAATTTGGAGGTAAACAATGAAAGTAAAATATGATAAAGAAGTTGATGCTGCCTATATCCAACTATCATCAAAAAAACCTGACGGCGGCATAGAGATACAAGAAGGGGTTATTATTCATACTACAGGGAAAAATGAGATAGTTGGAATAGAGATTCTTGATGCAAGCAAAAAGTTTCCTGTGAAGAATCTTTACAAGCTTGAGCTAAGTGCAGTTTCTGGGTAAGATTCAGTAAAACAAAAAATTAGAAAAGTTGGGCAGTCATTTTTAAACATAAGAGAGAGCAGGTTGTTGTCAGAAAAGTTTTTTGAACTCCCGATTTCGCGAAATGGAATCGGGATTTTTGTTTTTAGAGAAGTGGACAGTTGTTAAATTAAATATGGGCGCTGATTTTTCTGTGGATAATGGTTAGTGGCTTGGTAATGTGAGGTAGCATTTGTTCTCTATTTCTTTTTCTCATTTAGTCTGCTGTTAGCTGTAGTTTTTCGGCACGCTTATTTAAAGAAAAAATCGCCACTATTTTTGTATTTCAATCAGTAAGTTTATAATCTCATCCAATTTTTTATTTTCTTCAATGATAATTTCGCAACAATCATCATTATAAAAATTTTGAACACCCTCGGATAGGGTCTTTATCTGATGATTACTTATTTTAGTTTTAACAAAATCTTCCTTTGCCATAACTACGATTCTAATTTTTTTCCGTTTAATTTTAAAATATGCAAAATT
>Ga0209343_10002639_pt1 | contig 23023 bp, 22 predicted proteins | sample RifCSPlowO2_02_FD_184026 | JGI IMG/M metagenome (GOLD analysis project Ga0209343, IMG submission 184026) | Groundwater microbial communities from Rifle, Colorado - Rifle CSP2_plank lowO2_0.2 (SPAdes) (version 2) | ecosystem: Environmental > Aquatic > Deep subsurface > Groundwater | place... | reverse complement strand
CATCGCATAGCGCTCGCTGAAGGCTTTGACGAAGGCTTCACCCTGGGCGGATTTCTCCAGTTTAGGCACGCGCCAGGTCCACGGCTCGGTGCCGAGCACACCTTCCATCAGGCCGGGACCGGCTTGCTCGACCATGCTCTGGGTCAGGTTGGGCGCCACTATCTGCATGCGCTCGGTCAGCCCGAGATCCTTGGCGATGCGCATGGCCCGCACCAGGTCTTCGCCGAACAGCACCAGTGCCAGCACCTGGGCGTTGCTTGCTGCGGCCTGGCTCAGCACATCCATGTAATCGGCCAGGCGCGCGCCCGGGAAGGGCACCTTGAGGCCGGGATGGCTTCCGGTGTCCGTGCTGCCGGTGGTCTGGCGTAGCGAGTCTTCGGTGGTGTGGCCCCAGGTGTAGTCGGAGGTCACGTAGAAGTAACGTTGATCCGGCAGGTGCTTGTTCAGGTACTGGCCGAGCACCCGGGCGCTCATCCAGGCGTTGTTGCACTCGCGGAACATGTAGCGATGCGCATTTTTGCCGGTGGTGTCGTTGGAATAGGTGAGGGTGCCGAAATACAGCAGGCCGTGCTTGGCCGCGCGCTGGCCGGAGGCGATCGCCACCGCACTGGAGGAACCGCCGAACAGCATGGCCGCGCCCTCGCTGGCCAGCTTGTCGACATTGCGCTCGGCCTTGGCCGGACGCGAGGCGGTATCCCGGCTGGACAGGCGCAACGAGCGGCCGAGCACCCCGCCCTGGGCGTTGAGCTCGTCGATGGCCAGCAAGGCGCCGCGCATCTGGGCCAATCCTTCTTCCTTATAGGGGCCGGTGCGCGGGTAGTTGAGGCCGAGGGTGATCGGCTCGGCGGCCTGCGCACAGGCGGTTAACCCGGCCCACAGGGCCAGAGTGGTAGTCAGTCGTTGCATGGCAGCTCTCCTTATTCTTGTTGTTGGGATCAGGAGAACTTTTTACGCGGTTAGACTAATTGTTGAGATCGTCTATTGGTCTAACAGACCCTACGCCGTTCTCATTTCAACTGAATGGTCATGTTCGCTCCGGCGATGGCATCTTCATCGAACCAGCGTGTGGTGACCGTCTTGGTTTCGGTATAGAAGCGCACGCCCTGTTTGCCATAGGCGTGCAGGTCGCCGTAGAACGAGCCTTTCCAGCCGGTGAAGGAGAAGAACGGCAGCGGTACCGGCACCGGCACGTTGATGCCCACCTGGCCGACTTCCACCGCGTGCTGGTAATGCCGGGCGGCGCCGCCGGAGCGGGTGAAGATCGAGGTGCCGTTGCCGTAGGGGCTGGCGTTGACCAGGGCAATCGCCTCTTCCAGGCTGTCGACTTCCATGCACACCAGCACCGGGCCGAAGATTTCCTCGCGGTACAGCCCCATCTTGGTTGTCACCCCGCGGAACAGGGTCGGGCCGAGCCAGTTGCCGTACGGGAAGCCCTCCACCGTGCAGTGCGAGCCGTCGAGCAGGCACTCGGCGCCTTCCGCCTTGCCTTCGGCGATCAGGCGCAGCACCCGTTGCTTGGCCTGTTGGCTGATCAGCGGGCCGAAGGCGGCGTGGTCGTCGATCCAGTAACCGGGTTGCAACTCAGCCATCTGCGCTTGCAGTTCGTTTATCCACTGTTTCGATTCGCCGACGAACACCGCCACGCTGATCGCCATGCAGCGCTGCCCGGCCGCGCCGCAACTGGCGCCGACCAGGTTGCTCAACACCTGCTGTTTATTGGCGTCGGGCATGATCACCATATGGTTCTTGGCCCCGGCGAAGGCCTGCACGCGCTTCAGGTGGGCGGTGCCGGTGCGGTAGATGTGCTGGCCGACCGGCACCGAACCGACGAAGGAGATGGCGCGGATATCCGGGTGGGTGAGCAGGCTGTCGACCACCTCGCGGGCGCCGTGCAGCACCTGCAGCACGCCCTTGGGCGCGCCGGCCTCGATAAACAGCTCGGCCAGGCGATTGGGGGTCATGGGGTCTTGTTCGGACGGCTTGAGGATAAAGGTGTTACCGGCGGCGATGGCCAGGGGAAACATCCACAGCGGAATCATCGCCGGGAAGTTGAACGGGGTGATGCCGACGCAGACGCCGAGCGGCTGGATCCAGCTGGCGGTGTCGATGCCCGTGGCCACATTCTCCATGGTCTCGCCCATCATCAGGCTGGCGATATTGGCCGCCTGCTCGACTACCTCGATGCCGCGCCAGATATCGCCCTTGGCGTCGGCCAGGGTCTTGCCGGTTTCCTTGGCGAGGATTTCCGCCAGTTCGTCGTGGTGTTCCTTGAGCAGGTGCTGATAACGCAGCATCAGCCGTGCGCGATCGGACACCGGCACTTCGCGCCAGGTGAGGAAGGCTACCTTGGCACTGGCGATGGCCGCCTCGATTTCCTCGGCGGTGGCCTTCGGCGCCAGCGCCAGCACTTCCTGGGTCGCCGGGTCGGTGACTTCGATGAATTCGCGGGCGCGGCTTTCGTGCCATTCACCGTCGATCAACTGCGGGATTGCCTTGCTCATCGCATTCTCCACTTTCGGCCCGGGACAGGCCCTGTCGTTGTTTAGTGTTATAGCCGGGTCAAGCGCGCTTGTGGATTGACGATCTTGGTCAATGGATGGACGATCTTGTTGTTGAGTTATCGGAGGGCGCATGAACGACAGGGTTGAAACATCGAACTGGCCATTGCCGGCCAATGGCGTGCGCTTTATCACCCCGCCGCGCCTGCGCCGCATCCTGAGCCGTCATCCACTGGCTTCAGGCTGCTATCCGCTGGCGCTGGGGTTCTATCCTGAGGCGGGCGGGCATCGCATGAATCGGCCGCTACCGGACGATTATCTGCTGATCTATTGCCGCGCCGGTCAGGGCTGGCTGGAGACCTTGGATGGACGAATCGCTGTTGCTGGTGGCGATCTGCTGCTGTTGCCCAAGGGCATTCCCCATGCCTATGGCGCCGATCCCGGCAAGCCCTGGACGCTGTACTGGGTGCACTTCGATGGCGAACTGGCGGCGGAGTTCTTGCGCCCGTTGGGCAAGGGGCCGATCTGGCGCATCGGCGTGCAACCGCGCCTGCTGGCCGAGTTCGATGCACTGCTCAATCTGCGCAAGCAGGGCCTGAACCTGGCGCACTTCATCTATGCCGCCCACCAGTTGCAGGCGCTGCTGGCCTCCCTGGCGGTGCTGCCGGCACGGGCCACGTTGAAATCGGGGCGGGTGCTGGACGTCGATGCGGTGCAGGCGGTGATGCGTGCCCACCTGCACGGTTCGCTCAACCTCGACGAACTGGCGGCGCAGTTCAAGTTGTCGCGTTTTCACTTCGCCAAGACCTACCGCGCCCTGACCGGCCACGCGCCTATCCAGGATTTCATCCAGCTGAAGATGGCCCACGCCTGCCGCCTACTCGACGAGGGCCAGCAGGGCATCCGCCAGGTCGCCGAGCAGCTGGGCTACGAGGACGTCTACTACTTCTCGCGGCTGTTCCGCAAAGTGGTGGGCATGGCGCCCAGTCATTACCGGGCGCTGCACCAGGGCTAGCGGACGTTAGGGGGATGTAGGCGCGGGGGAGACTGTCAAACCCGGGCGATGGTCGCCAGGCCGGTGGCGATGATCTTTTCCTGGCCGTCGCGCAGGGCGAAGACATCGGCGCGGGCCACCACCTGGCGCTGGCCGGCCTTGATCACTTCGCTGCGGCAGATCAACTGGTCGCCGATCGCCGGGGCCAGCAGGTTGACCTTGTACTCGCTGGTCACCACATCGCCGACCAGGCTGGCCGCCGCCCAGGCGCAGGCGCTGTCGATCATGAAACCGACCACCGCGCCGTGGACGAAGCCGTGGTGCTGGGTCAGTTGCGGACGCGGTAGCACCGTCATTTCGATGCGCCCGGGGGCGAAGCCGGTCAAGACGAAGCCGATCATCTGGGCGAACGGCGACTGCTCAAGGGCGTGTTCCAGGCGTTCGCGGGTCAGGGCGGCGGGCATATCCATGGCATTTCTCCTGAGTGAAACCTCAGTCTTGGTCGCCATGGGTGATCCGGCAATCTGCATCCAGGCCGGTGATGGCAGCCCATCAAGGCTTGTCTTGACTTGCGCCTGGCGCTTCTCTAGCGTGCCGTTTCCGTTCGTACGCTCAGGAATCAGGCATGACCGCCGCCGATAACATCAAGCTCGAAGCGGGCTGGAAAGAGGCCCTGCGCGAGGAGTTCGCCAAGCCCTATATGCAGGCGCTGGCCGATTTCCTGCGCCAGGAGAAGGCCGCCGGCAAGGAGGTCTATCCGCCGGGTGCGCTGATCTTCAATGCGCTCAACTCCACGCCGCTGGGGCGGGTCAAGGTGGTGATCATCGGCCAGGATCCCTACCACGGCCCGGAGCAGGCCCATGGCCTGTGCTTCTCGGTGCAGCCAGGGGTGGCCACGCCGCCGTCGTTGCTGAATATCTACAAGGAACTGAAGCGCGACCTGAATATCGACATCGCCACGCACGGTTGCCTGCAGCACTGGGCCGAGCAGGGCGTGCTGTTGCTCAACACCTCGTTGACGGTCGAGCGCGGCATTGCCGGCTCCCATGCGGACAAGGGCTGGGGGGTATTTACCGATCGGGTGATCGAGGTGGTCAGTCAGCAGCGTGAGCACCTGGTCTTTCTGCTCTGGGGCAAGCATGCGCAGAGCAAGGCACGCCTGATCGACCCGAGCAAGCACCTGGTGCTGTGTTCGCCGCATCCCTCGCCGCTGTCGGCCCATCGCGGTTTTATCGGCAACGGTCATTTCAGCCGCTGCAACAAGTTCCTCGTGCAGCACGGCATGACGCCTATCGACTGGCGGCTGCCGCCACTCTAGCGGGCGGCGTACAGGCCAGCCGGGCAAGGTCGCGGCGCAGATCGCGCAGGCGCGCGCTCAGGCGTTCGCGCTGGTTGCTGTCGGCGCTTCCCAACAGGTCGCTGAACAGCTCGGCCAGCGCTTGCCGTGAGCGTGCGGAGGCGGCGCGGTAGTCGGCGTCGTAGGCGCTTTCACGCTCCTGCAGCAAACGTGTCAGGCGCGCGGGGAAGTCGGCACTGCGCCGTGCATCGAGCACCGCGCGAAATTCGGTTTGCCAGCGTAGGCGGTTGTCCAGCCACAGACGATTCTGCTCGCCCAGCGCCTGCGCCCACTCAGCGATACGGGCCTGCTGTGCGGCATTCAGCCGACCGAGCCAGGGGCGCAGGCGTTGTTGCATGCGCGTGGCGCGGCGGCTGATCTGGGTCGCCAGGGGCGGCTCGAGAAAGTCCTGACGATCCTCCCGGTTGGCTTCATCCATGGCGGCATACAGCTCGGCGACTTGTCCGGGGTTGAGGCTTTGCAACAGCTCGATGGCGGTCGGGGTGATTTCGCCGGTAATGCGCTCGAGTGCCCCAGCCAGCTCGGCGAACCGCTCGCTCAGTTGGCTGGCACTGGGTGGCGTCTGTTCGAGCAGCGCTTCGCTGCGTTGCAGCCAGTCGACATAGCGCGGCAATTCGCTGCTGCAGTGCCACTCCAGATGAGCCTGCAGGCGCGGCTTGAGCCAGGCCTGCTGTTCGCGGTTCAGGCTCAGGTAATCGTTCAACCGCCAGGGGATCAGCCAGTCGAGGTTACGATAGGCCAGGCCGACCCGGCTGCAGGCGGCCAGCAGCACGCTGAGGGCGATCAGCAGGAGCAGGTTTTTGCTCAGGGGCCGGCGGGGCAGCGTCATGTGGTTGGCCTCAACGAGTCGAGGAGGAAACTGCAGGGTAGGCCAAGGTAGGGGTGTCGCGTCGGAACTGAAATATTCGGCAAAAAAGAGCCCGCGCGAGGCGGGCTAAACGTGGTCGAAATCTGCGTAGGGCTGCTAGATACGTTGCCACAGTCTGAACAACGGCTCGGCCAGGAACATCACCAGGAACAGCCGCAACACCTGCAGCGCGGTGACCAGCGCCACCGACAGGTGCAGGGCTTCGGCGGTCAGGCACAGTTCGGTGATGCCACCGGGCATCATGCCGAGCATCAGCGAGGTCTGGTCTTCGCTGGCCAGCCAGCCGAGGCCTTTGGCCAGCAGCGCGGCGCTGAGCATGGCGAGCAGGGTGAACAGCAGGATGCGCGCGAGAAAGGCCGGCGCACTGCGAAAGAAGGCGCGGTCGAAGTGGCAGCCCAGGGCGCAGCCGATCAGCCACTGGCCAACCTGGCCCAGGCCGTCCGGCAAACCGATGTGCAGGTCGAAGCTGACGCTGGCGACGGCGCACACCGTCAGTGGGCCGAGCATCCAGGGGTTGGGTTGCTTGAGTTTGCCCCACAGCAGTGCCATCAGCGCGCCGGCCGGCAACAGGATGGCCAGCCAGAATCCGTCCACCGCCGTCGCGGGTGGCGGTTCGATGGGGGGCAGGCTCCAGGTGAAGATGGCCGGAACCAGCAGCACCACCAGCAACAGGCGCAGGCTGTGCGCCGCTGCGACGCGGGCGATCTGGGCGTCGTGGCGTTGCGCCAGGTTGACCATCTCGCTGGCGCCGCCCGGCATGCTGGCAAAGAACGCGGTCGCGCGGTCGACCCCGGCGCGGCGCAGCAGGGCGATGCCGATCAGGCTGAGCAGCAGGGTCGCCAGGGCGCCAGCCAGGATCACGCCGAAATGGCTGAGCAGCTCGCCCATCACCTCGCTGGTGAAGTGCAGGCCGATGCCGCTGGCGACCAGCCATTGTCCGGTTTTGCGGCCGCCGGGTAGTTCCGTGACCAGCCAGCCGCTGCAGCGTGCAGCGATGACTGCCAGCAGCGAGCCGATGATCCACGGCAAAGGCCAGCCGATCAGGCTGGCCAGGTAGCCGCCGATCAGGCCGATCAGCGGCGTGGCCCAGTAGCGACGCCACTGGGCCAGGACGGAGGACTCAAGCATTGGCGACCCGAGCGGTGCGCCGTGCACGCCACCAGCGCAGGGCTGGCATGCCCAGCATCAGTGCGGTCAAAGCCCACAGGACCAGGCTGATCGGGCTGCTCCAGAGGATGTTCAGGTCACCCGCCGAGATCGACAGGGCGCGGCGCAGGTTGTCTTCCATCAGCTCGCCGAGGACGAAGCCGAGGATCAGTGCCGACAGCGGGAATTCCAGCTTGCGCAGGATGTAACCGAACACGCCGAGACCGATCATCAGCACCAGGTCGAAGGTGGTGCTATGCACCGCATAGACGCCGACCATGCTGATCGCGGTGATCGCCGGCACCAGCACCCAGTTGGGTACGCTGAGCATGCGGGCGAACAGGCCGACCAGCGGGATGTTCATCACCAGCAGGATCACGTTGCCGATGAACAGCGAGGCGATCAGGCCCCAGACCACGTCCGGTTGCTGTTCGAACAACAGCGGGCCGGGGGTGATGTTGTACAGGGTCAGGGCGCCGATCATCACCGCGGTGGTGCCTGAACCTGGCACGCCGAGGGTCAGCATGGGGATCAGCGAGCCGCAGGCCGAGGCGTTGTTGGCTGCTTCCGGGGCGGCCAGGCCGCGCAGGTCACCTTCGCCGAACTTGCCCGAGCTACCGGCCAGGCGCTTTTCGCTCATGTAGGTCATGGCGCTGGCGATAGTCGCGCCGGCGCCCGGCAGCACGCCGATGACGAAGCCGGCCACGGCGCTGCGCACCATGGTCCAGAAGGTGAAGCTGAACTCCTTGAAGTTGAACAGCAGGCGGCCACCGGTTTTCACCGCTTTCTGCCCGCTGTGGGTATTTTCCAGCATCAACAGCACTTCGCTGACGCTGAAGAAGCCGATTACCACGATGATGAACTGAATGCCGTCGGACAGGCTGACGCTGCCGAACGTGAAACGGTATACGCCGGTGGTCGAATCCACGCCGACCGTGGCCAGGGCCAGGCCGATCAGGGCAGCCATCAGGGTCTTGACCGGTTTGTCGCCGACCATGCCGCCGAGACAGGCGATGGCGAAGATCATCAGCACGAAGTATTCGGCAGGACCAAAGGCCACAGCCCATTTCGCCAGCAGCGGGGCGAACAGCACCACGCCGCAGGTGGCGATCATGCTGCCGATAAAGGAGCTGACCGCCGATAGCGACAGGGCGATCCCGGCCTTGCCCTGACGCGCCAGCGGGTAGCCGTCGAGGGTGGTCATCACCGCGGCGGCATCGCCCGGCACGTTAAGCAGAATGGCCGAGATACGTCCGCCGTATTCGCAGCCGAGGTACACGGCAGCCAGCAGGATCAGGGCGGTTTCCGGCGGCAGGCCGAGGGCGAAGGCCAGCGGCAGCAGCAGTGCCACGCCGTTGATCGGTCCCAGGCCCGGCAGCAGGCCGACGATGGTGCCGACGAAGGCACCGAACAGGGCAACCATCAGGTTCTCCGGCCGGGTGGCGACCTCGAAGCCCTGCATCAAGAAATTCAGCGTTTCCATTTTTCAGCTCTCCACAAAGGCTTCGAACAGGCCCAGCGGCAGCGGCACGTCCAGCAGGTAATCGAATAGGCCATAGAGCAGCACGCCCATCAGCACGCCGCTGATGGCGCAGGGCAGCACGCGGCCGGTGAACAACAGACCGAGGGTGAAGGTGCACAGGGCGGTGCTGATGATGAACCCCAGGGCTTCGAACAGCAGGGCGTAGGCCAGCAGGGTCAGCATGCACAGAACCGAGCGCAAGGCGCTGGAGCTGTCCAGTTTCTGATCGAGCAAGCCGGGCTTGACCAGCAGCCACATCGAGCCGGCGGCCATCAAGGCCAGCAGCAACAGGGGGTAGGCGCGGGGGCCGACCGGGTCGTAGGCGAAGGGCGCCTGGAAACCCCAGGCAAGGACAGCGAGCACGGCGCAGAAAAGCAGCCAGAGCGCAGCGAACAGGCGGACGTACATGGCGGGTTACCTCAGAGGTCGCGCGGGGAAGATTGGCTCGGGGAGCTCAAGACCGGGCATGTGCAGGCGCCAGCAAGGACTAGGCGTCCCCCCTGGCTCCTACACAAAGCGCCGGTGGCGTTTTACTCCTGCATCAGGCCGAAGGCATCGGCCAGCACCTTGTATTCTTCGACTTGCTTGAAGACCAAAGCTTGCAGTTCGTCGCCAGTCACCGACAGCGGCAGCAGGTCGCGTTGTTCACGCAGCTTGGCGAAATCCTCGCTGGCAAGCATGGTGTCGAACTGCTGTTTCCACCAGTTGTACTGCTCGTCGCTCACCTCGGGACCGACATAGAAGCCGCGGATTACCGGCCAGCTGATGTCGTAGCCCTGCTCCTTGGCGGTCGGGATGTCGGCCAGCTTGCCCGGCAGGCGCTCATCGGAGAGTACCGCGAGGATGCGCACCTTCTTCGCTTCCAGTTGCGGGGTGACTTCACCCAGGCCGCTGCTGGTCACCTGCACGTGGCCGCCGAGCATGGCGGTGAGGGTTTCGCCGCCGCCCTCGAAGGCGACGTAACGCAGGTTCTTCGGATCGATGCCGGCCAGGCGGGCGATCAGTGCGGTCTGCATCCAGTCCTGACCGCCGATGGTGGCGCCGGCGCCGAAGACGATGCTGGACGGGTCTTTCTTCAGCGCCTCGACCAGGTCGGTGAGCGTCTGGTAAGGCGAGTCGGCACGTACGGTGATGGCGCCGTAGTCGGTGCCCACCGCCGCGAGCCAGCGCACGCCGGTTTCGTCGTAACGACCGAACTTGCCCTGGGCCAGATTGAGCAGCGAGCCGCTGGAGAAGGCGACAATGGTGCCTGGGTCATCAGCGCGCTGGGCAATCACCGCGTTATAGGCCACCGCACCGACACCGCCGGGCATGTAGGTGACGCGCATCGGTGCTTTCAGCAGACCGCTGTCTTTCAGGCCGCTCTGCGCCAGCTTGCAGGTCAGGTCGAAGCCGCCACCGGGCTTGGCCGGGGCGATGCACTCGGGGCGCTTGGGTTCTGCGGCCAGCAGTTGGCCGGCGAAGGCCAGGCAGGCAGTGGCCAGGGCGATACGGGTAAAGGCAGTTTTCATGGGTGGTTCCTCTCGGTTCTTATTGTGGATTACCAGATTGGCAGTGTGTAGCCGACGATCACGCGGTTCTCGGTTGCATCGCGGGCGAAGTCGGAGCGGAAGTTGGCGTTGCGCAGGCGCACGTAGAGGTTCTTCGCCGGGCCGCTCTGGACCACGTACTTGAGCTCGATGTCGCGCTCCCACTCGCCGCCGGTGGCATTGCTGCCGGCAATCTGCGCGTCGTCGCCGCTGACGTAGCGGGTGAGGAAGCTCAGGCCGGGCAGGCCGAGGCTGGCGAAGTTGTAGTCGTAACGCGCCTGCCAGGAGCGCTCGTCGGCGTTGGCGAAGTCATTGATCTGCACGAAGTTGACCAGGTAGGGGTCGCTGCCGTCGATATAGGCGTAGCCGGTATCGCCGCTCATTTTCTGGTAGGCCAGGCTGACCTTGTGGCCGCTGTGGGCGTAGCTGAGCATGCCGTTCAGTGCGCGGTTGTCGACCTTGCCGGCGTTGGCCGCGCCGGTGTCGTCACTGAGCATCAGGCGCAGATCGGCAGCCAGGGTGCCGCCGCCCATTGGGTAGCTGGCGAGCAGGTTGAAGAAGTTCTGCCGATAGATGTCGTCGAGCTCGGCGTAGAAGTAGCGGCCTTTCAGGTTCGTGTTGAACTGGTAGTCGAGGCCGGCCAGATCCAGCTGATCGGCCGTGATGCCGCCGGGGAAGCGGCGGTTCTTGCTGTTGAGCACCAGGTCCTCGGAGTTGGTCGAGGCGCGGTCGTTGACCTTGTCCAGGCGCCCGCCGGTGAAGGTCAGGCCCTCCAGTTCCGAGGATGTCAGCAGGCCGCCTTCGAACACCTGGGGCAGCAGGCGGCTGTCGCTGGCCTTGACCACCGGCAGTTCGGGGATGTGCGAGCCATAACGCAGTTCGGTGTTGGAGGCCTTGACCTTGGCGGTCAGGCCCAGGCGGCTGAACTCGTCCGGGGTGCCGCCGTCGTCCTGTACCGGCAGCAGGTCGGTGCCGGTGCGGCCGCCACCGGAGTCCAGCTTGACGCCGAGCATGCCCAGGGCGTCGAGGCCGATGCCGATCGGACCCTCGGTGTAGCCGGACTGGATGTCGAGGAGGAAACCCTGGCCCCATTCTTCGCGTTTGTTCTGGCCATTGCCTTCGCGGAAATCACGATTGAGGTAGATATTGGTCATGGTCAGGTTAGCTGTGCTGTCTTCGACAAAAGCGGCCTGGGCAGCAGGAGCGAGCAGCGCCGCGGTTACGGCTAGGCTAAGCAGGTTCGCAGGCAGCAGGGCCTGGCGGGATGCGATGGGCATCGTGTGGTCTCCATTGTTGTTTTTGTCACGGCTGCACACCACTGTGCGGCCGTTCAGGTAGGTGGATCGAGCCACCTGGGACTGATCCTATGAGGTCAAGCTTTCGCCAAGCTTTCAGCGCTGAAAAAAACGCCTGGAGCGTTTTTGGACGTCGCCTGCGACGGCCCGCAGGGTGGACGCCAGGGATGGCAGGCCACAAAGTTTTGCCGTGGCGGCCGGCCGCGGGCATTTAGGCCATTCACAGGGCGCCTCGCGCCTGTAAACTGCGCCGCGGGCTGCGTGGCCGGTAGCAGTTGTTGACTCGAATCTGGAGGGGGGTGGCGGTGCGAATTCTGCTGGTCGAAGACCATCCGCAACTGGCGGCGAGCGTGGCTCAGGCCCTCAAAGGCGCGGGCTGGACGGTGGACGTGCTGCACGACGGGGTGGCCGCCGACCTGGCCCTGGCCAGCGAGGAGTACGCCCTGGCGATTCTCGATATCGGCCTGCCGCGCCTCGATGGCTTTCAGGTGCTGGCGCGTCTACGTGCGCGCGGCAAGACCCTGCCGGTGCTGATGCTGACCGCCCGTGGCGAGGTCAAGGATCGCGTGCACGGCCTCAACCTCGGCGCCGATGATTACCTGGCCAAACCCTTCGAACTGAGCGAGCTGGAGGCGCGGGTCAAGGCGCTGCTACGGCGCAGCGTACTGGGCGGCGAGCAGCAGCAGCGCTGTGGTGAGCTGGTCTACGACCTGGCTACCCGGCGCTTCAGCGCACGGGGTGAAAGCCTCAGCCTGACCTCCCGCGAGCAGGCGGTGCTGGAGGCCATGATCGCCCGCCCGGGGCGGGTGATGAGCAAGGAGCAACTGGCGGCCCAGGTGTTCGGCCTGGACGAGGAGGCCAGCGCCGACTCGATCGAGATCTACGTCCATCGCCTGCGCAAGAAGCTCGAGGGCAGCGGCGTGCGCATTGTCACCTTCCGTGGCCTGGGTTATTTGTTGGAGGCGCTGGATGGCTGAAATCGGCAGTCTGCGCGGGCGGCTGCTGCGGCGTCTGGCGCTGTTGCTGGCGCTGATCCTGGTCGTCAGCAGTCTGAGTGCCTACTGGAGTGCCCGGCGCGCCGCCGATACCGCCTATGACCGCACCCTGCTGGCGTCGGCGCGGGCGATTGCCCAGGGCCTGTATGCCGATGACGGCAGGCTCAAGGCCAATGTGCCCTATGTCGCCCTGGACACCTTCGCCTACGACAGCGCCGGGCGCATCTACTACCAGGTGCTGGATCTGCGCGGGGAGCTGGTGTCCGGTTACGAAGACCTGCCGGCTGCGCCTGCGGGCACTCCGCGCACCGACGATTACCCGGCACTGGCGCGTTTCTACGACGGCTTCTACCGCGCTCAGGGCGTGCGGGTGGTCAGTCTGCTGCAACCGGTCAGCGAGCCCCTGCTCAATGGTATCGCCGAGATCCGGGTGGCCGAGACCCTGGGCGCGCGCGAGCGCATGACCCGCGAATTGCTGGTCGGCACGCTGTGGCGCATGGGCTTGCTGGCGTTCAGCGCACTGCTGCTGGTGTGGCTGGCGGTGAGTGCCGCGCTGCGCCCTATGGAGCTGTTGCGGCGAACCGTGGCCGCGCGCGCCAGCGACGATCTGCGCCCGCTGCCGGATGCTGAGCTGCCGCGCGAGTTGCGCCCGCTGGTGAATGCCTTGAATCAGTTCAACGAGCGTCTGCGCGGCCTGTTCGAGCGCCAGTCGCAATTTATCGCCGATGCCGCCCACGAACTGCGCACGCCCCTGGCGGCGCTCAAGGCGCGGGTCGAGCTGGGCCTGCGCGCGCAGGAGCCGGCGGCCTGGCGCAGCACCCTGGAAGAGGCGGCGCAGAACACCGACCGGCTGGCTCAACTGGCCAATCAACTACTTTCGCTGGCACGCATCGAAAGCGGGGCGCGGGCGATTGCCGAGGGCGGTGCACAACAGCTGGATCTCAGCCAGTTGGCCCGTGAGCTGGGCCTGGCCTTGGCGCCCCTGGCCCATGCGCGCGGGATCGCCCTGGCGCTGGAGGCCGAGCAGCCGGTGTGGCTGCGTGGCGAGCCGACCCTGCTCAATGAGCTGTTGTGCAACCTGGTGGATAACGCCCTGGCGCATACCCCGGCCGGTGGCAATGTGATCCTGCGGGTGCTGGCGCCAGGCATTCTGGAAGTCCAGGACGATGGCCCGGGGATCCCCGCGGAGGAGCGCGAGAAGGTCTTCGAGCGTTTCTACCGACGCGGCGTGCAGGGTTCGGGTGCCGGCCTGGGTCTGGCCATCGTCGGTGAGATCTGTCGCGCCCATCAAGCCCGCATCAGCCTGCATCAGGTACAGCCCCAGGGGTTGCTGGTGCGCGTCGAGTTTGCCGTCGAGGCTGGCTGAGAGGGTGTGAAAAACGCTCGATGTTCACACCCGTCTGAGAAGAGTTGCCGGGTGACCTTGCCCTGGCGCCGCTAGCCCAGGCGGCCCGCAAGCCACCCCATGTATCTGCGTTTTACTGCAGCATGCCCATGGCCGCTTCCATGGCGGCGGAAAGGTCTTCGTCGTCATTCAGGTTCTGGTTCGGATCCAGGCCCAGTTTGCGGAATGCCGGAATCTGGCTCCAGTCCAGTTGGGTGTAGGGGTGTTGGCTGCCCAGGTAGCTCTGCAGGATGGCGACCTGGACGATGTCGACGTAGTCGACCTTGGCGCTGTCGCGGGTGAAGTCCAGGTGTTGGCTCGGCACCATGGCGATCAGTTCGGGGAAGTCCCAGGTGCGCAGAATCTTGTCGCCGATCATCGGGTGAATCTGCTCGATGACGTGGTTGAGGCTGATTGAGTCGGACAGCAGTTCGTTGTGGTCCTCGGCGTAGGTGAGGATCGGCAGCACGCCGATCTGGTGCACCAGGCCGGCGAGGGTCGCCTGATCCGGCATCAGGCGCGTGTAGTGCTTGCACAGCACGTGACAGATCCCGGCGATTTCCGTGCTTTTGTTCCAGACCTCGCGCATCTTGCGGTCGACCACGTCCGAGGTGGCCTGGAACATCTGTTCCATCGCCAAACCGGTGGCCAGGTTGCAGGTGTAGTTGATGCCCAGGCGGCTGACGGCCATCTGCAGGTCGGTGATTTCCTTGTTGGTGCGCAGCAATGGGCTGTTCACCACCTTGATGATGCGGGCGGTCAACGCCGCATCGTTGCCGATCACCTTGCTGATCTGCGGAATACCGATGTCCGGGTTTTCCGCCGCTTCGCGGACTTTCAATGCGACTTCCGGCAGGGTAGGCAGTACCAGATCATCGTTGTCGATGGCCTTGATCAGTTCCTGTTGGACTTTTTCGGCAAGCTTGCTCATGGGGCAGATCTCTTCGGTAATCGGCTGCAGGTGCAGTGTGGTTAGCGCAGGATTTCGCGGTTGCTGTCCAGGGTGTAGGGCAAATCGAGCAGCCTGAGCGGCAGGCCGTGCGGCGTGCCGAGGTGGATGCGTCCGTCGCTGACCGCGTCCTCGAGCAAGACCGCGAGCAGCTCGAAGCCGCTGTCGCTTCGCGCGGCCAGCACCACTTCGCCGACGCTGCCGTTGCGCTCGGGAGAAAACAGGTCGATGGCCGGTGCGGGAAGTTGCTCGCCGTCCACTGCCAGGCGATACAGGCGGCGCTTGAGCTTGCCGAGGTACTGCATGCGCGCAACGATTTCCTGGCCGGTGTAGCAGCCCTTCTTGAAACTGACGCCGCCCAATGCCTGCAGGTTGAGCATTTGCGGGATGAACAGCTCGCGGGTGGCGCCCAGCACCTGGCCGATGCCGGCGCGCACCTGGGCCAGAAGCCATTGATTCAGGGGGGCGTGTGCCAACTGTGCGGCCAGTTGGGCGTGCAGGCTCTCGGCTTGGCTGGCCGGCGCCCAGAGTTCGGCGCGGCCGTCGCTCAGGCGCAGCGCCAGCAGGTCGTTGGCGCGCGCCACGCTGTCGGCGTGGCGCGGCAGGTCGAGGCCGAGGCTGGCCAGCGCGGCATCGCCGTCATGCAGGCCGAAACGTACCCAGTCGGCGCTTTCGTCGATCAGCTTGGACTTGCTGAATACGGCGTATTTCTGCAGCTCGAGCAGTTGCGGCTCGACCAGCTCACGGGCCATTGCCAGGAGGAAGCCGTCGGCCACGCTGACAATCCGGAAGCTCGACAGCATGCGGCCTTTCGGGGTACAGCGGGCACCGAGGCTGGAGCTGACATCGCTCAGGTAATTGAGGTTGCAGGTCAGTTGGCCCTGGAGGAATTTGCTCGCATCAGAACCGCGAACGGCGAGGACGCCTTCGTGACTGAGGGTGGAGAAAAACGCGGAATCGGCCATAGGGATAAACAATCGCTGGATGAAAGTGAGGGGCGTCATCATAAAAGCAGCCACAAGCCTCAAGCTACTGGCTTTGCATAAAAGCCAGGAAAAAGCTTGAAGGCGAGCCGCCGTGGATTGGCTTGCAGGGGGCGGTCACCCGTCTTGCGGCCGACTGTTATACTGCGCCGCTTTCTCCCCGTCAGGCTCTATCAAGGAACCGCTCCATGGTCGATTCGACAGAACTCAATCGCCTTTACTGGCACAGCCGTCGCGGCATGCTGGAACTGGATGTGCTGCTGGTGCCATTCGTCAAGGAGGTTTATCCAACCCTCGATGCCGAAGATCGCGAGCGTTACCGCAAGCTGCTCGAGTGTGAGGATCAGGACATGTTCGGCTGGTTCATGCAGCGTGCCGAACCTGAGGATGCCGACCTGCAGCGCATGGTTCGCATGATTCTGGATCGTGTCCAGCCCAAGTGACAGCTTCGAGTGCCGCTGGCAGCCGTCGCGGCGCTTGCTGCTGCTCTATGGGTTGCTTCAGGCGCTAGCGCTGCTCAGCTTGGCGCTGGTCGAGATTCCGTGGTGGGCGCTGGCGCTGGGTGTCGCCCTGTGTCTGGGGCATGCCGCCTGGGTTTTGCCGCGGCATATCCTGCTGAGTGCGCCGCAGGCGTTCGGCGGGCTGCGCTGCACGGCCGCTGGCTGGCAGTTGTGGAGTGCTTCTGGCGGCTGGCAGGTCATCCAGTTGCGACCCGACAGTCTGGCGTTGCCGCTGGTCGTGGTGCTGCGTTTTCGCCTGGCGGGCGAGCGCCGGGTGCGCGGCCTGTGCATCCCGCATGATGCCATGCCGCGGGATATGCACAGGCGCTTGCGTGTGCGCCTGAAATTCAGTCGCCGTAGGTGGGTGGCTGCAGAATAGTGTCTTTCGCTTCGGGCAACTGCTGCGGGTAGTCCAGGGTGTAGTGCAGGCCGCGCGACTCCTTGCGTTCCATGGCCGAGCGGATCATCAGCTCGGCCACCTGGGCCAGGTTCCTCAGTTCGATCAGGTCTCTGCTCACTTTATAGTTGCTGTAGAACTCGTCGATCTCGTCGAGGAGCAGGCGCACCCGGTGTTCGGCGCGTTGCAGGCGCTTATTGGTGCGCACGATGCCGACGTAGTCCCACATGAAGCGCCGCAGTTCATCCCAGTTGTGCGCGATGATCACGTCTTCATCCGAGTCGGTCACCTGGCTGGCGTCCCAGGTCGGCAGGTTGGTCGGCGCACTCACTTCATCCAGCTTCTGGATGATGTCGGCGGCCGCCGAGCGGGCGTAGACGAAGCACTCCAGCAGCGAGTTGCTGGCCATGCGGTTGGCGCCGTGCAGGCCGGTAAAACTGGTTTCGCCGATGGCGTACAGGCCCGGTACATCGGTGTGTCCGCTCTGGTCGACGACTACGCCGCCGCAGGTGTAATGCGCGGCTGGCACTATCGGGATCGGCTCGCGGGTGATGTCGATGCCGAAGTCGAGGCAGCGCTCATAGACGGTGGGGAAGTGCGTTTTGATGAAGTCGGCAGGCTTGTGGCTGATGTCCAGGTATACGCAATCCACGCCGAGGCGCTTCATCTCGTGGTCGATGGCGCGGGCCACGATGTCGCGCGGCGCCAGTTCGGCGCGGGCATCGAAGCGCTGCATGAAGCGCTGGCCATTGGGCAGTTTGAGCAGTGCGCCTTCGCCGCGCAGGGCTTCGGTGACCAGAAAGCTTTTGGCCTGCGGGTGATAGAGGCAGGTCGGGTGGAACTGGTTGAACTCCAGGTTGCCGACCCTGCAACCGGCGCGCCAGGCCATGGCGATGCCGTCGCCGCAGGCGCCGTCCGGGTTGCTGGTGTACAGATACACCTTGGCCGCGCCGCCGGTGGCGAGGATGACGAAGCGCGCGCCATAGGTGTCAACCTCGCCGCTGGCACGGTTGAGCACATAGGCGCCCAGGCAGCGTTCGCCGGCCAGGTCGAGTTTGCGTTCGGTTATCAGGTCAACCGCCACGCGCTGCTCGAGCATTTCGATGTTGGCCCGCAGCTTGGCCTGCTCGAGCAGGGTCTTGAAGATCGCCGCACCGGTTGCGTCGGCGGCGTGGATGATGCGTCGATGGCTGTGACCGCCTTCGCGGGTCAGGTGAAATTCGAAGCCGCCGTCTTCGCGGGCGGTCTGATCGTCGCGGGTGAAGGGCACGCCCTGATCGATCAGCCATTGAATCGCTTCGCGACTATGCTCCACGGTGAAGCGCACCGCGTCTTCGCGACACAGGCCGGCACCGGCATTGAGGGTATCGTCGACATGCGACTCGACGGTATCCATGTCGTCCAGCACCGCGGCCACACCACCCTGGGCCCAGTAAGTCGAGCCATTGGCCAGATTGCCCTTGCTCAGTACGGCAATGCGCAGGTGGTCGGGCAGCGTCAGCGCCAGAGTCAGGCCGGCGGCACCGCTGCCGATGACCAGAACGTCGTGTTGGTAGTGTTGGCTCATGTCGTGATTCCGCAAGTAAGCGGCCCCTAGTATATAGAGGGGGGGAGCGGCACAATAGCCGGCTTATGACCTACTGTGGCACTGAGGAACTTTCTTAGTCTTTCAGGTTCCATAAAAGGTCGCCCGCAGAGGACAGTGCTTATTTGACGGGGTGCGTTGAAGGCTTTCAAAGGCTTTCATTCGCCGGCAGATGAGTGGTCCAAGACTATTTGCGCAGCAGGGCTTGCAGGCCGTGCTGCGTCACTCCGTGCAGGACATAAAGCGTTCTGCAGGAAGCTTGTTTGGAGGGGAGAACTTTTGCGCAACGTCCGGGTCTATCTTGGCAAGTCGATTGATTGGTTCGCGCTGCACTCCTTCGGACTCAATGAGGAGTGTTGATGCTAGCTCAGGAAGAAGATCAGCAGCTGGTCGAGCGCGTGCAGCGTGGTGATAAACGTGCATTCGATTTGTTGGTACTAAAGTACCAGCACAAGATTCTTGGGTTGATCGTGCGATTCGTGCATGACACCCATGAAGCGCAAGACGTGGCGCAGGAAGCCTTCGTCAAGGCTTACCGAGCGCTGGGGAATTTTCGCGGTGACAGTGCGTTCTATACGTGGCTGTACCGGATTGCCATCAATACGGCGAAGAATCATCTGGTGTCGCGCGGTCGGCGACCGCCAGAGAGCGATGTCAGTGCTGAGGATGCGGAGTTCTATGATGGCGATCACGCCCTCAAGGATATCGAGTCGCCAGAGCGGGCGTTGCTGCGGGATGAAATCGAAGCCACCGTGCATCGGGCCATCCAGCAATTGCCAGAAGATTTGCGCACCGCCCTAACCTTGCGCGAATTTGATGGTCTGAGTTACGAGGACATTGCGAGCGTGATGCAGTGTCCGGTCGGCACTGTGCGGTCTCGGATCTTCCGGGCTCGTGAGGCCGTAGACAAGTCCTTGCAACCCCTGTTGCGGGACAGTTAAGACAGCGGCGACAGCCAAGAGAGGAACCGCCATGAGTCGTGAAGCCCTGCAGGAATCGCTGTCCGCAGTTATGGATAACGAAGCGGATGAAATGGAGCTGCGGCGCGTGCTCAGTGCGAGCGACGACGCCGAACTGCGTGCAACCTGGTCGCGTTATCAGATCGCTCGTGCAGTCATGCACAAGGAGCTGCTGGAGCCGCGTCTGGATATTGCTGCTGCTGTGTCTGCGGCGCTGGCCGACGAAGCCTTGCCGGTACAGAGCAAGACCGTCGTTCGCGGTCCATGGCGTTCAGTCGGTCGTTTTGCCGTGGCCGCTTCTGTCACGGTTGCCGTGCTGGCGGGTGTGCGTTTGTACAATCAGGATGAAGTTGCCAGTACACAATTGGCGCAGCAAGCCGCTCAGCCGAGCTTGAGCACTCCGCAAGCGCAAAGTCCAGCCATGCTGGCGGGTTTCAGTACTGCGGGTGAGCAACAAGGTGAGGCTGAAACCGCCAGTGAGGCCGCGCCCGGCTGGCATGATCAGCGTCTGCCGGCATACTTGCGCCAGCATGCTCAGCAAGCTGCCATGAATGCCAATGAAAGCGCGCTGCCTTATGCTCGTGCTGCAAGCCTGGAAAGCCGCTAAGGAGGCGCATGCGCTTTATTCCCGTCATCTGTTTGTTGTTCGGTAGTTGGCTTGCATTACCCGCGGTTGCTGCCGAGGCGCAAGATTGGCTTGAGCGATTGGCCGATGCGGGCCAAAGTCAAAGCTTCCAGGGCATATTCGTTTACGAGCGTAACGGCAGTTTCTCTACCCACCGTATCTGGCATCGGGTGGATGAGACGGGCTTGGTGCGCGAGCGATTGATGCAGTTGGACGGGGTCGAACAGGAAGTGCTGCGTGTAGATGGCAGCACAGAGTGCGTCAGCGGTACCTTGGCCGATCAACTCGGCGACCAGCAAGCGTGGTCAGCGCACGACCTGGATAGCCAGCGATTGCTTGAGTCCTATGATTTGCGGATCATCGGCGAGTCGCGTGTGGCGGGGCGTGCGGCTGTGGTGCTGGCGCTGTCGCCGCGCGACCAGCATCGCTATGGCGTCGAGCTGCACCTGGATCAGGAAAGCGCTCTGCCGCTGAAGTCCCTGTTGTTGAATGACAAGGGGCAGTTGCTCGAACGCTTTCAATTCACCCAGCTCGATGTCGGCACGCTTCCTACTGATCAGGAGCTGCAGTCTGGCACGGGTTGTCAGCCGGTAACCGCCAGCAAGGCGGCAGCGGAAGTTGTCGAGGCCTGGCGCTCCGACTGGTTGCCGCCAGGTTTCATCTTGAGTCGGGTGGCCGAACGTCGCAGCCCGGCGTCCAATGAACAAGTCGCCAGCCTGGTCTATTTCGATGGCTTGGCGCGTTTTTCGGTGTTCGTCGAGCCCTTGCGTGGCGTCATGGTCGAGGATGCGCGCAGTCAGATTGGCCCGACTGCAGCGGTTTCGCGGCGTCTGGCGACCGCTGATGGCGATGTGATGGTGACGGTGGTCGGTGAAATTCCGCTGGGCACGGCAGAGCGCGTCGCCTTGTCGATGCGCGCCATAGAGGGGCAGGCTATACAATGATCGAAGAGCAGGGGCGAGTCGTGGCTGTCGAGCCAGGCGCCGTCTGGGTCGAGACTCTGCGTAAAAGCACCTGTTCCAGCTGCTCGGTGAGCGCCGGCTGCGGTCATGGCGTGCTCGACAAGTTGGGCGCCAGTGGGCGTCGGGGCTATGTCCGTGCACTCTGTGACCTGCAGTTGAGCGTGGGCGATGCGGTGGTAATTGGCGTGCGCGAGGAATTGCTGGTGCGCGGCTCATTACTGGTTTATCTGCTGCCTTTGATCGGTTTGTTCGGCGCGGCATTACTGGCCGAACAGTTGGCCTTGAGTGAGCCGTGGGTGATCCTGTCTGCCTTTGTCGGCCTGTTCGTGGCCTGGGCGGCGGTGCGCTGGCGCAGCAGCCGCACGGCCAATGATCCGGCCTTGCAGCCGGTGGTTGTGCGTGCCTTGCTCGCTGGCTCTGCTGCCGCGTTTTGAGCTTTTTGCTCGTTTTCGATGGGGAGTTTTAAATCGATGCCTAGCTTGAAATGGTCTTTCTCAGCTTTGCTCGCTGTGCTGCTCTTGGGTCAGGCGGTGGTTGCCCAGGCACAGTTGCCGGACTTTACCGAGTTGGTCGAAGAGGCCGCGCCAGCGGTAGTCAACATCAGCACCCGGCAGAAAATCCCGGAGCGTGTGGCCGGTGCAGGCGAATTGGCCATCCCCGATCTTGAAGGCCTGCCACCGATCTTTCGCGAATTCTTCGAACGCAATATCCCTCGGGTTCCGCCCGCGCCGAACGGTGGTCGTCAGCGTGAGGCGCAGTCGCTGGGTTCCGGCTTCATTATCTCGGCCGATGGTTATGTGCTGACCAATAATCATGTGGTCGCCGGCGCCGATGAAATCATCGTGCGTCTGCCTGATCGCAGTGAGCTGGAAGCCAAGCTGATTGGTGCCGATCCGCGTAGCGATGTGGCCCTGCTGAAGATCGAAGGCAACAATCTGCCGACGGTCAGGCTGGGCAAGTCCGAAGATCTGAAAGTCGGCGAGTGGGTGCTGGCCATCGGCTCGCCCTTCGGCTTCGACCATTCGGTGACCGCCGGTATCGTCAGCGCCAAGGGTCGCAGTCTGCCGAATGAAAGCTATGTGCCGTTCATCCAGACCGATGTGGCGATCAATCCGGGTAACTCCGGCGGCCCGCTGTTCAACCTGGCGGGTGAGGTGGTGGGTATCAACTCGCAGATATTCACCCGCTCCGGTGGCTTCATGGGCCTGTCCTTCGCCATTCCGATGAGCGTGGCCCTGGATGTGGCCGAGCAGTTGAAGGCCGAGGGCAAGGTCAGTCGCGGCTGGCTGGGCGTGGTGATCCAGGAAGTGAACAAAGACCTGGCCGAGTCATTCGGCCTGGATAAGCCGGCGGGTGCGCTGGTGGCCCAGGTGCTGGAAGGTGGTCCGGCGGCCAAGGGGGGCTTGCAGGTTGGCGACGTGATTCTCAGCATAGATGGCGCGCCGATCGTCATGTCGGGCGATCTGCCGCATCTGGTGGGGCGCCTGAAACCGGGCAGCAAGGCCGAACTGGATGTGGTGCGTGAAGGCTCGCGCAAGAAACTCAAGTTGACCATCGGTGCTTTGCCGGAAGACGGTGAGGCCTTGGCCGGTGCGGCCGGGCCGGGTGTTGAGCGCAGCAGCAACCGCCTCGGGGTCAAGGTGGTCGAATTGACCGCCGAGCAGAAGAAAAGCCTCGACCTGCAAGGCGGCGTGGCGATCAGCGAAGTTCTCGACGGCCCTGCCGCGCTGATCGGCTTGCGTCCGGGCGATGTGATCACCCATTTGAATAATCAGGCCATCGACTCGGCGAAAACCTTTACCCAGGTGGCGCAGGAGTTGCCGAAGAACCGTTCCGTTTCCATGCGCGTGCTGCGCCAGGGGCGCGCGAGCTTCATCACCTTCAAGTTGGCGGAGTGAGGTCGGCACGGGTTGCCGGCTGACTCGGTGTCGCTAATGCGGCGTACGCCACGCAGTGCTGAAGAAGGGCGATTTCGATCGCCCTTCTTCATGTCTGCCGATTGGCGCCTGGGCGTGACGGCTGCGGCGCCAATCGGGTACACTTCACGGCTATTTTCGGCGGGCTGTCGCCTGCGACCTTTTCGAGTGTTGTCCTGTGAGTGACCTGAGTCATATCCGCAATTTCTCCATCATCGCCCACATCGATCATGGCAAGTCCACCCTGGCCGATCGCTTCATCCAGATGTGTGGCGGCCTGGCCGAGCGTGAAATGGAAGCCCAGGTCCTGGACTCCATGGACCTTGAGCGTGAGCGCGGGATCACCATCAAGGCGCACAGCGTGACCCTGTATTACAAGGCGCGCGACGGCAAGACCTACCAGTTGAACTTCATCGACACGCCCGGCCACGTCGACTTCACCTATGAAGTCAGCCGTTCCCTGGCGGCCTGTGAAGGCGCACTGCTGGTGGTCGATGCCGGTCAGGGCGTCGAGGCGCAATCGGTCGCCAACTGCTACACCGCCATCGAGCAAGGCCTC
>Ga0209343_10002636_pt1 | contig 23036 bp, 18 predicted proteins | sample RifCSPlowO2_02_FD_184026 | JGI IMG/M metagenome (GOLD analysis project Ga0209343, IMG submission 184026) | Groundwater microbial communities from Rifle, Colorado - Rifle CSP2_plank lowO2_0.2 (SPAdes) (version 2) | ecosystem: Environmental > Aquatic > Deep subsurface > Groundwater | place... | reverse complement strand
GGAGATGGAATACGTCGCCATCCGCGAGAACCTCAAGCTGCAGGAAGCCCGCGCCGCCGGCCTGCTCGACCAGCAGCACGCCGGCCACAGCTTCGGTGCCAGTGTGCCCAAGCAGATCACCGCCGAGTTCGTCCGCGAGGAAATCGCCCGCGGCCGCGCCATCATCCCCGCCAACATCAACCACACCGAGCTGGAGCCGATGATCATCGGCCGCAATTTCCTGGTGAAGATCAACGGCAACATCGGCAACTCGGCGCTGGGTTCCTCGATCGAGGAAGAAGTGGCCAAGCTGACCTGGGGCATCCGCTGGGGTTCGGACACGGTGATGGACCTGTCCACCGGCAAGCACATCCACGAGACCCGCGAGTGGATCATCCGCAACTCGCCGGTGCCGATCGGCACCGTGCCGATCTACCAGGCGCTGGAGAAGGTCAACGGCGTGGCCGAAGACCTGACCTGGGAGCTGTTCCGCGACACCCTGATCGAACAGGCCGAGCAGGGCGTCGACTACTTCACCATCCACGCCGGCGTGCTGCTGCGCTATGTGCCGCTGACCGCCAAGCGGGTCACCGGCATCGTCAGCCGCGGCGGCTCGATCATGGCCAAGTGGTGCCTGGCGCATCACCAGGAAAACTTCCTCTACACCCACTTCGAAGACATCTGCGAAATCATGAAGGCCTACGACGTCAGCTTCTCGCTGGGCGACGGCCTGCGTCCGGGTTCGATCGCCGACGCCAACGACGCCGCTCAGTTCGGCGAGCTGGAAACCCTCGGCGAGCTGACCAAGATCGCCTGGAAGCATGACGTGCAGACCATGATCGAAGGCCCCGGCCATGTGCCGATGCAGCTGATCAAGGAGAACATGGACAAGCAGCTGGAATGCTGCGACGAGGCGCCGTTCTACACCCTCGGCCCGCTGACCACCGACATCGCCCCGGGCTACGACCACATCACCAGCGGCATCGGTGCGGCGATGATCGGCTGGTTCGGCTGCGCCATGCTCTGCTACGTCACGCCCAAGGAGCACCTGGGCCTGCCGAACAAGGATGACGTCAAGACCGGGATCATCACCTACAAGATCGCCGCGCACGCCGCCGACCTGGCCAAAGGCCATCCGGGCGCGCAGATCCGCGACAACGCCCTGTCCAAGGCGCGTTTCGAGTTCCGCTGGGAAGACCAGTTCAACCTCGGCCTGGACCCGGACACCGCCCGCAGCTACCACGACGAGACCCTGCCGAAGGACTCGGCCAAGGTCGCGCATTTCTGCTCCATGTGCGGGCCGAAGTTCTGCTCGATGAAGATCACCCAGGAAGTGCGCGACTACGCCAAGGAGCATGGCCTGACCGACGAGCAGAAGGCCATCGAGGCCGGTTTCGCCGAGCAGTCCGGGCGTTTCAAGGATGAAGGTTCGGTGATCTACAAGCAGGTCTGACGCGTTACCCGACGCCAGGAGCGTGCTCCTGGCGTCGCCTATTCAGTTCTTTGAGACCTTGCTCATTGTGAACCTTCCAACGAGTTACTCACCGCATTTGCCGGTGTCGATCGGGCAGCGTGTGTTTGGCGCGCGCGACATGTTTTCCCTGTGGTTTTCCCTGGGGATCGGCCTGATGGTGCTGCAGCTTGGCGCCTTGCTGGCGCCGGGCCTGGGCCTGAGCGGCGCGCTGCTGGCGATTGCCTGTGGCACGGCCGTCGGGGTGTTGTTGTTGGGTTCGGTGGCGGTGATCGGCAGCGATACCGGGCTGTCGTCCATGGCGGCGCTGAAACTCAGCCTGGGCAGCAAGGGGGCCGTGGTGCCGGCCTTGCTCAATCTTTTGCAACTGGTCGGCTGGGGCGCATTCGAGATCATCGTCATGCGCGATGCCGCCAGCGTATTGGCGGTGCGGGCCTTCGGCGAAGGCAGCCTGTGGAACAGTCCGGGCCTGTGGACCCTGTTGTTTGGCGGTCTGGCGACCCTGCTGGCGGTGGCTGGTCCGTTGACCTTCGTGCGGCGTATCTTGCGCAAGTGGGGCATCTGGCTGCTGCTCGGTGCCTGCCTCTGGTTGACCTGGAACCTGTTCGACAAGGCCGATCTCGCGGCGTTGTGGGCGCGCCGCGGTGATGGCTCGATGCCGTTCGCCCTGGGTTTCGACATTGCGATTGCCATGCCGTTGTCCTGGCTGCCGCTGATCGCCGACTACTCGCGCTTCGGCAAGGCGGCCGGGCGGGTGTTCGGTGGCACCGCGCTGGGGTTCTTCTTCGGCAACTTCTGGTTGATGAGCCTGGGCGTGGCCTACACCCTGGCCTTTGCCGACAACGGCGAAGTCAACGCCTTGCTGTTGGCCCTGGCGGGCGCCGGCCTGGGCATTCCGTTGCTGCTGATCCTGCTTGATGAGTCGGAGAACGCCTTTGCCGACATCCATTCGGCGGCGGTTTCCGTCGGTATTCTGCTGCCGTTCAGGGTCGAACTGCTGGCGCTGGCGATTGGTGCGCTGTGCACCCTGATCGCCTGGTTCGCGCCGCTGGCCGAGTACCAGAACTTCCTGTTGCTGATCGGCTCGGTGTTCGCCCCGCTGTTCGGCGTGGTGCTGGTCGATCACTTCATCCTGCGCCGTCGCCGGGCGGACCTGGCGCCGCGCATGGCGTTGCGCTGGGATACGCTGCTGGCCTGGGCTTGCGGTGCGGCCATCTATCATGTGCTGGCGAGTTTCTGGCCCGGGATCGGTGCGACCCTGCCGGCCTTGTTGCTGGCCGGTGCGCTGCAGTTGGTCTTCGGATCCTTCAGTCGCGGGCGGGAACGTATTGCGGTTTGAGGATGCCCTGAAGCTGGCTGTAGGGGATCGTCAGTTGCGGATGGCCGCTTGAGTAGGGCGCTATGCTGTAGACGTTGTATTTCAGCAGCACGGCGGCCTGGCCGAGGGCGACGTTCTTGGTGCGCTCGAACGGCCAGTTGCGGATGTACTCGGGGTCCTGCGCCAGCTGGTTGGCGGTCAGCCAGCGCTGGTGGGCCTGGCCGGCGAGGTTCCAGAACGCATCTGTCTGCCCGGGTAGCAGCATGTCCTGCAGGCTCAGCGCCTTTTCCAGCCGGCGGTCGTAGTTGATGAAACCGCGCCCCGGCATGCCGTGTGCCCCGCCCGTGGACAGGTAGCTGGAAAATTCGATGATCACCAGTTGGTCATGTTGCTCGCGCACCTTGGCTTGCAGGTAAGTGTTCCAGCCGCGCTTGGCACTCTGCAGGAAATCCTCTTCATAGGACTGCAGCGAGGCCGGCAGGGGCGCGTCCGGCGAGTCGTTGGTCATCTGCAGCAGGCGCTGTTCGATCAATTGGTTGAGCTGCGGCTGGTCGGAAAAAACCAGGGTGTCGATATTCACCAGTGGGCAGGTATCGCCCTGGCAGCCGGACTGGATACTCTCCCAGGCGACACGTTGCACCGGTAGCGCGCTATCGCCTGGAAGCAGGCTCTGGCAGGCGCTGAGCAGGAGACCAAGACAGATTGTGACGAGTTTTTTACGTGCAAACATTGAGTTCTGCGCCAGGCGGAGAGAGGGTAGGGTCGCGGGGTTCGACTGCCGGTTGTCCCAGTGGTTCGCCAGGGTAATCCGTCGCAGCAGCGCTGCATGATCCCAGCCAGCGCCTAATCTGCAAAGAGGCTGCGCAAGGTTGGACGCAGGGGGTAGGATGCGCGAATGCCCAGATTATCGGATTGAGTGAGACGTGGATGACCGACACTTTCAAACCAGGCCCGGATGCGGTGCAGATTATCGAGCGAGAAGCCTGTTTCCGCGGGTTTTATAGCCTCGATCGCCTGCGTCTGCGCCATCTGCAGTTTTCTGGCGAGATGGGCCCGACGCTCAGTCGCGAACTGTTTATCCGCCACGATGCCGTATGCGTGCTGCCCTATGACCCGCAGCGCGATGAAGTGGTCCTGATCGAGCAGTTTCGCGTCGGCGCCATGGGCAAATCCGCCAGCCCCTGGCTGCTGGAGCTGGTCGCCGGGCTGATCGATACCGATGAACAACCGGAACAAGTGGCGCTGCGCGAGGCGGTGGAGGAAGCCAACCTGGCCCTGACCGCGCTGTGGCCAATTACCCAATATTTTCCTTCGCCCGGCGGTTCGGACGAGCGTGTCTACCTTTACCTCGGGCGTTGCAATAGCCTGGGTGCCGGGGGCGTGCATGGCCTGGCCGAGGAGGGTGAGGACATTCGCGTGCATGTGCTGTCGCTGGACGCTGCCCTGGACGCGGTCAAGGATGGGCGGATCAACAATGCGGCGAGCATCATCGCCTTGCAATGGCTGGCGCTGAACCGCGCCGAGGTTAGGGGGTTATGGTCGTGAACCTGTTGCGTGACCGTTATCGGGTTGATTTGATCGAGCTGCAGGCGGCCTGTGAAGCCAACTACGCACGCTTGATGCGCCTGCTGCCGGACATGCGCGAGGCGTCGTGTGCGCGGCGGGTCGCCCTCAGTCAGGGCGAGCACCTGCTCGGCGTGCTGAGCCTGGAAGTGCTGGAAACCTGCCCCTATACCTCGACCGTGCGGGTGCGCCAGGAGCACAGCCTGCCGTGGTTGCCGGTGCCGCAACTGGAAGTGCGGGTGTACCACGATGCGCGCATGGCCGAGGTGATCGGCGCACAGAGCGCCCGGCGTTTCCGCAGCATCTATCCGTATCCGAATGCCGCCATGCATCAGCCGGATGAAAAGTCCCAGCTCAACCTGTTTCTCGGTGAATGGCTGAGTCATTGCCTGGCCTGTGGCCATGAGCTGGAACCGGTGATTTAAACCCATGCCACAGGTGCCAAGCCATAGGCGTCAAGAAGTATCCTGAGCACGTCACCCGACAGCTTGCCGCTGCTTTTATGTGATCCATGCCCACTTCGCGGGTTTACCGCCGCCCTGGCTAGCCACCATAATTCACCCATTCTGCTCAAGGAGACGGCCTTGCCGAGCGAGCTCAATTCCGCTGCTGATCCCTCGGTCCTGCTGGTACAGCTGTCCGACAGTCATCTATTTGCCGAAGCGGCCGGCAAGCTATTGGGCCTGGATACCCAGGACAGTCTGCAGCAAGTGATCGAGCGGGTGCTGCAAGAGCAGCCGCAGATCGACCTGATGCTCGCCAGCGGCGATCTGTCGCAAGACGGTAGCCTGGCGTCCTACCAGCGCTTTCGGCAGATGACCGAGGTGCTGGCGGCACCGGCCCGCTGGTTCCCCGGCAACCATGACGACGTCCCGGCCATGCAAACCGCCTGCGCTGGGAGCGATCTGCTGGAGCCGGTGATCGACCTGGGTAATTGGCGCATCATCCTGCTCGACTCGTCGATTCCTGGTGCGGTGCCGGGCTATCTTGACCCGCAACAGCTGGCCCTGCTGGAACGTGCGCTCGGCGAAGCGCCGGAGCGCCACCATCTGATTTGCCTGCACCATCACCCGGTGTCCATCGGTTGTCGCTGGATGGAGCCCATCGGCCTGCGCAACCCCGAGGCACTATTCGCCGTGCTGGATCGCTTCAGTCAGGTGCGTGCGGTGCTCTGGGGGCATATCCATCAGGAGTTCGATCGTCAGCGCAACGCTGTGCGCCTGCTGGCGTCGCCTTCCACCTGCGTGCAGTTCGCTCCGGGCAGTGAAGAGTTCCAGGTCGACACCAGTGCGCCCGGCTACCGCTGGCTGCGCCTGTACGCCGACGGTCGGCTGGATACCGGCGTGTCGCGGGTGACCGGGATCGACTTCGAGGTGGATTACACGGTGAAAGGTTATTAGTCGCTGCAGGCGCCGCATACGTGCAGCTTGCAGCCTGATGCTTGGCACTAGTAGCCTCCCGCTCCATGACTGCATCTATTCTCTATCTCCACGGCCTCAACAGCTCACCGGCTTCGCTCAAGGCCAGCCAGCTGTCGCGTGCCATGGCGCGCATGGGGCTGGCGGCGCAGCTGCGGGTGCCGGCCCTGGGCCATCATCCGCGCCGGGCCATCGCCCAGCTCGAGGCGCTGATCGCCGAACTCGGCCGCCCCGTGCTGGTCGGCAGCTCGTTGGGCGGCTACTATGCGACCCACTTGGCCGAGCGCCATGGCTTGCGCGCGCTGTTGATCAATCCGGCGGTGCGTCCGCATCTGCGTTTCGATGGCTACCTGGGGCTGCAACACAACTATTACAGCGGTGAAACCTGGGAACTGACGGCCGATCATGTGCTGGCCCTGGCCGAGTTGGATGTGCCGCCGCCGCAAGATCCCGCGCGTTACCAGGTGTGGCTGCAGACCGCCGACGAAACCCTCGATTACCGCGATGCCCAAGCCTATTACCGCGCCTGCGCGCTGCGCATTCAGGCCGGTGGCGATCATGGTTTTCAGGGGTTTGCCGCGCGCCTGCCGATGCTCTTTGCCTTCGCCGGTATTGCGCCCCAACTGTGGCGCGATACCGACTTTTCCGACCTTTAATCACGACCAGAGACCCCATGGCCAGTTACAACGCAGACGCCATCGAAGTCCTTTCCGGCCTGGATCCGGTGCGCAAGCGCCCGGGCATGTACACCGACACCAGTCGCCCCAACCACCTGGCCCAGGAAGTCATCGACAACAGCGTCGACGAAGCCCTGGCCGGCCACGCCAGCTCGATCCAGGTGATCCTCCACGAGGACAATTCCCTGGAAGTCATCGACGACGGTCGCGGCATGCCGGTGGATATTCACCCCGAGGAGGGGGTCTCGGGGGTCGAGCTGATTCTCACCAAGCTGCATGCCGGCGGCAAGTTCTCCAACAAGAACTACCAGTTCTCCGGCGGTTTGCACGGTGTCGGCATTTCCGTGGTCAACGCCCTGTCGACCTGCGTCGAGGTGCGGGTCAAGCGCGATGGCAACGAATACCGCATGACCTTTGCCGACGGCTTCAAGGCCAGCGACCTGCAGGTGATAGGCACGGTCGGCAAGCGCAACACCGGTACCAGCGTGCATTTCTGGGCGGATACCAAGTATTTCGACTCGCCCAAGTACTCGGTCAGCCGCCTCAAGCATGTGCTCAAGGCCAAGGCCGTGCTCTGTCCGGGGCTGCACGTCAGTTTCGAGGACAAGGCCAGTGGCGAGCGGGTCGAGTGGCTGTACGAGGAGGGGCTGCGCTCCTACCTGGTGGATGCGGTCAGCGAATTCGAGCGCCTGCCCGTCGAGCCGTTCTGCGGTAGCCTGAGCGGTAACAAGGAGGCGGTCGACTGGGCGCTGCTGTGGCTGCCGGAGGGCGGCGATACGGTGCAGGAAAGCTACGTCAACCTGATCCCCACGGCCCAGGGCGGCACCCATGTCAACGGCCTGCGTCAGGGCCTGCTGGACGCCATGCGCGAGTTCTGCGAGTTCCGCAGCCTGCTGCCGCGCGGGGTCAAGCTGGCGCCGGAAGACATCTGGGAGCGCATCGCCTTCGTCCTCTCGACCAAGATGCAGGACGCGCAATTCTCCGGCCAGACCAAGGAGCGCCTGTCCTCGCGCGAGGCCGCGGCCTTCGTCTCCGGGGTGGTCAAGGACGCCTTCAGTCTGTGGCTCAACGCCCACCCGGAGCTCGGTCAGCAGCTCGCCGAGCTGGCGATCAGCAACGCCAACCGCCGCCTCAAGGCCGGCAAGAAGGTCGAGCGCAAACGCATCACCCAGGGCCCGGCGCTGCCCGGCAAGCTGGCCGACTGCGCTGGGCAGGATCCGATGCGCTCCGAACTGTTCCTGGTCGAGGGCGATTCCGCCGGCGGCAGCGCCAAGCAGGCGCGCGACAAGGAGTTCCAGGCGATCCTGCCGCTGCGCGGCAAGATCCTCAATACCTGGGAGGTGGATGTCGGCGAAGTGCTGGCCTCCCAGGAAGTGCATAACATCGCCGTGGCCATCGGCATCGACCCCGGTTCCAGCGACCTGGCCCAGCTGCGCTACGGCAAGATCTGCATCCTCGCCGACGCCGACTCCGACGGGCTGCACATCGCCACCCTGTTGTGCGCGCTGTTCGTCCAGCATTTCCGTCCGCTGGTGGATGCCGGACACATCTACGTGGCCATGCCGCCGCTGTACCGCATCGACCTGGGCAAGGAGATTTTCTATGCCCTGGACGAGGCCGAGCGCGACGGCATCCTCGACCGCCTGGTCGCCGAGAAGCGCCGCGGCAAGCCGCAGGTCACCCGCTTCAAGGGTCTCGGCGAGATGAACCCGCCGCAGCTGCGCGAAACCACCATGGATCCCAATACCCGGCGCCTGGTGCAGCTGACCCTGGCGGATTATCCGGGCACCCAGGAGCTCATGGACATGCTGCTGGCGAAGAAACGCGCCGGCGACCGCAAATCCTGGCTGGAGTCGAAGGGCAACCTGGCGGAGGTGCTGCTTTGATGCGGCGACTGGCGGCCGCCCTGTTGCTGGTCGCCGTTCCGGTGCTGGCCGAGACCCAGGCCCTGGAGGAGCTGACGCTGGTCAGCGAGCACCCGATCGAGGGCATCGCTGCCGGCAACCTGTCGGGCCTGGCCTGGTGCGGTGAGGCGCTCTGGGCCGTTTCCGATCGCGAGGATGACCGCCTGTATCGCCTGGCTGCCGGCGACACTGTCTGGCAGGCCGAGGCCGAGCACTTTGTCGCCCCGCCCTTGTCCTCGACCCTGCTGCCCTGGGGCTTGCGCATGCGCACCTGGGTAACCGGTCTGCTGCGTGGCGGTAAGCTGGATTTCGAAGGCTTGTCCTGCGATGCAGTCGGCAATCGCTACCTGGTCAGCGAGGCGCGCGCCGCCGTGTTACAGATCCCTCCTGCGGGGGCGCCGCAGTGGCTGGCGCTGCCCGACGGCATGGTGCGTCAGGCACGTGCCAGCAGCATGCTCTGGCACTTCAATGCGCTACTCGAGGGCGTGGCCATCGATCCTGCCGGCGAGCGCCTGTGGTTGGCGGCCGAACGCCAGCGCCGCGGCCTGCTGGTGCTGCACAAGAACGGTTCGAGCTGGCGCTGCACCGGTAGTTGCGTGCTGATGAGCGAAGGCGGTAGCGAACCCTCGCCGCCGCAGTTGGGCGGCGAGGCGCAACCGCAGGACTTTGCCGGATTGGCCTTTCACAACGAAAAACTCTTCACCCTCGAGCGTCAGGCCCATCGCATCTGTCGGCGCAAGCTGAGCGATGGCGCGGTCGAACGCTGCTGGTCGTTCGCTGCTGAGGCCTTGACCGATGCCCGGCGTTATCCGTCGCCCTTTGGCTTGGCCGAAGCGCTGTGGATCGATGAGCAGGGCGCCTGGATCGGTAGCGACAATGGCCGGGACACCCGGGCCGATGGCGAGCAGCGCCCGGTCGTCTGGCGCTTCGCCGCGCCCAAGGGTGGCTGGGAGCAGGCCAAGTGAGCACGCAGACTGCGGGCCGGCGGATCGGCCGGGTGATGCTGGTGCTGGCCTGGGGCGCCGCGCTGCTGCTGGCCACGCACTTCTTCGGCAAATGGGAGGAGCGGCGCAATAACCCGAACCAGGCGCCGCAATCGGTGCACGGCGACGGCTATATCGAGGTGCGCCTGCTGAGCAGTCGCGGCGGGCATTACCTGCTGGGCGGCCAGATCAACGGCGCCAGCGTGACCCTGCTGCTCGATACCGGCGCCACCGCCGTCGCCGTACCCGCCGCCCTGGCCGAGTCCCTCGGCCTGCAGCGCGGTGCGCCGGTGCAGGTCCGTACCGCCAATGGCACCGTGGTCGGCTACCGTACCCAGTTGGCCAGCCTGCAGCTCGGCGAGATCCTGTTGCACGATGTTGACGCCCTGATCACGCCGGGGATGGACGGCGACGAGGTGCTGCTCGGCATGAGCGCCCTGAAACAACTCGAATTTACCCAGCGCGACGGCACCCTGGTGCTGCGCCAGACGACTTCGCTTGACTAAATTTTCTGATCAATGAGGCACGCATGAGCGAACCCCTCGATTTGAGCCTGGACGGTGTTGAGCGCCGTTCCCTTGCCGATTTCACCGAGCAGGCTTATCTCAATTATTCGATGTACGTGATCATGGATCGCGCGCTGCCGCATATCGGCGACGGGCTCAAGCCGGTGCAGCGGCGGATCATCTATGCCATGAGCGAACTGGGCCTGGACGCCGACTCCAAGCACAAGAAGTCGGCGCGCACCGTCGGCGACGTGCTCGGCAAGTTCCACCCGCACGGCGACTCGGCCTGCTATGAAGCCATGGTGCTGATGGCCCAGCCGTTCAGCTACCGCTACACCCTGGTCGACGGCCAGGGCAACTGGGGCGCGCCGGACGATCCCAAGTCGTTCGCCGCCATGCGTTACACCGAGGCGCGCCTGTCACGCTACTCCGAGGTGCTGCTGACCGAACTGGGCCAGGGCACCGTGGACTGGGTGCCGAACTTCGACGGCACCCTCAACGAGCCGGCCACCCTGCCGGCGCGCCTGCCCAACATCCTGTTGAATGGCACCACCGGCATCGCCGTGGGCATGGCCACCGACGTGCCGCCGCACAACCTGCGCGAAGTGGCCGCGGCCTGCATCCGCCTGCTCGACCAGCCGGACGCCACGGTCGAGCAGCTCTGCGAACATGTGCTCGGTCCGGATTACCCGACCGAAGCGGAAATCATCACCCCGCGTGCGGATTTGCTGAAGATCTACGAAACCGGCAAGGGCTCGGTGCGCATGCGCGCCGTGTACCGCGTCGAGGACGGCGACATCGTGGTCACCGCGCTGCCGCACCAGGTGTCCGGGGCCAAGGTGCTGGAACAGATCGCCGCGCAGATGCAGGCGAAGAAGCTGCCGATGGTCGCCGATCTGCGCGACGAGTCGGACCACGAACACCCGTGCCGCATCGTCATCATTCCGCGCTCCAACCGGGTCGATGCCGACGAGTTGATGCAACACCTGTTTGCCACCACCGAGCTGGAATCCAGCTACCGGGTCAACAGCAACGTCATCGGCCTGGACGGCAAGCCGCAGGTGAAGAACCTGCGCCAGCTGCTGCGCGAATGGCTGGAGTACCGGGTCGGAACCGTGCGCCGGCGCCTGCAGTTCCGCCTGGACAAGGTCGAGCACCGCCTGCACCTGTTGGAAGGCCGCCTGATCGCCTTCCTCAACCTGGATGAAGTGATTCATATCATCCGCACCGAGGATCAGCCCAAGCCAGTGCTGATGGAGCGTTTCGGCCTCACCGATATCCAGGCCGAGTACATCCTGGAAACCCGTCTGCGCCAGCTGGCGCGGCTGGAAGAGATGCAGATTCGCGGCGAACAGGAAGCCCTGGCCAAGGAGCGCGCCAAGTTGCTGGCCCTGCTCGGCAGCGAAGCCAAGCTGAAGAAGCTGGTGCGCGATGAAATCATCAAGGACGCCGAGACCTACGGCGACGACCGGCGCTCGCCGATCGTCGCCCGCGCCGAGGCCAGGGCCTTGTCGGAAACCGAGTTGCTGCCTACCGAGCCGGTTACCGTGGTGATCTCGGAGAAGGGCTGGGTGCGCTGCGGCAAGGGCCACGATATCGACGCCACCGGCCTGTCGTACAAGGCCGGTGACGGCTTCAAGACCGCCGCGCCGGGACGCTCGAATCAGTACGCGGTATTTATCGATTCGACCGGCAGGAGCTATTCCCTGGCCGCCCATTCGCTGCCGTCGGCGCGTGGCCAGGGTGAGCCGCTGACCGGGCGCCTGACGCCGCCACCGGGGGCGACCTTCGAGTGGGTGTTGCTGCCGGACGACAGCGCCCTCTATGTGATCGCCTCGGATGCCGGTTACGGCTTCGTGGTCAAGGGCGAGGACCTGCAGACCAAGAACAAGGCCGGCAAGGCGCTGCTCAGCCTGCCGCCAGGCGCCAAGGTGCTGGCGCCCAAACCGTTGCTCAGCCGCGAACAGGACTGGCTGGCCGCCGTGACCACCGAAGGGCGGCTGCTGCTGTTTCCGGTGCGCGACTTGCCGCAACTGGGCAAGGGCAAGGGCAACAAGATCATCGGCATCCCCGGCGAGCGGGTCGCCAGTCGCGAGGAATACCTCACCGATCTGGTGGTGTTGCCGAGCGGCGCGACCTTGGTGTTGCAGGCCGGCAAGCGTACCTTGTCGCTCAAGGCGGATGACCTGGAACACTACAAGGGCGAACGCGGCCGGCGCGGCAACAAGCTGCCGCGTGGCTTCCAGCGGGTCGATGCGCTGCTGGTGGAATAGCAGGGTTAACTGACGGAGGACTGGATGGTAGGGCGCGCGCAGGGCGCAGGCTTGCGGTGGACGGTAGCGGATGGCCAGCCGACGCGCCTGCGGGTGGATGGCGCCTGGCTGCTGCAGGCGGCCAAGCCCGACCTCGAGGCCATCTGGTACAGCCAGCGGCAACTGCCCGCGCAGGTGCAGGTGGATGTCGCCGTGGCCGCCTGGGACAGCAGTCTGCTGGCGCTGCTGCGCCGCCTGCAGCGCCTGGCCGTGGCGCAGGACGTGGAGCTGCGCTGGCAAGGCTTGCCGGACGGTGTCGAGCGGCTGTTGCAGATGGCCGCCAAACCGTCTACCCAGGCCCAGGAGGCGCCGACGCCCGCGTATGGTCCGGTGACCCGCCTGGGGCTGCTGTCGCTCGGTGTGCTGGCCAGCATCGGCCAGGCTTGTCGCTTCCTCGGTGAGGTGCTGCTGGCGCTGGGGCGGCAGCTGCGCGGTCGTGGACGCATGCGCCGGGGCGATTTCTGGTTGGCCCTGCAGCAGTGCGGGCCGGGCGCGCTGCCGATAGTGGCGCTGATCGCCATTCTGGTCGGCCTGATTCTGGCCTTTGTCGGCGCCGCCCAATTGCAGGCCTTCGGTGCCCAGTTGTACATCGCCAACATGGTGGCCATTGGCATGACCCGCGAGATGGGGGCGCTGATGACCGCGGTGATCATGGCCGGGCGCACCGGCGCGGCCTACGCGGCGGAGCTGGGCAGCATGCAGGCCAACGAGGAAATCGATGCGCTGAAGACCTTCGGTTTTCCACCGCTGGAATTCCTCGTCCTGCCGCGTGTGCTGGCGCTGCTGGTGAGCATGCCGCTGCTCTGCGTGTTCGCCGACGCCCTCGGTATTCTCGGCGGTTTCGTCATCGGCTCCGGTCTGTTCGACATTTCCGCGCAGCTCTACCTCAAACAGAGCCTGGAGATGCTCAGCCTCGACGATTTCCTGGTGGGCATCGGCAAGAGCCTGGTGTTCGCCGTGCTGATCGGCCTGATCGGCTGTCACTACGGCCTGGCTTGCGGGCGCAACGCCCAGGCGGTGGGGCAGGCAACCACCCGGGCGGTGGTCAGTATCATCGTGGCGCTGGTGGTCAGCGATGCGCTGATCACCCTGATTTGCACCCGGCTGGGGATCTGAGATGAGCGATGCGCTGTTGGTCGCCGAGGATCTCAGTGCCGGCTACGGCAGTCTGGTGATCCAGCACGATCTGAATTTCTCCGTCCGCCGTGGCGAGGTGTTCGTCATCATGGGTGGCAGCGGCTGCGGCAAAAGTACCCTGTTGCGTCATCTGATCGGTCTGCAGGCGCCGCTGGCCGGGCGGGTGCTGTTCAATGGCGAAGATTTCTGGGCGGGCGACGAGGATCGCCGCGCCGCCTTGCAGCAGCACTTCGGCGTGCTCTACCAGAATGGCGCCTTGTGGGGGGCGATGACCCTGCGGGAAAATATCTGCCTGCCGCTGGCCGCCTACCGCCGGCACCTGCAGCCGGCCGAGCGGATCGAGCTGGCGGCGTTGAAGCTGGCACTGGTCGGGCTGGCCGGTTGCGACGAGCTTTATCCGTCCGAGCTGTCCGGTGGCATGCGCAAGCGCGCCGCGCTGGCCAGGGCGCTGGCGCTCGATCCGCAGGTGTTGTTCCTCGATGAGCCCTCGGCCGGCCTCGACCCGATCAGTTCGCAGGCCCTTGACGAACTGATCCTGCAGTTGCGCGACAGCCTGGGCGCGAGCATCGTGCTGGTGACCCACGAGTTGCCGAGCATCCAGGCGGTGGCCGATACCTGTCTGTTTCTCGACAATCAGACCCATACCCAGATTGCCCTGGGCACCCTGCAGGAATTGCTGGCCGATGGGCCGGAGCAGGTGCAGCGTTTTCTGCGGCGGGGCGAAACGGCTCACAGAATGGAGGCGTCATGAGCGAAGCGCGCAAACCCTTTATGATTGGCGCCTTCCTGCTCGGCGGCCTGGCCTTGCTGGCCGCGGGGCTGCTGCTGCTGTCGCGCGACAGCTGGTTCAGTCAACCCAGCGAGTATGTGGTGTATTTCACCGGGACCCTGGACGGCCTGGATGTCGGCGCCGATGTCACCTACCGCGGGGTCAAGGTCGGCATGGTGCGCGAGATTCGCCTGTCCTACGACCGTCAGCTCGGCGATGTGGTCATGCCGGTGGTGCTGCGCATCAATCCTCCAGAGCGGCAACAGACCAGCTCCCGTGGTTTCGATCAGTTCATCGATCAACTGGTAGAGCGGGGTCTGCGGGCCCAGTTGCAGACCCCCAGCCTGCTGACCGGCAAGGCGATAGTCGCGCTGGACATGTTTCCGGATCAGGCCGGCTATGTGCGCACGCCGCACGAGCTGGATCTGCCGACCATTCCCAGCGTGCCGTCGCGGATCGATGAGATTACCGATGTGCTGCGCGAGCTGGCCGGCAGCCTGCGCGAATTGCCGTTGCAGGAGATGGTCGCCTCGGCCACGCGGACGCTGCAATCCCTGGAGAAGCTGAGCAGCTCCCCGGAATTGCAGCAGGGGCTGGTGAGCATGAGCCAGTTGCTGGTTAAACTCGATCGCCTGAGTGGCCGCCTGGAACAACAACTGCCGCCGATCATGGATAATGTTCAGCAAAGCAGCGTTGACCTGCGTGCCGCAGTGGGCGAAATTCGTCACGCGGCGCAGAATACCGCGCAGGCTTTGCAACAGATCAATCAGCTGACGGCTGACAGTCGTCGCAGCCTCGGCCCGGAATCCGAGGTACAGTACGAGGCATTGCGTGCCCTGCAGGAGCTCAGTAAGGCTGGAAAAGCCCTGCAGCGCACGATGGAAGGGCTCGATCAGCAGCCCCAATCGCTTATATTTGGCAAATCAAGGTAATGTTTTGATGAGACCGTTGCACTTTTCGCCGCCGTTGTTGTTGCTTCTCGCGGCGCTCACCCTGCAGGGCTGTGCTGCGCTGCAACCAGCGTCGCAGTTCTATCAGCTCGAGCAGGGCAGCCCAAAGCTGCCGCAGAACGATAAAGGGCCGGCGTTACTGCTCGGTCCGGTAAAGCTGGCGGATTATCTGCAGCGGGAGAATCTGGTACAGCGCGAGCTCGATGACAGCCTTTCGCTCAGCCAGAAGATCCGCTGGGCCGGTAGCTTGCAGGACGATGTCGGCCAATTGCTGCTGCGCCAACTGGCCGGACAGCTCGATACCAGCCGCGTAGCGCTGTATCCGGATCGTGTCGGTTTCACCACTCAGGTACAGGTTGTGCTGAGTATCAGCCGGCTGGACTCGGGGGTGCAGCAGCCTGCGGTACTCGAAGCGCAATGGCGCTTGCTCGATGCCGCCGGGGTACAGCGGAGCAGCCGGGTTGTGCGCCTGCAGGCCGAGCACACGGGCGCGGTTATCGATCAGGTACGTGCACAGAGCGACCTGCTCCAGCAGCTCGCCAGCGAGTTGGCGAGCGCAATCAAGTCCATGCCGCTCGCCGAGGCAGCCCCTGCGCGCAAGCCGGCCGTCGCGCCGGCCAAGCGTCCAGAGAGCAAACCGCCAACACCGCTGATCGAGCCCGCCAAGCAAATGGAAGTGTTCCGCTTCTAAGTATGTGCCGCCGGTCGGGTTTTTCTGCCAAGCCCCGGCCGGCTAGCCGCCCTGACTCTTGTGAACATATCAGCGTCGGCCGCAGCAGACGGGATTCCTCACTACTGCTGATGGTGCTCGTGCATATGCGCCAGTTGCCGCTCCAGCAGTGACGGATAGGGTTCCAGCAGGCGCTCCACGCAGCAGGCACCTTCAGGGCTGGCGATGGTGCGAATGCGCGCGCGCTGACGTACCAGCGCATCATCACCCACGCGCCGTTCGAGCAGCAGCAGGTTACGGCTGTGCTGGGACAGGGCCAGGGCATCCTGGGCGGTGTCGCTGAGCAACAGATCGCCCTGGCTCAAGTCGAGCAGGTCTTCACCCTGGGTCAGGCCCAGTTGCAGCTGAAGGGTGATGCCGCTGTCGGCCACCTCGATTTGCAAGGCATGGCCGAGGGCGCGCATCAGTTCGCCGCAGCAGATGGCATGGGTCAGGTAATCCTCGCCACTGTCCTGGCGATGGAACAGCATCAGGCTGCTGCCGTCGTTGAGGGTGTGCAATTCGCCCTGATAGAGCGCCGAGGCCTGGTTCAGGCAATCGCGATAGCGCTGCAGCAGATCCAGCAGGCGCGCGCGTGGCAAGCGGCGGAGCTGCTCCTGGGCACCCAGTTGAATGGCCAGCACGGCGCTTTGTTGTGGGCCGTTGACGGTCAGCGTGGGAATCGCTGCCGATGCATCGCCGTGGTCACGCAGGTCGGCGAAGGGATCATCATCGTTCGGCTGGCCGAGGGCACTGTCAGCGGCCGCCTGGTTGAGGTCGTCAAAGCGCTCGTCATGCAGGTCGCGCACCTCGAAGGTCGACTCATCGTCGTCGGCGTCATCATCGCCGAAGTCGTGCTCATCGGCCTGTTCGTCGTGGAAGTCTTCAGGCTCTGGTTTTTCCGGTACCAGGCGCATTTGCAGTTGGCGCGCCAGATCGCCGATTTCGTCCTGGCGGCCGGCACCCGGCGCCGGGTCATCCGGGTCGCGTAACCAGACGCGCAGCTGCAGCAGCGGGGTGGAAATATGTCGGCCCAGGCGCATGCTCAGGGACAAGGCCAGTGCCAGCAGGATCAGGCTGAGGATGCCCATGCTCTGCAAGCTGATGGTCATCGGTTGCTGGAATTGACGCATATCCAGGCTGATGCGCAATTGGCCGGCAATCACCTCCTGAAAGGTAATCGGGGTCGAGTACAGGCCCTCGGTCTCGCCCAGCATGGTTTTGCTTGGGCGCGAACCCGCTTCGGCGAGCACGCGGTTATCCACGCTGTAAATCGCGGCATGCGCCACCAGCGGGTTTTTCACCAGGTTATTCAGCAGCACACTGAGGCTGAGGATGTCATTGGACACCAGCAGCTCGGTGGCCGAGGAGGCCGTCTGGGTGATCAGGCTGGTGCCCAGGGCTTCAGCCTGTTGCTCCATGGCATGCTTGAACTGCATACCGATCACCCAGGCATAGATCACCAGCGCCAGCGCCACGAGTAGCAGGCTGTGGCTAGCGATGCGCAAGGCCAGGGGTACGCGGCGTTGGCGTAGGGCCTGGAACAGCAGCAGGAAGAAATTATCGGGTTTGACGGGGGCAGGCCGGTTCACAGAGCTCGGCTCTTATCGACTGTAGGTGCCGCGCAGTATAGCGACCGCTCTGCATAGGGCAAAGCGCCGTGCGTGTCCGTATGGCAGTGAAAATGGGTAGAATGTGCGGCTTTTCAGCAAGCTTGCCCTGCCGTGGCAGGCTGTTGACCATTAACCGAGCCCCGGAGGGTGCGCCTTGCGCGAAATCGTCCTGATCAATATTACCGGCGAAGACCGTCCCGGTCTGACTGCCGCCATCACCGGTGTGCTGGCCCAAGGTGGGGTGAATATCCTCGATATCGGCCAGGCGGTGATCCACGACACCCTGTCTTTCGGCATTCTGGTGGAGATTCCGCCAACCGAGCAGGGCTCCTCGGTACTCAAGGATCTGCTGTTCGCCGCCTACAAGCTCGACCAGCAGGTGCGCTTCACCCCGGTGTCCGAGGCGGATTACCAGCAGTGGGTCGGCGGCCAGGGCAAACCGCGGCATATCGTGACCCTGTTGACCCGCAAGGTGACCGCCGAGCAATTGCAGCGGGTCAGCGCCATTACCGCCAAGTACGACTTGAACATTGACCATATCGACCGTCTCTCCGGGCGCATGCCGCTGGATATGCCGGCCGAGCAGGGCAAGGGCTGCATCGAGTTTTCCGTGCGTGGCGAGCCGGCCGACCCAGCGGGGCTACGTGCCGAGTTCCTCAGCGTGGCCCAGGAACTCAACGTCGACATCGCCTTCCAGCGCGATTCGCTGTTCCGCCGTAATCGCCGCCTGGCGGTATTCGACATGGATTCGACGCTGATCGAGGCCGAGGTGATCGATGAGCTGGCCAAGGCTGCCGGGGTCGGCGAGCAGGTGTCGGCGATCACCGAACGCGCCATGCGTGGCGAGCTGGACTTTGCCGCCAGCTTCAGGGAGCGTCTGGCCCTGCTCAAGGGCCTGCCGGAAAGCGTGCTGGCCGATATCGGCGCCTCCTTGCGCCTGACCGAAGGCGCCGAGACGCTGTTCAGCGAGTTGCGCCGCCTTGGCTACAAGACCGCGATCCTGTCCGGTGGCTTCAGTTATTTCGCCAAGCAACTGCAGGCCAAGCTGGGCATCGACTACGTTTTCGCCAACGAACTGCAGATCGTCGATGGCCTGGTCACCGGGGTGGCGGTCGAGCCGATCGTCGACGCCCAGCGCAAGGCCGACCTGCTGCGCGAACTGGCGGAAAAACAGGGGTTGCGCCTGGAGCAGACCATCGCCGTCGGCGATGGCGCCAACGACCTGCCGATGCTGGCCATCGCCGGCCTGGGTGTGGCATTCCGGGCCAAGCCGCTGGTCAAGCAGTCGGCCAAGCAGGCCATCTCGACCCTGGGCCTGGATGGCATCCTCTATCTGCTCGGCTTCCGCGACCGCGATGGGTTGGAATAATAAAAGCTATGTCCCGGTTACGTGTTGCATGCAGTAAGCCCATGTAGGAGCCAGGGGGACGCCTAGTCCTTGCTGTGGTCCGGCACTCCGGCGATGCTTCTGTGCAGTTTTTAGTCCGGATCGCCAGCAAGCTGGCTCCTACAGATGCCGCGCTTTGGCGATTTGCAACAGCTCGCTGGGGCATAACCCTAATAAAAGCCGGAAAGACAAAACAAGCGCTGGAGGCTGGAGCGTTGGACGAAAAAGCCTGACGGGCCTCGGCGTGAGTAAGCCCAGCCCCAGGCTATTCGTCGCCGGCGGAGAAGTCGTAGTCCATCGACTGGCTGGGGCCTTGCAGGTAGTAACCCTGGATGTAGTTGACCCCGGCCTGCCAGAGCGTGGCCAGCACGCTGGCGCTCTCGATGAAGGGCACTATGGTCAGCTTGGCCTGGGCGTGCAGGCTGGCCAGCAGGGTTTTCAGGGCCTCCTGGCTCTCCGGGGTAGATAGGTCCTGGGAGAAGGAACCGTCGATCTTGACGAAATCGATGTGCAGGTGCTTGAGGGTGTTGAAGGGGTTGATCGCGCAGCCGAACTGGCTGAGCGCCACCTTGCAGTGCAGTTCGCTCAAGCCCTGGGTCAGCGCCTTGGCCTGCTTGAGGTAGGCGATGGAGTCCGGTTCGTTGAGCTGGAAGACCAGCGCGTCCGAGGGCAGGCGTGCCGCCTTCAAGGCCACGCTGAGCCACGGCAGCAGGGTCTGATCCTGCAGGCTGGCGCTCGACAGGTGGACGAACAGGTGAGTGTTGTGGCCCTTGTTGCGGTGGTCGGCGAGCAGCTTGATCGAGTTGAGGATCACCCAGCGGTCGATTTTCTCGCCCAGGCCGGCCTCTTTGGCGGCGTTGAGGAATTCGTGCGGCGGCACCTCTTCGCCTTGCGGGCTGAGCAGGCGCAGCAAGACTTCATAGTATTCATGGCTGTCGCCGCGCAGGCTGATGATCGGCTGGAACAGCAGGCGGAAGCTGTTGTGTTCCAATGCCTGCTGCACCATGGCGACTATGTTGCCGCGGTTGGCTGCCGCGGCCAGTTCATCGCCGGGGTTGAACAGCTTGAGGGCATTGCCCCGGTCCAGTTCGTCGGCGCAACGCTGGGCGCGGTCGACCACTTCCTGGGCTTTCGAGGTTTTCTCGTTAAGCCCGGCGACACCAATCGACAGGGTGCTCTGTGCCGTGCGGCCGTTGATGTCGAACAGGTTGCTTTCGACCTTTTTCAACAGGCTCGCCAGCTCGGCTTCGGCTTGCTCCGGGGTCTTTCCGGGCTGCAGGACGGTGAATACATCGTCGCCAAAGCGCGCCAGTTGCGCCTCGTGACCGAAGTGACCGCGCAGCAGGCTGGCCAGGTCGGTAAGCAGCAAGTCGATTCCCGCCAGACCGACTTCTGCCAGCAGGCTGGCATAACGGTCGATGCGGATATAGGCCAGGCTGGCCGGCTGGCCGGCATTCACCGCGCGCTCGGCAGCGGCATCCATCAGACCGAGGAAGTAGCTGCGGTTGTACAGGCCGGTGACCAGGTCCTGGCTACTGATCTCGCGCAGCTTCTCCTCCAGTTCGGCGTTGCCACTTTGTGCGTGGATCACCACCTGAATGCAGGGCTCGCCATCGTAGGTGGCCGGTGAAAAGTTCATGCGCACCGGGACGGTCTGGCCGCTGGCCCGAACGCCGGTACAGGTCAGTTCGGCATTGCCTTCGACACTCTGGTAGTTCTTCAGGAAGTCCTTGAAGCTGCTTTGGTCGGCACTGGCGATCAGGTCGATCATCGGCATGCCTTCCAGTTCATCGCCATCCTGGTAGGCGAAGAGTTCGAGGTAGGCGCGGTTGGCATAGATATGCATGCCGTCATGCACGTAGGTAATCGCATCGACCGAGCTGTCGAGCAGCAACTGGCAGCGCTTCTCCGCCTCGCGCAGGGCCACTTCGGCGGCGCGCCGGGCGCGGCGCTCTTCGAGGTTGGCCAGTTCGCGTTTGGCCACCAGCACCAGGCGCTCGTCTTCACCCTGCGGCAGCGCATCCTGGGCACCCAGCACCAGGGCTTCGGTGATGCTGTCGGAATCGTTGTCGGCGAGTAGCTGGATGACGGGGATATCTTTTGCCTGGCGGCGAATGGCGTTGATCGCTTCGCCTGGATCGAGGTGTTCGCTGCTGGGCGCGCAGATCAACAGATCCCAGCTTTGCTGCAGGGCCTCGGCCAGGTCGTCGCTGGAGGTCAGGCGATGCACGCGCGTGGCGCGGCCGGCGTTGCGGAACAGGCTGACGAGACGTTCGGCCTCGTTCTGCGAGTCTTCGAGGATCAGCAGGCGAATGGTTTTTTTTTCGATGGCCATATCAGGGGTCAAATCTGCGGCAAACGGGCGAGAAAAGGCGACGAAAAATGATGAGCCGGCAATCTACAGCGACTTCCATAGTGAGTCAAAGTCTTCCTCCCCGCTGGCGCCATGGCTGCCTTGAGTTGTGACGGGTTTCCCTGGATCGCCGGGTTTCTGTTCGACATTGCGGTATTCGAACTGATTGAAGCTGCCGGTGCTGGTTTTTCGCTGGCTGAGCACGGCGCGGCGTTCTGTCCCGTTGAGGTTGATCATCACCTTGTTGCCTTCCTGGAAGGGCAGGCGTGGGGTGATCAGGGTAGCGGGGCGGGAGATCGCGCTGATTTCCGGCAGCAGCAGCGTGCGCAGGTATTGGCTGTTCTGTTCGGCCCGGCGCAGCAGTTGCAGGCCGCAAGATTGTGCGTGCGGGGCGATCAGTTCGATGCCCATCTGCGTGCCGCCGCCGCGTACCTGGCGGATCCAGCGCACCACGGCGACGCTCCAGCCCTGTTCCGGCGAATCCTGTACGCCGAGCAGTTCGCCGGCCTGCAGTTGGCTAGGCACTTCTTTGGGCCAGGACAGGCAGTAGCCGCCCGGGCTGTGGTTGACGATCGGCAGGGCGAAGGTCGGGTAGCTCTCGGCGTCGGCGGGCTCTGTCTGCCTGTCTTGATTGGCGGATTTGCTGTACTGGATTTCTTCGAAGGGCAGCTTGCTGTCCCAGTTGGAACTCTTCTGGGTGTCGAAGGCTTTCGACCAGACATCCTCGACACTGGCGTCGGGGTCGAATACTGCCGCCTTGGTTTCGCTCGGCTGTTGCAGGATCTCGTTGAAGGGGCGCTCATTTGCCAGGAAAAAGTGCAGCGCGCTCATGCCAATGCACAGGGTCAGGCTGCCCTGGCCGTGGGTGCGATTGAAGGTCCGTTCGGAGATGTCGCCCCAGGCGGCGCTGAGGTGTTGCAGCATGTCCAGGCTGAACCCTTCGGGTACCAGCAGGCGTGACTGGCCGACATTCTCGGCAGGCAGCAACAGGTACTCCTGGATCGCCTCGACCAGTGGGTGTGGGTCGATGCCCAGCGCGTTGGGCAGCTCTTTGTCCTGAAACAGCGAGGTGTAGCGCGGCGGACCATCCACTTGCGGGGCCAGCGCGAACAGGCTCGAAGGTGCATCGCCGGCTTGCAGGCTGACCAGCGCGCTCCAGGGTTCGAGGACTTCGGCTAGGCGCGCGATACCGTTCTGGCGCATCTGGTTGCAGCGGGCGCAGCCGAGCAGCAAGGCGACCACATAGCTCTGCTCGGTGCTCATGGCTTTAGTGTGGCGGGCCAGCGGATCGCGGATCGCAAGCTTGTGCAGGCGCCGCTCGCGGGCGATCTGGTAGATCTGGTGCAGCTCCAGCCAGAGGCCTTCAGGCACCGGGCAATACAATTGGCTGGCGCGAATCAGTGGGCCGCACAGGCTGTGGGTGGCACGCTGCAGGGCGACGCTCAGGAGTGGGTTGCGCTCGCTATTATTTTGCGCGGCCAGGCTGGCAATGATCAGCTTGTAACCGACGGCCAGATGGTTTTGCAGGGCCTGACAGAGATTGGCCACCTTGCGTGGGCGTTCATCGAGGACAATCGCCTGATTGAGGAAATGCCGTTCCAGGTGTTTACAGACGAAATACACCTCCGGGCGCAACAACTCCAGCAGCTGCAGGCGGTTATCCGACGCGGTGCGCAACTGGTTGAGCTCGATCAGGGCCTGGTAAAGCTGGCGGGCGGTTTCTCCGATATTGGCTTTTGGCAGGTTGGCGATCCAGCGCTTGAGGTCGCGCGGGCTGGCATCGCAGAAAGACAGGCTTGGCTTCTGCGGCGTGGGAACGCGGAGCAGTAGGTGGGAATTCTGTTTATCCATCTAGCTTGGATACTCCAGCGCCCGGAGCTCGGCCGAGTCATTCTCTTGATGATCAATGTGGCAAACTTTAGCAGTATCTGGCCGAGGCCGCAGCCTTGCATCGGCAGGCATGCTTGAGTGGTGCGCCGCTGCCCGC
>Ga0209343_10002632_pt1 | contig 23050 bp, 16 predicted proteins | sample RifCSPlowO2_02_FD_184026 | JGI IMG/M metagenome (GOLD analysis project Ga0209343, IMG submission 184026) | Groundwater microbial communities from Rifle, Colorado - Rifle CSP2_plank lowO2_0.2 (SPAdes) (version 2) | ecosystem: Environmental > Aquatic > Deep subsurface > Groundwater | place... | reverse complement strand
AGACATTGACGAGAGACATTGAAATGTCACTGAAATTTCAGAGTCTAGAGCTCAGAGTTCAGATTCAATCTCAGAGTACCGATTGTCGATGCCGACACCTGAAGGCTGACGGCCGAGAGCTGAAAGCTGATAGCTGATAGCTGATAGCTGCTCATGATTAGGCGCGTTCTCCCCGTGTTCGCCCTGCTGTTAGCCGGCTTCGCGGCCGGCCTCGTGCTCTCGGGCCGCCTGTACACCGCGTCGGATACACACGCCTCCGCCGATCAAAGCGCGCACGTGGCAGTGTCGACCGCCGCCCCAGCGCCGCCGCCGCCGCAGGTCATCGCGTCGGGGCCAGATTTCACCCGCATTGCGGCGCAGGCCGTCAAGGCGGTGGCCAACATCTCGTCCCTTCAGGTCGTACAGCGTTCGAGCTCACCGTTCGCCAACGATCCGTTCTTCAATTATTTCTTCGGCGACCAGGACGTGTTCGGATCGCGCGAGCGCCGTTCGCTCAGCCTGGGCTCTGGCGTCGTGGTGTCGTCCGACGGCTACATTGTCACCAACAACCACGTGGTGGCCGAAGATCGCCGGGCCACGATGCGGGAAGTCACCGTGGCGCTCGCCGACAAGCGGGAGATCCACGGCACGATCATCGGCACCGACCCGGCCACCGATCTCGCGCTCCTGAAAGTCGACGTCAAGGGGGTGCCCGTCCTGCCCTGGGGCGATTCGGCCAGGCTGCAGGTCGGCGAGTGGGTGCTCGCCATCGGCAGCCCGTTCCAGTTGAGCCAGACCGTCACCGCGGGCATCGTGAGCGCGGTGGGCCGCGCGAATGTCGGGATCACCGACTACGAAGACTTCATTCAGACCGATGCGGCCATCAACCCGGGCAATTCGGGCGGCGCGCTGGTCAACACGCGCGGCGAGCTCGTCGGGATCAACACCGGGATCTACAGCCAGAGCGGCGGCTATCAGGGGGTCGGCTTCGCGGTGCCGAGCGTCCTCGCGCAGCGCGTCGTGCGGGACCTGATGCAGTACGGCGAGGTTCGACGCGGCACGATCAGCGGCATCAGCATCGAACCGCTGACCCCGGACATCGCGTCGCAGCTCGGGGCGCCCAACACCCGGGGCGCGGTTGTCTCGCGCTCCTACAGCGGCTCGGATGCGTACGTGGCCGGGCTGCGCCGAGGCGACATCGTCACCGGGTTCAACGGCGGCGCGATCGAGGATCCGTCGCAACTGTTCCGTTTGGTGGCCGACGCTCCGATCGGATCGACGGCCACGCTGCGCGTGCTGCGCGTCGGCCAGAGCATCACGATCCGAGTGCCCGTCGTGTCTTCGTCCCGAGCGGGCCGCTAGGTAGCCGGTTGCTGAAAAAGCCGGCAACCTGAAGTTAGAAGTGTTAAGTAGTGTTAAGTGAGAAGTCAGAAAGACGAAATCTGGCCAGTCGACCGCAAGTCATGAGGAGCACGACGTGACCCGAACGCTTTTCGCGCCTGTCCTGATCGCGATGTCTGTCGCGTCGGTCGCTGCCGGCCAGACCACGCCGCCGCCGGCCATGCCGGACGTGCAGACGCTTGGCCCCCAGGTCGGGACCAAGGTTCCCGATTTCTCGCTGGCGGACCAGAACGGCCGCACGCAGACACTCGAGTCGATCCTGGGCCCGAAGGGCGCGGTCCTGGTGTTCTTCCGCTCGGCCGATTGGTGACCGTACTGCAAAACGCAGCTGGTCGAGCTGCAAGGTCGGAAGGCTGAGCTCGAGCGGGCAGGGCTGGGACTCGCCGCGGTCAGCTACGATGCGGTCCCGATCCTTGCGGATTTTTCCGCGCGGCGCGGCATCACCTTTCCGCTGCTCTCCGATGTGGGGTCCGGCATCATCAGGGCCTACGGCATTCTGAACACGACCGTGCCCGCGTCGAATAGACAGCAGTACGGCATCCCGTTCCCCGGCACGTTCATGCTCGACAGGACCGGCGCCGTGACGTCGCGGTATTTCGAGCAGGCGTACCAGGAGCGGACGGCGATGTCGACCGTGATGGTGCGGCTTGGGCAGACGATTCGCGCCGAGGCCACCAGGGCGAAAGGGTCGTATCTCGAGCTGACCACGTATGCGACCGACCAGGTGGCGGCGCCCGGGACGCATTTTTCGGTGGTGATGGACGTGAAGCCGGCGTCGAAGGTCCACGTCTACGCGCCGGGCGTGACGGGGTACAAACCCATCGCGCTTCGGATCGACGCGCAGCCGGGGTTGGTGGTGAGAGACGCGCAGTTCCCGGCTCCGGAAGACTACTTCTTCGCGCCGCTCGAGGAACACGTAGCGGTCTACAGCAAGCCGTTCCGCATCGTACAGGACCTGATGATCGATCCGTCCCCGCAGGCCGCGAAGACGCTCGAGGGCATGACGAGCCTCACGGTGAAGGGGGTGCTCGACTACCAGGCGTGCAACGACAAGGAATGCTTCCTTCCCCAGTCGATTCCACTCACGTGGACCGTGGCGCTGAAGCCGCTCGACCGCGAGCGGGCCAGGCAGCCGTAATTGCGAGGAAGATCAAGTTGACAGTTCACAGTTAACAGACGGCTCTCCGGGGGCTGGCTGTCAACTGTTAACTGTCGACTGTTAACTGCCGACTGTCGGCGTTACCATGGGCCGCATGCTGGCTTGGTTGCTGACGCTCGGATTGCAGGTGGGGGCGGCTGCCCCGCTGGAGCTGACACCTGGCGCCGTCTACGACCCGAAGATTCCCACGATCGCGCAGGTCCTCGGGCACGACATCGGCGAGCGAATCACGACGCCCGAGGAGATTCCGATCTACCTGCGCGCCCTCGCCCAGTCGGCGCCGGATCGCAGCCGTCTCCTCGAGTACGCGCGGTCCTGGGAGAACCGTCCGCTCTGGCTCTTCGTCATCGGCTCTCCTGAACGCCTGGCGCAGCTCGATCGAGTGAAAGCGGATCTCCGGCGCCTGGCCGATCCGCGCGGACTGGCCCGCTCGGAGGCCGATCGCCTCGTGCGCGAGCTGCCCGTCGTCACCTGGCTGATGCACGGCGTGCACGGCAACGAGATTTCCTCGTCGGACGCGGCGCTGGCGGAAGCGTACCATCTGCTGGCCGCGCGAGGCGCCGAGGTGGAGACCATCCTGCGCGAGTCGATCGTCGTCATCGACCCGATGCAGAACCCCGACGGCCGCGCCCGCTTCGTGTCACAGAACCTGGTGGGCGCCGCCGCCGCCGGCGATGCGAACCCGGTGGCAGCCGAGCACGACGAGCCGTGGCCCGGAGGCCGATCGAACCACTATCTGTTCGATATGAACCGCGATTGGTTCTCGCAATCGCAGCCCGAGACGCGCGGCCGAAGCAAAGCCATGCTCGAGTGGTTTCCCCACGTCGTGGTGGATCTGCACGAGATGGGCGGCGATTCGAGTTATTACTTCGGCCCGCCGGCCGATCCGATCAACCCGCACATCACGCGATCGCAGCGCGCGGCGCTGGAACTGTTCGGCCGCGCGAACGCCGCGAGGTTCGACGAGCGCGGCTTCCCGTACTTCGTCCGTGAGAACTACGACGAGTTCTACCCGGGCTACGGCGACTCCTGGCCGATCTTCCAGGGCGCGGTCGGCATGACCTACGAGCAGGCGTCGGCGCGCGGGCTGGCGTGGAAGCGCACAGACGGCGACGTGCTGACCTATCGCGACGGCATCGTGCACCACTTCACGGCCGCGATGACAACGGCCTCGACCGCGGCGAGGAATCGGGAAACCCTCGTCCGCGACTTCTTCGAGTATCGGCGCACGGCTGTCGAGGAGGGCGAGAAGGGCGCTGTGCGTGAGTACGTGATCGTTCCCGGCCAGGATCCCTCCCGGGCCGCTGCCCTGGCGCGAAGCCTCGCGCTTCAAGGCATCGAGGTGCGCCGCGCCGACGAGCCGCTGAAGATCGGCGGACGCGTCGTACCCGCAGGCGCGTTCCTCGCCTCGAATGCTCAGCCGGCCGGGCGTCTGCTTCGCAACCTGCTCGACGCGCACACCGCGCAGGACGAAGCGTTCGTCAAGGAACAGGATCGCCGCCGCAGGCTCAGGTTGAACGACGAGATCTACGACATCACCGCGTGGAGCTTGCCGCTGGTGTTCGACGTCGAGGTCATCACGTCGCCGGCCGCGCTCGCCGTGAAGGCCAGTCCTGTCCCCGCAAACGGCGAAGCGGGGCGTTCGGGTTCAGGCCCGCTTCCCCCAGCGAAAGTCGGCTACCTCCTGCCCTGGGGCAGCGCCACGGCATCGGCCGTGGCCGAGGCGCTGCGCTCGGGCATTCGCGTGCGACAGGCGGGCAAGCCGCTCGCCATCGCGGGACGCAAGTACGGCATCGGCACGGCCATCGTTCGGGTCTCGGAGAATCGGGCGGACCTGGCCACGACGCTGGGACCGATTGTCGCCAGGCATGGCGCGGACGCGATCCCGATCGACACCGGATACCAGGATGAAGGCATCTCGATCGGGAGCGCAAACGTCGTCGCGCTGCGAGCGCCGCGTGTCGTACTGGCCTGGGACGCGCCGACGCAGTCACAGTCGGCGGGATGGGCGCGCTACGTGCTCGAGCGACGGTTCGGCGTACCGGTCACGGCGGTGCGCGTCAGCTCGTTCGAACGCCTCGATCTCGACGAGGTGGACGTCATCGTGCTGCCGTCGGGCACCTACGGCCCGCTGGCCGGTGAGGAGCCGCTCCGCCGCCTCCGCGAATGGACGCGGCGCGGGGGCACCATCGTCACCCTCGCCGACGCGTCGCGTTGGGCCGCGGGCGAGCGGGTGAACCTGATCGAGACGCGCACGGAGCTCCGAGGCGGCCGGCCGGAAACCGACGAGCGGCCCGCCGGGAGCTCACCCGCCGGAGGCTCCTCGTCTCCGGCGTCGTCCTCGACTCCAGGGTCTGGAGCGTCATCCTCGACCACCGCCGCGACCTCCAGTCCATCTTCGTTCGACTTCGACAAGTCGATTCAACCCGAGCGTGAGCGGCCCGAAAGCACGCCGGGCGCGATCGTGCGGGTGACGCTCGACCAGGAGCACTGGCTGAGCGCCGGTCAGGACGGAGAGCTGCAGGTGATTCTTGAAGGCCAACGGATCTTTACGCCCATCCGTCTCGATCGAGGGCGCAACGTCGGCGTGTATGCGGCGAAGGACAAGCTCGTGGCGAGCGGCCTCGTGTGGGAGGAGGCGCGCGATCAGATCGCGCAGAAGGCGTATCTCGTCTACCAGCCGGTCGGCCAGGGCCACGTGATCGCGTTTGCCGAGGATCCCAACTTCCGTGCGTTCACGGAGGCCAGCGAGCTCATGTTCATCAACGCCGTCCTCCTCGGCCCGGCGTACTGAACAGAAGTAAGAAGTTAGAAGTTAGGGCGCTCACGCAGCCAAATTCATGCGCTGCATGAGATCCTGGAAACGCGGATCGCCGCGCAATTCGTCAAGTTGCGGAGGGACGCCGATATAGGGCATGTTTGGATCGCGCGACTCGTACGCTCGTTCGAGCCACTCCACAGCGCGATCATTCGATCTTGTCTCGGCGGCGTGTTTACGCCCTTGGGTCACCCAATCGGAGGACGATTCTTTCGGAATGAGTTCTTTATCGCAATCTTGCCGTTCCGGAACGTGAACACATCGCAGCCGGTGACCTCGACTCGCTTGCCGTCCTTGAGTGTTCCGGTGAACGTCCATTCCGATACGCCTCGATCTCCCGTCACGAAGTGTCGCGCATGACCCCAGTGCGCATCCGGATACTGCTCGAACACGGCGGCGTAGGCGGCCCGCACCGCCCGTTGCCCCTGGTGTCTCTCGCCGTCGACAGCGTTACCGCCCGAAGCTTCAAAGACGCAGTCGATCGTCATCATCGACATCAGCGCATCAACATCGTGACGGTTCCAAGCGTCAGCGAATGCCTGCAGCAGACGTTCCTTGCCTCGGTCTGTGAGCTGGCTAGTCATGGAAGCGCCCTCGGCGGCAACGCTGACCGCAGGGACTCGATGACCAGCCGCGCCGCCGATCAGTAGACCGACCACTATGAATGCCGCGACCGCCCGCATGTGATCCTCCAGCCATCGGCTCCCTGACGGATTCGCTGTTCCGCCGTCTTGCCCGCCCGGCCTTGGCCATTCTTCCGATGTCGTGGCGCTCGGTCAAGTTCTTTCGGCACACAGACCTGTGGGACGCGTGATAGTTGTCGACGTAAGCGGCGGAGAGCACTCGGCCGGCTAAGGTGCGTGATCTCTGTTCCCGGGTCCAGCTCGCGCGCGCGCGACCAGTCGGATTCGGCAGGTTTGCCGCTCTGCTGGACGGCTTCGCCGCTCGACGAAGTGAGCTCCCCAGCGTCAGCGAGGCGGATGGCCTCGCGCGTCGCGGCGCGAGCGATGGGACCGACCGTGCCTTGTGATGCCGGATCGCGGAGATCAAATGACTCTGGTGTCCTCGTCTGCCCCTGAGCAGTCACCGGCAGTGCGGACGCCGCCAAAGACACGACCAATGTGAGCGACAGGGCCGATTTCGTGCGAGACATGTTCCGCCTCCTCCTGTCGAATGGCCTTACACCCAGTCAATCCTCGTAGGTCTTTCCGAAGCGGTACACGTACCCCATTTGTCCGTACACCTGAGTGAGAGGAGTCCCATTAAACCAGGGATTCTTCATGCCAAACGCCGGCCCGACCTCGATGAAGAATCCCTTCACCTGGAAGTCGTACGCGAGGCCAAAGTACTCTCCGCTGATCGAGCGATTGCCGTACCAGCCGTACTGGTACGCGTTCCGAACGCGCGCCCACACGACTCCGACCGTGTGCGTCGCGTTGTCCTCGTCTCTGAGCACACGCCCGACGTTCAGTTGCTGGCCGTTGCGGCCGTCACCCGAGGCCCCACCCGACAGACGGATGGACCAGGGCCCCGCGACGACCCCGACCGATGCATAGGGCGTAGGGAGGATTCCCTGGACGACTCCCACCTCGAGCGCAACCAGCCGTGATTCCTGCGCACAGACCGACGTTGCAATGAACAGGATCGCCGCAGCCACTCCGACCGTCAACGGCTTCATGGGTCCACCTCTTGGTGTGGGATGAAGCGTGACGGGGTGAACGTTACGGGTGATTGTTTACCGCCTTCGAACGATGAGCGGTAAACAATTACTACTACGGCTCGACGCCGAGCTCGCGAATGATGCGCGCCAGAGCGATCCGATCGACGTCCGGCTGCCCGTTTGCGCCGTCGACGACGAGGCTCAGCCCGAGCCCGAGGATCGTGGCGTGAGGGCCGTTCGCCGTCGAGATCTTCACTGTCGACGTGTCGAGCTTCAGGTGCACGACACCCGCCGCGTGGGCCGCGTCGATGGCGCCGGTCAACTGGCGGGCCATCTCGACCCGCTCGTCCATTCCCATTGACGCACGCGAGCCGAGGGCGGTCAGCGGCCAGCCCGCCACATACTCGCTGGCGACGTACAGCAGCCCCTCGGCGGTCAGACCGACATCGAGCAGCCTTCCGACGCTCGGATGCTGGATACGGGCGAGGGCAGGTTTCCAGTGCTGATATCGCGACAGCACCGCATCAACGTCGTCACGCGGACCCAGAACCTTGAGCGCCACATATCCGCGCGCCCCAGTGAGCGCCTGCGCCAGATACGTCACACCGCTGGAACCTTCGCCGATCGGCGCCAGCACCCGATACGGGCACGGCTCGTCATCCATCGACAGCGCCGTGGTGAGCAAACACACGGGACAGAGGTCGAGCGGCGTCGCACGCGCCGCGCGCGCGGTTCCGCAGCGCGGGCACCGCACCGGTCGGGATACGGTCATACCTTCGGTAGCCGTGCTAGTCACGAAGCTGCGTTGCTCCATCATGGCTGGTCGGTTTGAGGCGCAGCTTCGTTACTGTGAAGCAACGGCCGTCGGACGTTACCTATGCTCGCGGGGCCCCACCCCCGCTCGCTTCGCGCTGCGGCGCTCGAAGACTCGCTTCCTCGCGCGGGCCGCGGGCCGCAGGCGCTACTCGCTGACGGCCTTCAGCAAATACGCAATCTCGGCGTCGATGTCGGCTGGATCCGAGACGGTTTCGGCAATCTCCTCGACCAGCGTGTCACGGAAATGGCGGCGCAGGCGGTGCACGGCGACTTTGACCGCCCCCTCGCTCATCCCCAACGCCCTTGCGACATCGGCGTACGGCACTCCCTCGCTATCACCGGTCAGAAATCCCTTCAAATGATCGAACAGTCCGGCCTTGCCCGCAGACACCTGCTCCTCGCGCACGCGTGCGAGCACACGCTCGAGCAGGATGAGCGCCCAGCGGCGATCGAACAGTTTCTCGGGCGTGAGATCGTCGCGCGGCTCGAGCTGGTATGTTCCCTCGGCGGTCTCCACCTCGAGCGAGATCGGGGGCTGATTACCGCCGCGCTTCAGCGTCCGCGCGCGATCGCGCTCGTTCGACAGAAAGTGTCGGATCGAGCCGCAGAGAAACGCGCGAAAGCGCCCTCTCGCCGGATCGGCGTCATGCAAGTAGTTCTTCTCGAGCACGCGCGAGAAGAATTCCTGCGTCAGGTCCGCGCCTTCTTCCGCACGATTGCCCTGCCGGCGGATGAACGCGTACACCGGATACCAATACATCTCGCACAGACTGGCCAGCGCCTCCGCTGAGCGCGCGTTCGACTTCTGCCCGGCCGCGAGGACGAGGCTCCAGCGAGTCGTCGCGAATCGGCCGGCCCGCGGCGCCGGGAAGCCGCCGTCAGGCATGCAGGCTCCGCTCGAGCTCCGCGAGAAACCCCGCTGGCGACTCGGGTCGCGCCGCCCGGTTGAGCGCCAGCGCGCGGGCAAAGAACGGCTGGCAGCCACTCGGCAGATTCGCCGACCGCGGGTCGAAACCTGACACCTTCATGCCCACGTCGAGGACGCTGGTCGCCGAGGCGAACGGATGCGATCCGCTCAGCATTTCGAACGCGATGATGGCGAGCGCCCACAGATCCCAGCTCGGATCGGGCTCCTCGCCGCGAAGCTGCTCGGGCGCCATGTACAACGGCGTACCGAGCAACACGCCGCCGGTCATGTGGACCGTGGGCAACTCGCCGTCGTGTGCCGCGAGGAACTTGGCGATGCCGAAATCGAGCACCTTCGCGCTTTCTCTCGACCCATGTGACACGAGGCAGATGTTCTCGGGCTTCAAATCGCGATGCACGATCTGCCGGCGGTGCGCGGCCTCGACGGCGGCGGTGACGTCGCGCAGAATGGCGATCGCCCGCCGACACTCGACCCGTTCTTCGGTGCGCAACGTGTCACGGAGCGTGCGGCCGTCGAGCAGCTCCATGACGAGAAACGCGTGCGCGCCGGCGACGCCGAAGTCGTGCACGGTGACGACGTTCGGGTGGGAGAAGGCGGCCGCGACGCGCGCCTCGCGCTGAAAGCGCTCGGCCGCTCCGGGCAGGCCGACGAGATCCTCGCGAACGAGCTTGGCCGCGACGCGTCGATCGAGCGAGGTGTCGAGCGCCACGTACACCGTGCCCATGCCGCCGCGACCGAGCCGCTGCTCGATCCGGTAGCGCCCGGCAAGTAGGCGCGGCGCGGTCACCGGCACGAGCGCGGCGCCTTCGACGCGACACCGGCCGGTACCCGAGTCGTAGCAGCCGCCGCAGGCCGGACATTCTTCAAAGCGTTCGGTGGCGGCAGCCGCAGTGGCCTCGACTGTGGGCAGCCGCATCGCCACGCTTTCCGCAATCGCCATCAAGAGCTCCCCATCGTCTTCGGTATACGGCTCTTCCGAACGCTTCGGACCGAGCACGAACAGCGCTCTGGCGTCTCCGTCTCCCGATCGAACCGGCACCACCAGATCGATGGCGGCCGCGTGCATCGAACGGACGTCGCCGACCGGCATCTTCCGCGCGAGCCAGTCGGTTTCCGACCGAGCGATGTCGAGCGGCTTGCCAAGCAGACGGGCGAGGGCCAGGATCTTGTTGTCCGCGTTCAGCGAGCCAGGCGCACCGTCGATCGGCGAAGCGGCCACGGTGCGATACTGGCGGCCGTCGTGGTCGCGGACGAGCAACGCGACGAACGTGGGGTGGAGCGCCTGCTCGATTCGCGAGACGACCGTCGGCGCCACCGATTCGAGACTCGCCGCCTGCCGGACATCCTCCGCCACCTCCCGCAGCAGCCGCTGGGCATTGTAGCGCTCGCGGAAAAACCGGCGATCGAGGGAGTCGAGCCACCCTTGCCGCCGCGTGCGTGCAACCACCGCCAGACCGGCGAGCGACACGTACACCCACACTCGGCTCCGAAGCACGTCACCGACTGGTTCGTCACCATGGGCGAGCACATCCACGCCCAGGACTGCGAGCAGGACGGGCACGAGCGCCAGCAGTGCGCGTCGCGCCAGCGCGTAGCGCAGGCCCTGCCGGATCATGACGCTGATGTCGAACAGCCGATGCCGCAGGATGGCGTAGGCGAACGACAGCGGCAGCACCAGGAAGAGGAACGTGCCGAGCGTCGCGAACGGCGACTCGAGAAACGATTGATCGAGATTGTTCGTCGAGGTGCGCCAGTACGAGAGCACGACCAGCGTTCCGGCGATCGTGCCGATGAGCGACCCGATCATCACCACACGCACTCGTCGTCTTTCGTTGACATCGGTGAGCCGGCGGTAGTTCAGCACGAGCGCCGCAAGACCGGCGATGATGTACGCGACGCCGACCACCACCAAGCTCTGAATCCACGGCGGCAACGGCGGAGCGGGTTGGCCCACGACAATGGTGTGATAGCCAAAGATGCCCCGGCCGACGAGACCCGGCACGAGCGGAATCCAGACCGCGCACCACGCCAGGCGCCTGCGGAAGCGCACGCGCGGAAAGATCACGAAAAACGAGAACGCCCACGCGGCAATCGCCACGCTGCTCATGAACGGAATCCAGAGCAACAGGCTCGCGGACGGCGGTAGCGCGCGCCAGACAGACGCAAACCGAAACGGGAGCGCAAGCGAGAACACGCCGATCGTGGCGAGAAAGGCGGCGCCGACAATCGCGGTCGAATCGCGCGAGCGCTTGTAGGCGACCATCAGGGCGAGCACCAGCGTCACGAGCTGCATCACGCGCACCGCGAGGAGCGCGGGGCCGTGCTGCGATCGCCACGACTGCCACGAGGCGAGCTCGGGCGTGATTGGAGCAGCGAATGCCGTGCCGTCGCGATCGACGGACAATCGGGTGGCCCGGCCGATCTCGAGGTTCGCTTCGACCGTCATCCAATCCAGACGGCCGCCGATTGGATGGCCATCGACGGAGGCGATGCGATCGCCGGCGCGAAGGCCCGCCCGCTCGGCGGGCCTGCCGGGGACGGTGTCGACGACGATGACGCGACCGACGTCGAACCTGAGACGCAGGCCGAGCGGGGATGGCCTCCACACGTCGCAATAGACGAGCAGCGCCCAATACCCGAGGAAGGCCGCCGCGACCACCAGGACGCCGAGCCGCGCCAGCCTGTATGTCATCGGTGTGCGGGCATCATGTTCAACGTGTTGTTGGCATTCTGCCCTTTGCAATTCTAACCAACTAACGTGGGGCTCCGCCCCACACCCCGGCTCGGTCGCTTGCGGGGACCCCTACGCCCCTCGCCGCTCCCTCGCAGGCGCGCCGTGCGCGCCTAGCTCGTTATGCGGAACGAGTACAAAACATGGATAACCTCGTCCGTAACCTCGAGGTCGATTTGCTTCAGGGAGTCTGTAGAGGGCGGCCTGAGGCCGCTCCCCGGCGAGAAGGCAATCCAAAGGATGGCATAAATCGTGGCCGTGAACGTTCATGCGTCTGTCGATCGTTTTGCTCGCGCCGCCGCGGTCGTGGCCGCTGCCGCCGCGCTCTCCGGCTGCGGTACGATCAATACCCTCGCCGTCAAGGGGGTTGCGAGCACGTTGTCCGAGGGCGGCGACAGCGTGACGTCGCACAACGATCCCGCGCTCATCGCGGGCGCGATGCCGTTTGCCTTGATGCTGCACGAATCGCTACTGGCGTCTGTTCCGAACCACGAGCCTCTCCTGACCACGACGTGCAGCTTGTACACACAGTACGCGTTCGGGTTCATTGCCGCTGACGCTGAAGCCTTGCAGAGGGAACACTACGATCGATCCAAGGAGCAGAGCGACCGCGCGTTCACGCTCGCCGAGCGCGGGAAGAACTACTGCTGGCGCGGGCTCGACGTGAAGTTTCGTGGCATGAGCCAGGCGCTCAAGGCGAACCCGACCCGGGCGCTTGCGCGGACGAAGAAGGAACACGTCGAGCTCCTGTACTGGTCCGCAGCCTCGCTCGGGGCCGCCATCTCGGCCGGCGGCCTCGACCACCCCGAGCTCCTGATCGACTGGCCCGTCGTTCGCGCGCTGGCCGAGCGGGCGCTCGCGCTGGACGAGACGTGGAGCGCTGGCGCGATCCCCGAACTGATGATCACGGTCGAGAGCCAGGGCGAGGCCCTCGGTGGCTCGGAAGACCGCGCGCGCCGGTACTTCGCCCGCGCCGTCGAGATCCAACGAGGCCTGTCCCCGAGCCCCTACGTCGCGCTGGCGACTGGTGTCGTCAGGAGCAAGCAGGACCGTGACGAGTTCGCCGATCTCATCGAGCAGGCGCTCGCGATCGATCCCGAGAACGATCCGAGCCATCGCCTCGTCACGCTGATCACGCAGAAGCGTGCGAGGCTGCTTCTCGAGCGCATCGACGACCTGTTCCTGGAACCGAGTCCGCGTCCCGAATGACCGTGGAGGCATGAGCATGTTCGGCAAGACCCCGTATCGGCTCGCCATCGCGCTCGCGATCGGCGCCTCCGTGTCGATCGGCGCGCAGGCGCCGCTCAACATCCGGCTGGCCACGCTCGCGCCGGACAATTCGCCGTGGACGAGCGCGCTCCGCTCGATGGGCACGGCCTGGGAGAAGGCGACTGACAGGCGCGTACGGCTGACCGTCTACGCCGGCACGATTCCGAGCGAGTCGTCGGCCATCGCGCGTATGGCGGTGGACGGGCTTCAAGCAGCGACCCTCATGGTCGCCGGCCTGGCCGAGATCGACGAGGCGTTCAACATCTTCGGCGTGCCGTTCTTCTTCGAGTCCGACGCCGAACTGGCTCATGTGCAGCAGAAACTGACGCCCCTCATCCAAGAGCGCCTTCGGGCCAAACGCTATCACCTCATCAACTGGGGCAACGCGGGCTGGATCCAACTCTTTTCGAAGCGACCGATGCGGACGCTGGACGAGGTGAAGCAGGCCAAGCTGTACACGACGGACGGCAACCCGAAGATGGTGCAGTGGTACACGGTCAACGGCTTCCACGCGGTGCCGCTGGCGGCCGGCGAAATTCCCAAGCAGTTGAAACTGCCGATCGGCGCGATCAACGCGGCGCCGATGCCACCCGTCTACGCTGTCGCGCTCCAGATCTTCAGGGATGCGCCCCACATGCTCGATGTCCGCCTGGCGCCGCTTGTCGGAGCGACGGTGATGACGGACGCGGCGTGGAACAAGATCTCGGCGGAGGATCGCGCGAAGATCCTTTCCGCCGCTTCAGTGATGGAGCAGCAGATCGCCACCCAGGCCCCCGAGCTCGATGCCAAGTCGATCGCGGCGATGAAGACGGCGGGGCTGCAAATCGTGACGCTCGACGCGAAAGCCATCGTCGAGTTTCGTGGCGCCGCCGAACAACTGGGCGCGAGCCAGCGAGGCGCGATGATCCCAGCGGACGCGTACGACCTGGCCGTCCGCGAGCGCGACGCGTTCAGGAAGGCGAAGCCCTCGAAATGACGTCATGACTCCCGCTCGGCGGGTCACACCTTGGGCGATCGCCGCCGAGACGGAAGACCTTATCGCCGCGCTCGCCGCACTCGGCATCATCGTCCTGCCCCTCGCCGAGGTGGTCCTGCGGCGCTTCTTCAACACGGGCGTTCCGGGCGCGGCGCCGTTCACCTCCCACCTCACGCTCATCGTCGGACTGGTCGGCGCGGCGATTGCGGCGCGCGAAGGCAAGTTGCTCGCGCTCGCCACGGGCACGATGGTGCCGGAGGGGCGTCCTCGTCACCTGGCCGGAATCCTCGCCGCGTTCGTCGGTGCGCTCGTCACGACCATCCTGGCGCTTGGCGGCGCGCGTCTCCTGCAAGTCCACTACGAGGCCGGGAAGGAGATCGCGCTCGGCGTGCCGGTCTGGGCCGCCGATCTCGCGTTCCCGATTGCGTTCGGTCTGATTGCGCTTCGACTCGTCTGGCAGTCCTCACCGGCCATGGTCGGTCGCGCGCTTGCCGCGCTCGGCATCGTGGCCGGCGCGTGGATGTCGACGCATCCCGGACTGCTGCTCGACCAGTCTGGCTGGCCCTGGATCGCCGTCCTCATCGGTGCCGCAATTCTCGGCATGCCGATCTATGCGCTCATCGGCGGCGCGGCCGTGATTCTCTTTCTCGTGCAGGGCGACAGTCCGGCCAACGCCATCATCGGCAGTTACGATCAGCTCACGTCGACCGATCTCCCGGCCATCCCGCTGTTCACGCTGGCCGGGTTTCTCCTCGCCGAAGGGCACGCGTCGGATCGGCTTCTGCGTCTCTTTCGAGCCTTTTTCGGCTGGGCCCCGGGGGGCACCGCCGTCGTCACGGCCATCCTGTGCGCGTTCTTCACGCTCCTGACCGGCGGATCCGGCGTCACGATTCTCGCGCTCGGCGGACTGCTGATGCCGGCACTCCTTGCCGACGGCTACAGCGAGCGCTTCTCCCTCGGCCTGCTCACGGCCGCGGGCTCGCTCGGTCTGCTGTTCCCGCCCTCGCTCCCGCTGATTCTGTACGGCATTGTCGCGGAGGTCCCAATCGGCGATCTCTTCATCGGTGGCTTCCTGCCGGGCACGCTGATGCTCGGTGCCCTGGCGGCGCTCGGCGTTCGCGAAGGACTGGTCACAGGCAGCGCGCGTCGGGCGTTCACGTTCCGTGAGGCCATCGCCGCCACGTGGTCCGCGAAGTGGGAACTGATGTTGCCGGTCGTGATCATCGGGTCGCTCCTCGCCGGAGCGACGACGGTCCAGTCCGCGGCGCTGGCGGCGCTCTTTACGCTCATCGTGCAGCGGTTCATCCAGCGCGACCTCGCCGGGTTTGTCGACCTGCGGCGCGCCATGAGTCGCTCGATTGCGCTCGTGGGCGGTATCCTCATCATTCTGGCGGTCGCCGTCGGGTTCACGACGTACTTGATCGACGCGCAAGTGCCGGCACGTCTCGCGGAGTGGGCCAGAGAGCACATTCAGTCGAAATGGGTCTTCCTGCTCGGCTTGAACGGCTTCTTGATCGTCGTCGGCGGCCTGATGGACATCTTCTCCTCGATCATCGTCGTCGTGCCGCTGATCGTGCCGATTGCCATGCACTTCCAGGTCGACCCGATCCACCTGGGCATCATCTTCATCGCCAACTCCGAGCTGGGCTACCTCACGCCACCGGTCGGCGAGAACCTGTTCGTCGCCTCGTATCGATTCAACAAGCCCATTCTTCAGCTCGCGCGCGCGATGCTGCCCATGTACGTCATTCTGCTCATCGGCGTGCTGCTCATCACGTATCTACCGTGGCTCACGACGGGATTCCTCGAATGAACACCGCACATGTCCTACGCTGGCGTCAGCTCTCCGAATCGAGCACCTCCCGAACCTTCCGCATCAACTCCGCAGCGGCGAATGGCTTGCTGAGGAAGGGCATCCCCTCGTCCAACACCCCGTGCCGCACGATGACGTCGTCGGTGTAGCCTGACATGAAAAGCACCTTGATCCCCGGGCGAGTCCGGTGGAACCGCTCCGCCAGAGTCCGCCCGCTCATCTCGGGCATCACCACATCGGTGATCATGAGGTGCACCGGTCCTTCGTGATGCTCCAGCAAGCGCAACGCCTCCTCGCCGCTGGCAGCGATGAGCACCGTGTAGCCCGCCGATTCGAGCATGCGCTTGGCGAGCTTGCGAAGCCCTGCCACGTCCTCCACGATGAGGATGGTCTCAGTGCCGCGCGCCGGCGCGACGGTCGGATTGCGCCGCTTGCTGGCCGCCCCTTCAGCCGCCTGTGGCGGTACATCTTGAAGCTGGTCCCCTGGCCGACCTCGCTATACACCCAGACGAGTCCGTCGCTTTGCTTGACGATGCCATACACAGTCGAGAGCCCGAGCCCCGTTCCCTTGCCTGGACCCTTCGTGGTGAAAAACGGCTCGAAGATTCGCCCGCGCGTGACCTCGTCCATGCCGACGCCGGTGTCGCTCATTGCCAGCATCACATAGAGCCCTGGCTTCACGTCAACGCTGTGCTGGCGGGCGTACTGCTCGTCGATCTCGACGTTCTGCGTCTCGATGGTCAGCTTGCCGCCTTGCGGCATGGCGTCTCGGGCATTCACGACCAGGTTGGCGATCACCTGCTCCATCTGCCCGACGTCCGCATTGACGCTGCCCAGGCTCTCTGTCGGCACAACCACCAGTTCGATGTCCTCGCCGATCAAACGCCGGAGCATGCTTTCCATCTCCGCGACGACCGCGCTGAGGTTCAGCACCTGAGGCTGCCGGATCTGCTTGCGGCTGAAGGCCAGCAACTGCCGGGTCAGCGCGGCGGCCCTCTCTCCGGCACGGCGAATCTCCTGTAAATCCTCGTGCAGCGGATCGCCGTCTCGCAACTGCGTCAGCGCGAGCTCGGCCGTTCCGTTGATGACGGTGAGCAGGTTGTTGAAGTCGTGGGCGATGCCGCCCGCGAGCTGGCCGACGCTTTCCATCTTCTGGGCCTGGCGGAACTGGGCCTCCAGCCGTCTCTCTTCGGTGAGATCCCGGTGGATCGAAATGAAGTGAGCAGGCTCGCCACGGGCGTTCTTCACCGGAGTGATGGTCATGGCGACGGGGCACAGGCTGCCATCTTTGCGGCGATTCGTCACTTCACCGTGCCAGACGCGTCCGGCCAGAATGGTGTCCCACAAGTTCTTGTAAAACACCTGATCGTGGACGCCCGACTTGACCAGCTCCTTCGGGTTCTTGCCGAGGGCTTCTTCCTCGCTGTAGCCGCTGGAGTCCGTGAACGCCGCGTTGATCCATTCAATCGTGCCGTCGCGGTCGGTGATCATCATGGCGTCGGCAGCGGCGTTCAGCGCGGCGCTCTGCAGACGCAGCTTCGCATCCGCCCGTTGGTGCTCGTCGATGTCGTGAACCGTCCCCCGCAGCATCACGACGGTGCCATCCGGTCCGCGCACCGTCTCGCCGCGCGTCGTCGTCCAGCAGGTCGTGCCATCGTCGCGGACCATGGCGAGATCGAGGTCGTACGGCGTGCCCTTTTCGAGCGCCCCAGCAACAGCGGCCCGCAGCCGCTCCCAGCTGTCCGGCGTGTAGAACTGCGCGAGGGTCTCAAACGTAGGCGCCGGTAAATCGAAGTCACGGGCGAGGATTCGGTTCAACCCTTCAGACCAGATGATGGTGTCGGTGGCAGGCCTCCACTCCCAGCTCCCGATCCCCGCGATGCGCTGCGCTTCCCTCAACTCCGCTTCGTTGTTCCGCAACCGTTCCTCCGCCCGCTTCCGCTCGGTGATGTTGTCGAATACGGCAACAAAGTATCCCTCTCGAGGGCTGTACACCGAGATGTCGAACCACGCGTCCAGCGGCTCGAGCGAATATTCAAACCGCTTCGGCTGGCCCGCCCGAGCCACCCGTCCATAGATCTCGAACAACTCCTGGTCAGTCTCTCTGATGCCCGGGATGACCTCGGTGACTCTTCGCCCAACGACATTCTTCAATCCCGTCAACGTCTCGAAGGCGGTGTTGACGGCGAGATAGATGAAGTCCTGCGGCCGGTCGCCCTCAAAGAGCATTCGGCAATACGCGAACCCCTCGAGCATGTTCGCGAACAGTGCTTGATAACGCCCTTCGGTTTCCGCTAACGCTTCTTGCGCCCGCTTGTGATCGGTGACGTCGCGCGCGATTGTGGACAAGAACGTCACGGTCCCATCCGACGCTTTGTGGGCCAGAATGACTTGTGAGGTGGTAATCGCGTGCCCGTCCAGTGCCACTAATTCCGTTTCGCCGCTCCAGGCACCATCTCGTATCGCAGTCGGAATACCTTCGGTCACGACAACACGGGCATTGGCAGCGTCGTAGAACTCCCGAAGGTTATGCTTGGTGAGGTCTACCAGCTCGTCCATGCCGAGCATCTTTCGACCTGCGCGATTCAAGTAGGACACCCGCCCCTCCAGGTCGGCGATGCCCACAAGATCGGGCGTGGCTTCCAGGATCGCGACTAGACGGGCGGCCCGCTGTTGTTCGCTGGCGGCGCTGCTTTGCAAAGGGTGGATGAGCATCCACCAGAGGATCGGCGCCACGATCACGACCAGCAGAAACGCGGCAGCGCCCGCGCCGGTCAGTCTGCTTGCGTTCGTCGGGACCACGTCCGGCAGAAAGAGATGGACGCCGACTTCTGCGCCGAAGATGATCACCAGCAGCAGGGCCGTCAAGCGAACCGGGCTTATTCGGATGAGTTGCTCGCGGATCGGTACGTCAGTCATCGTCTTCTCTGTCTCAAAAGGGAAGCGAGCGGAATCGCCTCGTTGTGCAATCCGCCCCGATGGCCGTTGCCGTTCAGCCGCTCGTGACTCGGGCCGTTGCGTGGAAGACGAGCGAATGCACTGTATGACTGTAATCGGAGATATCAAAGCCGCGGCGCCCGAGCTCGCGCACAATCAGCACCGCATCGTCCTCCGAGTCGTCGATCAAGAGGGACCGTAACTATGCCCCGCGCCCCAGGGCCAGGCAACAGTATTTGACGCGTAGGACATCCACCGACAGAGGGCATAGCGCCGCGCGCGACAGCCGAGCAGCTACTGCTGCCGGCCGAGAACCTATGACAGCAGTTTTCAAGACGGTGTAGCGCTCAGGTCTTCAGACGCCGGTGCCTCGAACCGGCGAGCGTTCAGGGCCCTTCAGCGGCACCCGTGACGGCGGACGAGCGAACGGGGGGTGCGAGGAACGTCGGAAGGCGCCCCGACGTGCTCATCTTGACGAAAATGTCGACCAGATCGCGCTGGCGCCACCCGCGGTTGGCTTCAAGGACAAGCTCCTCGTACGCACGCTCGGGCGGCAGGGCCTCCTTGTACGGACGCGACGTCGTCAACGCATCGAACACATCGACGATGCCCATGAGTTGCGCGAGGAGCGGCACCGCGTCGCCTTTCAGCTCATCCGGGTAGCCCGTTCCGTCCAGCCGCTCGTGATGGCCGCGCACGATCGGGCGCACGCGCCTGAGCGATCGCAGCTCGCCGCACAACCGGTCGCCAATCACGGTGTGGGCCTTGATTTGTTCGTATTCGTGTCGCGTCAACGCGCTGGGCTTGAGAAGGACGTTGTCGGGAATGCCGACCTTGCCGATGTCGTGCAGGAAGCCCCCGCGCTCGAGCGCACCGAGGTCGTCTTCGCCGAGTCCCAGCTCCGCGCCCAGAGCCGCCGCGTACGCCGCCAGCCTGTGGCAATGGCCGTCGGTCGATGGATCGCGCGCTTCGATCGTCAGCGCGAGGCTGACGATCACCGACTCGGCGGAATCCAGATCATCGGTATAGCGCTTGATCCGGATGAGCGAGCGCACCCGGGCACGGAGCTCCGGGGTGTTGAATGGTTTGGTGATGAAGTCGTCGGCCCCGGCGTCGATGCCGAGAATCTTGGCCCCAGGATTCCGCAGCGCGGTGACGAGCACGACCGGGAGAAGGCGAGTCGCCGCGTCGGACTTCAGCAGACGGCAAGCCTCGAACCCGTCGAGACCCGGCATCATCACGTCGAGCAGGATGAGGTCAGGATGATCGCGAGCGACGGCCTCGAGGGCCTCGCGCCCGTTGGCGGCGGAGGTGACCAGATAGCCGTCGCGCTCGAGCACAGACCGCGCGAGGCTGATGTTGCCAGCCACGTCATCCACAACCAGCACGCGGCCGGCCACAGCCGTGCCCAAGCCAGCCGGACGCTCGTCCAGCGACCTCGACCGCCGGAGGTTGTCCAAGTCTCCGTTCTCCACTTCTCGGCTGCCGACTCCTCTAGGTATGCTTATCGGCTCTGTCTCATCGACTCAAGATACGTAAATGTCCTATATTGACCTTTTATGGATTAAACATAACGTACTGTAAGAGACAGATTAGACTGTCGGAGCAATTCATCTGGAGTAAAATCTACATAAATGACTGCAGGTAAACAAGTTATCGGCGTAATTCAAACATCCAACCTCGAACGAGTCCCGTACGCCTAGCTGGCACGGGGTCCTAGCCCTGGCTGTTCGCCTCCATCGAGCACTTCGCGCACTTTGCGGGCCAGTGCCTCCGGTGCATATGGCTTCGGCAAGAAGGCCGTCCCGGCGGCCAGTACGCCACTATGCACGATGGCGTTGTCCGTGTACCCCGATGTGAAGAGCACTTTCGTCGCCGGGTGCAGCAGGGCCAGACGATCGGCCAGCGTGCGCCCGCTCATGCCCGGCATCACCACGTCGGTCAACAGCAGATCGATTGCGCCCTGATGTCGCTCGCAGATCCTGAGGGCTTCATCGCCATCCGGCGCCTCGAGGACGGTGTACCCGTATCGCTCCAGGACCTTCCGAGCCAGTTTGCGCAGGCCGCTGGCGTCTTCGACGAGCAAGATCGTTTCCGTGCCGGAGGGTGGCCGAACCGATGGCCTCGCGGTCACTGAAGGTACCGCGACGTCTTCAACGCGTGGCAAATAGACTTTGAACGTCGTGCCATGCCCGAGCTCGCTGTAGACCCAGATGGACCCGCCGCTCTGTTTGACAATCCCGTAGACGGTCGCGAGTCCCAACCCCGTGCCCTTGCCTTTCTCCTTGGTCGTGAAGAACGGTTCGAAGAGACGAGACTGGGTCTGCTCGTCCATTCCGTGCCCGGTGTCGCTCACCGCGAGCATGACGTGGCGGCCGGGCGCGGCGCCCGCGTGGGTCTGGGCGTACGACTCGCCGAGCTCGACGTTCCCCGTCTCGATTGTAAGCGTGCCGCCTTCGGGCATGGCGTCTCGGGCGTTCACCGCCATATTCAGGAGGACTTGCTCGATCTGCCCCGCGTCGGCCTTCACCCGCCCCAGCTCGGGATCGAGACGCGTGTTGATTTCGATGTCCTCTCCGATCAGGCGGCGTGCCATCCGGTCCAGGTTGGCGACGACGGCGTTCAGGTCCAGCACCACGGGTTCCAGGATTTGTTTGCGACTGAAGGCGAGGAGTTGCCGCGTAAGCGCCCCGGCGCTTTGGCCCGCCTTCTGAATTTCCTCCACATCTTGACGTCGCCCGTCGTCTTCTGGAAGGGTCTGCAGCAGCAGTTCGCTGTACCCGAGGATGGCCGTCAGCAGGTTGTTGAAGTCGTGGGCGATTCCGCCCGCGAGCTGACCCACCGCCTCCATCTTCTGCGCCTGCTGGAACTGCCGCGCGAGTTTCTTCTGCTCGGTGATGTTGCGGCCGATGCCGAAAATGGTCCGAAACGTTTCGTGCTGCGCCTTGATCGGCACCAGGCGCATGTCAAACCACTGTTCGCGATTCTGGAGGAGAACGCGATCTTCTGTGCGCACAGACTTGGCTGTGGCGTAGACGCGGTCTATATTGGCCCGGAGTGGCTCCGCTACCTCGGCCGGGAACAAGTCGCTCAGTCGCCTTCCCACGATCCGATCGGGGGAAATACCGAAGTACGCGGCTCCGGCGGTGTTGACATATTCGACGCGGGCTTCCGAATCCATCACGAAAATCACGTCCTCGGCGGATTCGGCCAGCGTCCGGTAGCGTTCCTCGCTCCGCTCGAGCGACGCGGTTCGTTCTTCAACCTTTCGTTCGAGTTCCACGCGCAGTTGTGCGCGCTCCAGCGCCAGGGCGATCTGGTTTCCTATGCCGTTCAGGATCTGCAACTCCTCGTCTTGAAACAGGCCCTCTTGGGATCCGACCAGGTTCATCACGCCAACCGTCCGATCGCCAGTCCACAAGGGGACGCTGGCGTGGTAGTGCATCCCCCGCGTGTCGCCCTGAGCCTTCTGCAGCCGCTCACATTCCGAGATGTTCGTTACGTGAGTAGCCTCGCCCGAAAGCAGCTGGCGGCGGCACAGGCAGTCGCCTTCCATCGCGCCGGGGGCGGCGAGCGCCGGCGGCAGGCCCCGCGCGGCGGCGAGCCGGAAGGCCGCGTCACCTTCCCGAAGGACGATCCACCCAGCCTGCACGCCAGGCAGCTCCATCGCTCGCTCCAGCACCTGTTCGATCACCTCTCGCTCGCTGGTGGTCGCATTGAGGGCCTTTGCGATGCGATACAGTCCCACGAGTACGCGGTTCGCGCGCGCGAGCTGCTCCTCTCTCGCCTTGAGATCTTCGTTCAGATGGATGGCTTCCTCGTAGGTCGAGATCAGGAGGTCGAGGATCTGCTGCCGATCAGCAGTGATGAAATGGCGTTCACCACCAAGTAACATGTGCACGCCGATCTGGATCTTCTCCTCGTTGCGCAGCGTCCGGTTCGTCAGCGCGTAGTTGATGCGCGCCAGCAGGTATCTGTCCTCGTAAGGTTTCCGGATGAAGTTATCCGCCCCGCACTGCAGACCCTTGACGACGTCTCCCGCGCTCGACAGCGAGGTCATCAGAATCACCGGGACATCCTTGAGCTGGTCGTCGGACTTGACGGCCTTGCAGAAGGCGTAGCCATCCATTTCCGGCATGACGATATCGCTCAGGATCAGCGCCGGCTTCTCCCGGCGCGCGGCCAGGAGCGCTTGCGTACCGGTGGCGGCGGCCGCGACGCGATACCCGTTCTCCTCGAGCAGGTACCTGAGCTGCTCGGCCTGCGTCGGACTGTCCTCGACGATCAAGATCCGCACGCCGTCGTCTGTAGCGTCTTTCGAAGCGGTCATACGTGTTGTCCTCAGGCTTCTTGCGTCCCGACTGGTCGTCGGCGCGGCGTCTGGCTCACACCTGCCGGTGCCCGCTCACGAGAGAGCGAATGGCCCGCGCGATGTCCTCCGGAGCGAGCACAGAGGCCGCCGCTCCAAGGCGGATGGCCTCCGCCGGCATGCCGAAGATCGCGCTGCTCCGTTCGTCCTGGGCGATGGTGACTCCGCCCGCCTGCCGAAGCCGCAGGAGGCCG
>Ga0209343_10002628_pt1 | contig 23077 bp, 16 predicted proteins | sample RifCSPlowO2_02_FD_184026 | JGI IMG/M metagenome (GOLD analysis project Ga0209343, IMG submission 184026) | Groundwater microbial communities from Rifle, Colorado - Rifle CSP2_plank lowO2_0.2 (SPAdes) (version 2) | ecosystem: Environmental > Aquatic > Deep subsurface > Groundwater | place... | reverse complement strand
CGACCAGATTCTGCCGCCCAGGTACGGCTTCCCGATGAAGCTGCGCATTCCCACCAAGCTGGGCTTCAAGAACCCGAAGCACGTCATGGCGATGTACGTTACCAATACCTACCCCGGCGGCTACTGGGAAGACAAGGGATACAATTGGTTCAGCGGCAGTTGATCAGCATTCGGTACGGAGGTCGAAATGCCAGGTATGCAATCCCTTGGAGGGCTTGTTGTCGCGGCGCTGCTCGCCTCCGGATTCTGCGCCTACGGCGCAGATTCGAATTCCACCTCAGGCAAGCCCATGAAGATGGATGAACCCATGCCGATCAAGATGACGAAGAAAGGCATGAAGAAAGGCGACGTGAAGAAGGCAGCCGAGAAGAAACAGCGCGAGATGAAGGCGATGATGGACAAGGAATCGGCGGGCGGGCCGAAGAAATGAAGCGGTCGTTCGGAAAATCGTATCGCGGACGATCGGTCATTTTCGCAGCGGGTCCAACCAGCGTTCCAGCAGTTCGAACAGGCCCTGAATCAGCAACGCCAGGGCAGCGGCCGGGATGGCACCGGCCAGCAGCAGGAAGTTGTCGTTGAGCGCGAGCCCCGAGGCAATGCGTTCGCCGTAACCGCCGGCCCCGATGAAGGCGGCCACCGTTGCAGTGCCGACGTTGATGACCGCCGAGATCTTGATGCCGGCAAGGATCGAAGGACGCGCAAGCGGCAGCTCGATGAAAACGAGCTGGTCGCGCGGGGAGAGCCCCAGGGCAAGCGCCGCCTGTCTGAGACCATCGCCGACCCCGTACAGTCCGGCGTGCGTGTTGCGCACGATCGGCAGCAACGCGTAGAGGAACAGCGCGATTACCGCCGGCGGCGTGCCTATCGATCCGATCAGCGCGATCAGGAAGGCGAGCAGCGCGAGCGACGGAATCGTCTGGATCGTTCCCACCAACGCGAAAATCGGTTGCGCCAGCCGGTATCTCTTTGCCGCCGCGACTCCCAGCGGCACGCCGACTGCGATGCTGGCGGCAAGCGATCCGAAAACGAGCAGCAAGTGCTCGAGGCTCAGCCGCAGCAGGTCAGGGGCGAACAGGGTCTCGATGAAGCCGCGCGGCGGCATGGCGTGGCCTTCTTCGCCGAAGAACAGGGCGGCGGCCTGGGCGAAGCTTCTGCCTTCGTTTTCGGCAGCGGCGTTCAACCGGATCATGCGCTGTTCGTCGATGCGGCCCTCGAGGGCGCTCAAGGCCTGCCACTGGCGCGGGAAGCGCGCCGGGGTCTGCGTCCGATGCAACAAGAGCGTGTCATAGCGGGGAAAGAAACCGCGGTCATCGGCCAGTATCCGGATACGATAACGCGCGATCTTGGCGTCGGTGGAGTAGGTGTCGATGATGTCTATCCGGTTTCCCGCCAGCGCCTCGTAGGCAAGACCGTGATCGAGCCCGATCGGAACCATCGACGCCAGGCCATACCTCCGGGACAGGCCCGGCCAGCCGTCCTGGCGCGCCATAAACTCCTGCGACAGCCCGAATCGCAGCGTCATGTGGGAGGCGAGATCCGAGATCGAGCGCAGGCCGAGCTTTTCCGCCAGATCCGCCCGCACGCCCAGCGCATACGAATTATTGAATCCCAGCGAAACCGATGCGGCCAGGCCCTGGGGCGCGAGCACCCGATTGATTTCGGACAGCCCGGGGTCGCCATCGAGCTTCAGGATTTCGCGCGCGATCGTGCCGCTGTATTCGGGATAAACGTCGATCGCGCCGGTTCGCAGGGCGGCATGGAGTATGCCGGTATTGCCGAGCCCGGCCCTGTGGACGGCCGGGCCGCGCTGCGACGCAGCCTGCGTCAGCAATTCACCCAAAATATAGGACTCGGTGAAACGCTTGGAGCCGATCTTGAGGACGTCGTCGGCCGCCGCGTGTCCAACGCATAGCGACAGCACCAACGCGAAACAGCGCGAGGCCGGAAAACGATGACGGCGATACAACGGCCGGGACAGGTTCATCCACGCAGTAGATCAGCCGGACATTGCTTTGACAATACCGTTGCGCCGCTCAAAACTGCCGGGGTATGCGGAACTAATCCATTGGATTACAATCGCAATCTATGATTACCGTGGCCGAACTGCCGGAGTACATCCGCTGCGCGGAAAAGCTTTTGTCCGAAACCGAGCGTCGCAGCGTGGTGGATTACCTCGCAGAACATCCCAGGGCAGGGGATGTGATGGAAGGCACGAGAGGCATCCGGAAACTGCGCTGGAGCCGTGGCGGTCGCGGCAAGAGCGGCGGTGTCAGAGTGATCTATTATTTTTTCGACGAGGAAATGCCGCTATATCTGCTTACCCTGTTCGCCAAGAACGAACAGGAGAATCTGAGCAAGGCGGAGCGCAACGAATTGGGCAAGTTGGTGGATGTTCTTATCGGCGTTTGGAGAAAGGGGTAAGGCAATGGGCACTACGTACAACAGCATCAGGCGCGGACTGACGGAGGCTATCGCTCATGCCGGGGGCAAAGCGAAAGGCGTGAAAGTTTACGAGCCGAAACACGTGGATGTTGCCGCGTTGCGCCAGCGCATCGGCATGACCCAGGAACAGTTTGCTGCACGCTTTGGCGTGTCCGTGGCCACCTTGCGGCATTGGGAACGCGGTGATCGCAAACCCCAGGGACCCGCACTCGTCTTGCTAAACGTCATCGAGCACAATCCGAAGGTGGTAATGCAGGCATTGTCATAGCATCGGCCTGCGCGTCGATTGACGAGCGAACTCACTCCACCTTTACTCCGGCCGCCTTCACCGCGGCCGCGTAACGTTCGAGATCGTCCCTGACGAACTGGACGTAGTGTCCGGTACCGTTCTCCATCAGCTCCATACCCAGATTGGCCATCCGTTCGGACACGTCGCGCTCGCGCAAGGCCTTCGCCACTGCCGCCTGCAGCCGCGCCACGATGTCGCGCGGCAATCCCGCGGGCGCCTGCAGGCCGATGGTGGTGGCGACGTCGAACCCGGCGAGCCCGAGCTCCGTGAACGTCGGCACATCGGGCACCGAGTTCGAACGGCGGGCGGTGCTGATGCCCAGCACGCGCAGCCGCCCGGCCTTGGTTGCCTGCAGCACGTTCGGTATGCCCGAGAATCCGGCCTGCACATCGCCCGCCAGCAGCGTGCCCACCAGGGCCGTGCCGCCCTTGTACGGAACATGCAGAAGCTGGATGCCGGCGCGCGCGGCGAAAATTTCCATCGTCAGGTAGTGGACCGAGCCGTTGCCCGCCGACCCGTAGCTCAGTTGCCCCGGCTGCGATCTGGCCAGGGCGATGAATTCCTGCAGGGTGGATGCGCGCACCGAAGGATTCACCACCAGCACCGTGGGAACCGAGGCGAGCGCGGTGATCATGGTGAAATCGCGCAGCGGCTGGTAGGGCAGCTTGTCGTTCAATGCGACGTTGATCGCCATCGCGCCGGAGTCCCCGAGCATCAGGACGTGGCCGTCCGGGGCCGCCTTGGCGACCGAGACCGCGGCCGGCACGCCCCCGGCACCCGGCATGTTTTCGATGACGAAGAGCTTGCCGAACGTGTCCGAGAGCTTTTGCGCGAGCAGCCGCGCGAGCACGTCGGGATTGCCTCCCGGCGCGGCGCCGACGACCATCCGGACCGGCTTGGAGGGATAGGACTCCGTGCCCTGCGCCGCGGCAGGGCCGGACGCCGCGAGAAGCAGCGCCAGCAATACAAGGCCTCTCATCCCCACACCCTCCTTGCAGTTTCGACGACGAGCTCGAGCTTGCGCTTCTGGTCGTCCTCGCCGATCAGATTTCCCGCCACGTCCGAGCCGAAGCCGCACTGCGGGCTGATCGCAAGGTAATCGAGCGGGACGTATTTGCCCGCTTCGTCGATGCGCCTCACGAGCTCCTCGACGCTCTCGATCTGCGGGACCTTGGTGCTTATGAGGCCCAGCACCACGAGCTTGCCTTTGGGAACGAAGCGCAGCGGCGCGAAACTGCCGGCGCGCGGGCTGTCGTACTCGAGCAGGAACCGGTCGTGGGGGAGTTCGCTGAACAGCCGCTCGGCGATGGCGTCGTAGGTGCCTTCGCGGTGCCACATGCTGCGCTGGTTTCCCCGGCACAGATGGATGCCGAAGGTCACGCCGGGGTATCCGGCTATGAGGCGCGCGTCGGCCGCGAGGGAACGCTCGAAGTTCTCCATGGGATCCTCGCCGCGCGATCGCATCGCCGCGAGCGAAGGCGGATCGACATAGGCGGTGTAGCCGGGCGCATCGATCTGGACGTAGCGGCAGCCGGCGTCGACGAGACTTGCGATCATATCGCGCTCCAGGGCGACCACGTCGTCCATGAAGGCGTCGACGCTGGCGTAGACCGCGGTCGAGGATTGGTGGTCGAAGCGCTGGCCGATGCGGTCGGGCCCGATCAGCGTGACCTTCGCCGGCTTTTTCGCGATGCGGCTGACGAAGCGGTATTCCTCCAGGGGGACGTTGCGGCCCAGACGCAGGCGTTCTTTCACCGGCCGGCGATGGGAGACCGGCGTGCCCGGCGCTTCGAGATCGGGGATGTCCCATCTCTGGAGCGGACTGGCGCCCTCGGAGCGCCGCTCGTGCAGCGCCAGGCTGTCGCGGCCCGCGTCGTAGCCTTCCACCGACATCCCGAAGCTGTCCTGGAAATTCAGCCGGCGCATCTCGCCGTCGGTGACGACGTCCAGGCCGATGGATTCTTGCAGGAGAACCGCCTTGCGGATTTCGTCGTCCTCGATACGCCGGAAGGCATCGGGGTCCAGCTTTCCCTGATCGAGTCGCGTGCGCGCTTCTTTCCAGGCGGGCGGACGCAGCAGGCTGCCGATGACATCGGTTCTGATCTTCCTCAGATTGTCCATCCCGTTTTTCCCCTGCAGTCCTGGCGACGCGGTCCGGATGCAATCCGGGTCGGTGCCCCGTGACCTTGGCGACCCATTGGCGAGCAAGTATATAGTCGCGGGACATTCAAGATGCTGAGAACTAACGAAAAACGCCGTCACTTCGACGGCGTTGGATGTTGCTGGTGGTATTAATGGTGGGGCGGCGGGAATCGAACCCGCCATCCGAAGGTCCGCGTCAGTGCTGGATCTACGTCTCTAATTCACCGGTAAAACATTTGCGAAATACCCCCAGGCTAGACCCTCGCATCATTGGTTAGTGCTGGACGTTCCTGGATTCAAACCGTAAACCATACCCACACCTGACCCGTGGCGCGGCAGGTGTCTCTTGGCCGGATGATTCTTTCGACATCACGGTCGAGCAGCGTAATGAAGTGCATGATTCGCTGCGACGAAAAGCGGTTGAGCTTATGGTGCTTTAGCTGCGAGACATGGGGTTGCGGAATATCGACCGCTTATTGCAGGGATCACCAATAGCCCGGCCTCTTCGGCTCCGGAGCATCCAGGATTGGGTCGCTAACCTGCATCAACGGATCTAACCAGTCAGCTTTGGCTCGCGCCCAGGCGAGCCAAGAATTTATCTCTGGCGCTATACCACCTTTGTCCATGGCGCTACGCTCAGCCGCGTCGGCATAGTTGCGCAATCGATTCGCCCGCTCCCAATTACCAGCATCGGTCTCAAGCTTCTTGAAGCTAGCTTGCTCGTTTTCAAGCCTTTGCCTCAGGTTGACGTACCGCTCCTCCGCTTCCCGGCGCTCCTCCTGTTGCCGAGCCTTCTCTGCCTGATGGGTCTTGATCTCCGCAGCGAGAGAAATGATGCCTGCGACGATTTCCCCTAAGCGTTTTTCCAGCAGCCTTTTGTCCGTATCGCGCCAATTGTGGGCAGGCCACGTTCCGGCCGTGATCGTCAGTTGACCTGTAGGATGAAAATCAAATTGTCGGATTACGAGAGGCATTAGGGACGGAACCAACGCTGTTCGACGCCAATACCGCTCCCTGGCCGTCTTCTCGCTTGGCGTTTCCTGATGAGTCGTTCTTCTTACGTATTCAGTAACCGCAAAGACAACTGGTGTACCGTGCACGTCAAGAACGGTTTGCCTGGCTTCTGGGTCGATGCGTACGGTGATAGCTTGTTTCCCGAGTTCCTTGATCAGAGTGTCAACAAGTAGGAGCGCACGATCCAAGGCCGACCGCGTTACCGCAATATTGAGCACCTCGGCCGGCGCAGCCCGAAGACCTTTTTCGTCATTCCATCCGTCCCGCTGTTTGAGTCGTTTCTCCGTGGCTTTAATTAGCGGGTGTGGCCTTTCCAGCGTTGCCGGCACCACCACAGTCCCGGCCGCTTCACGAATAGTTCTCTCTTCCCGCTTGGCGGCAGCCCGTGCCTGCAACGTCGCCGGATCGAGCTTGGTGAGCGTCACGGTCTGTTGATCCGCCTTATCCAGCTTTGGCAACGACGCGCGCCGCATAATCTTGCCGGCTTTCACCTTTGCCCAGTATCCACGACTAGGCAACGGTACACGCAATTTCCGGCAAATTTTGGCAAAACCAACGTCTGAAAGCCCATAACGCTGGGCTACGATGGTTACGGGTTCGGACCATACCTCCTCATACAAGGTCTTCCGATTGATCAACATATCTTCTTGCTTCATCGGTTTTCCGCATCAACGCCAAATACGGCCAACCATATACTAATCCTGCGGTAACGCTTCTATACAGCGGGCATCACGACCACTCCTGTCCAATATTGGCAGAGAAATTAGCCGCGCCAAATGCCACGAAGGGCGTGAAGCCCTACTTCAGTCTTGGCCAAACCTGCCCGCAACGCACGCGCCAGGATTCCTGTCACGCGGTCGCTGATTACAGCCACGCGCAACGGGCGCGCCAGGGTTCCTGTCACTTCGTTGCAAATTCCCGACGCGGGTTGCCGCGTCGTCTCCGAAACATGAACCACTGAAACGCGCCGCCCGGCGCGCCTTCGTTGCCACTCACTCTCTTTCGCCCCTCATCTTGCAGTGAAGGGGACGAAAGCGTGAGCAGCAGACAAGCCGCCAGAGCAGGGCGGCTAAAGCATTTCCACACCAAGAACTTCCCCCTCCCGTCCCCCGGGGGAGGCGAAGAGAACTCCGCATGAGCAGCTTTTTTAACCAGCTCATAGGAGGCAACAATGCTACTCAATATCCAACTGATGAACGTCACCAATACCGAACTTCTCACGATGCTGCTCGGCAACCGTAAGACCGCGGAAACGCTGCTACGTAATGCGAAAGGTTCTTTGTTTGCACTTCTGCATCAGGACCCGCCTGAAAATGGAGACCTGTTCTGCTCCGAAGAAAAGCGCACTTATCCCGGTGATCCGCTTTCGAAATTGCAAGCAGCACGGGAACTCGCAGCCCGAGCCATTACCGAGGAACTCAAGGATCGGGACGTACTGAATAGCCCCTTAGCCGTCCGCAGGCTTCTCCAGCACCGCTTGGCAGGGCTTCCGCATGAAGTTTTTGTCGTGCTCCTGCTAGATGCACAGCACCGCGTTATAGCGATCGAGGAACTTTTCCGGGGCACGCTGACGCAAACGAGCGTTTATCCGCGCGAAGTGGTGAAAGCGGCACTCAGGGCCAACGCCGCCGCAGTGATCTTTGCCCACAACCACCCCTCCGGTGTCGCCGAGCCGAGCAGCGCCGACGAGATGCTCACCCGCACGCTCAAGCAAGCCCTTTCGCTTGTTGATGTTCAGACCTTGGATCACTTCATTGTTGCCGGCACGAAAACGCTGTCGTTCGCCGAGCGCGGGCTTCTTTAGGCACCAATCGAATATACCGATGTATGCTGTACCCATTACGTATTCGAAAGGGGAGAGGAACAATGCTTCTATGCCTATCATCAGGCTACCGTCCACGCTACCGGCACGATGTCTTACGTGCCATTTCAATGCCCGAGGGTAGTCACCTTCAGTTCCGATACGAAGCCAACTTAATCCCGGAGGGACTACACGAGAAGATGTCGACCAACAAGTTAGCGAACGCGGAAGTATGCGTTGCTTACCTAGATCGAAGCGACCCAGCTGCAACACCAGAAATTGTCCCTTGTCGTCTAGCAACTTTGATCGAAAGCCATATTTCTGGAGATATATATATTCTCAAGCTTTGTCTTAGGGAATTCTTGGTCGCGAAAGATATTAAGGCGTTCAACATAGGCATTCGCACGGCGGCAAGTAATCTACCTTACTGGCACGAGAAGGAGCTCCGCGGAAGTTTTTGCCAAGAGATGACATCACTCCCTACATCTATTCGAAAGACGAAGGCCATCGGTGATTGGCAAATATTGGCTACGACACTAAAGCAACATAAAGATTTCGCTAACGACCCATTCTTCTATTTAGTCCAATCGCTATCTTCCTTAGACAGTAACCAAGACATCGAGATGCTCGGCAATACCTATTCCGTTGATGCGAATAAATCATATCAAATGACAATCATCCAATATTGTCCGGGCGGAGAGCTGGATGTCAGTACGATCGCCGAAACGTATTGGTTACTGGCTCGTAATGAAGACGCTCAGATTTCATTTACGACCACAAAGGAGATAGCCGTCGATTCACCTTATGATGAGAAAAAGATAAGGTTCCGAGTTTCTAATCCTACACATCTGACTGATTCACTAATTACCCTACTTAGGCAAATATCACCTGGTTCGCCCGACTCATCGAAGGCAGTATTGGACTTTGATTTAGCGCTAACAATTAAGCCCAGCTCCTTGCTTTTGTTCGGCAAGGGAGTGACCGTGGGCGCTCTGATAAGCGTACAAGGGATTGCGGCAATCTACCTGAATCCAAATATTGCAGATAAGTGGTTGGGCTATGTCATTGTGGGACTCGCAGGCCTAATCACTGGAATAATCGCCAGTTTTGGAATTCGGAAACTTTGAGTACTGAACTGAAGTCGAATGTAGGTTGAGGGGGTAGGTACAATAGGCATCGACCTACGCCGGCAATTCACGCCCTAAAATGACTACCGTGAAATTCACGTCGTTACGCGAACTGCAGGCTCACGCGATGTCTCTACGCGCTAGTCTAGAGAAGGCATTCAGCCCCGACACAGCCATGAGCCATTCACTAGGCACAGGCCTAAGTGCAGGCCAATGTGCCGCTACAGCTGCAATAGTATTTGACAGGCTTGGCGGCTCCCTTGTCAGCACCACGATCGAGAATGAAAGCCATTGGTTTAACAGAATACAAGTCGGCGACGCGGTTGTTGATGTCGATCTGACGGGAGATCAATTTGGTCGACCAGCGGTCCAAATCTCCATGGAAGGAACGCTTTATTCAGGTACCCGCATTAGGGAAGTCGAAAACCTGAACAACGAAACTATTCAGCGGGCAATAAAACTGGCGAGTCGGGCCGGAATTCAGGTTTCCTACATGAAGCAGGAAAGATAAGACGCCCGATCGAGACCGCATAGGTCCGGTCCGCTATCGTTCGACGCATCGTCAGCATCGGCGGCGCGATCTCCAACTTCGCGTAGCGCGAATCTTCGACGAGCCCCGAAAGTCGTCGCCTAAAGCGCAAACCACCGGGACGAAAGCCTATTACATCTCCGATCGCCGCTTAGGCCGGACAATTGATTTGCTGAACGCGGGCTCCTGTAATCCCGGCTACCAGGAAATGCCGCAAACCCTTAAACTACAAGCCCTAATAAGAATCTAGGCGCTTGAAGTCATGAGGGTTTCTTTAAAGCCACCGATCGAGGGGGAGGCCGCCCAACGTTTCCTCGCGCTCGCGAAGCAAATTCGTCAGAGCCAGGAGAATCATCGCCATCTTGACTTTCAGCATTTATGCGAAGCCGAACTGGAGTGGGCACGCCAACATCCAACGCTAGGTGAATATCGGCCGCTTTTCGAGGGAATATCTCTTGTTCTCATTGATCTCGCGCGCCTCAACTGGGAAATCAGGGAAACCGGGTTCGGAATAGAGCTTCAGAGCCCCCCTCCGGCAAATCCGAAGGGCCTCACTAGGGAACAGCTAATTGCCCAAAAAGACGCGATACGTAGGGAGTTGGAACCCCTCAGACGCGCCCAATTTGATTCCATAAGCGTCAGATCGTTTATTCGAAAGCTCGAAAACCCTCCGTCGGGGAAAGATCGTCGTTCCATCCTGATGTTGCTTGCGGATGGGCGAGAACTGTATCAACGACTAGAACCTTCATCTCGCGTGGGCGAACGTCGCCGGGAAACACTGCTACAGGAAGCGATCAAGCCATACCTCCAGCTTGTCGAAGAAGGCGTAAAGGATGTCTTTACCGGCATTTTCCTTGGGGATATTTGGCGTTACCTCAGATATTCGTGGTCAATTCCACAAACGCCAATTCCAGGTCGGCAACTTCTCTATCTTGTTAGGGACGCCGCGCATCCTTGTCACGCCGTGATTGGTATCGCCTCACTCAACAATGGGGCAATGCAAGTAAAAGCACGCGACGATCGGATTGGATGGTCCGTAGACGGTTATCGTACGCGCATTTCGGTAGCCCTTAAGAGTGCTAACGCACTTTCGCGTCTTAAGGATGAGTTTACGTATTTGAATGACAAACTTGCCGACGGTATTAGTGCCATCGATATCACGCACCTGGTGTCGGCTGAGCAAGTATCTCGCCCCAGCGAGGACACTATCGCTAAGCTACGTCGCGCGAGCGACGCATTTGCCACCGAACGTGGTTCGATTCTGGCATCGCTGATCGAAGAGCCGCAGCCAATGACGCTACAGGAAATGGAGGCGGGAGAATACGCCTCTCCTCCCATTTCAGAAGACATTCTCTCAATCGAACCAGGCGCCGTTGGTACCCCGCAAAAGCGCGAAGCGCGGAAAAAGCTAATCGCGAAGAAGCGAGCATTGGAGTTGGCGAAACTGCTCCAAGCCAAACTAACGCTGCAACGATTTGAATCACATCTACTTGATCCGGAACGAGCACTATCTGCGTTTTCCCGCGAGGAAGTTCAATCAGCTGTCACTTTCATCCTTACAGCAGTAAAAAATAGACGCGTGGGAAGCTCCATGTTGGAGATAACGACTTGTGGAGCCATACCACCTTACAACGTCATTCTCGGTGGCAAGCTCGTCGCACTCCTTATGCTGAGCCCCCAGGTCGCTGCCGACTATCAGGTAAGGTATGGAGCCGAAGCGTCGATTATTGGATCGCTGATTAAGAATGACCGAGTTATTCGGGATTCGACGCTTGTGTATCTCGGAACAACGAGCCTTTATTCTGTGGGTAGCAGTCAATACCATCGTCTGAATCTCCCAGCAGGGACAATCGCCGAAGATCAACCGCCCATTGCCTTTCGGCAGATCGGCGAAACGAGCGGATATGGAACCGTTCAATTTTCTGCAGCAACCTCCAAGGCTTTGGAGGATCTCGTAACAGAGCAAAGGGGCTTTCGCCACGTCAACAGCGTATTCGGGGAGGGACCAAGTCCTAAACTTCGGAAAATGAGTGCCGGATTAAGGTTTATTGGTTTTGATCCAGAAACATTACTTCGACATAACCAAACTCGCATCATCTATGGTGCTTCAATGTTTCCCGGCTCGGAGGACTTCCTGTGCGATCGACCTGTCGAGCTTCCTTCGTATGTACAAGACCCTAGTAAGTTTCGCGATGCCAGCGAGAAGATTGCAACGTTTTGGCGTGCCCGTTGGCTTTCAAGCCGCCTAAATTATCAACCCGCACTGGTTCAACTTTCGCTCATCCGGACGTGGAAACTCAGCGATGGCGTTCCAATAGAACCTGATAGAGCTCCGGACTCCGAGCAAAAGCAGAGTTCTAATGTGACAAGGAGGGTCAGACCAGTGCAACAGATAGACCCCGATGTTGAATTCTGGAAACGCCTCGCATGGGTGGGGAGCAACGTAACCGCCGATGAGTTGTCTGCAACTGATCTCGCACGCTTACATATCGAACTTCCAATTGAAGAATTCATAGTGAAGCATGCGGGACTGGGAACCAGCATTGTCTTGACGGGCAACGCAGGCGACGGAAAAACTCATTTACTCCGTCGACTGGAGGAGCCGTTATCTAGAGCGCGCGCCGTAATTGAAACTGACGCCACTGCTTCAATGCGTCGGGGTTCAATCAAGCCGATATTGGACGCTTGGAAGAAGGCCCAGTCTTCTAAGCGCCCGTTTTGCCTAGCCGCAAACGAATACCCGCTTTATAAGATTCGTGAAACGGGAAAAGGCAAGCTTGAAATAATCGATGATGTCGACGCGCAGTGCAAACAGCGTCTGGCGTACGACACTGGACCAGCTGGAAAGGAAAACAAGAAGCCCCGCGTAATTGTAATAGACCTCGGATTGCGAAATCCTCTGTCTAAAGCCTTTGCTAGTTGTCTCATCAATAAGCTTGTGACCGACAAAGCACTTATCAGATATCACAAGAGCGCTGTTGACCCAGTTTTTTCGCGAAACTTTGAACAGCTTTGCCATGCAACAGTTCAACAACGTCTGTTTGCTGTTTTCGAGCGACTAACTATTCGGGGAGTTCGATGTACAGTAAGAGAACTATGGGTACTTATTGCGCGGCTGCTCTTTGGATCTGGATCTAAATCAAGTAATAGCGATCAATCGCCTCAAGCTTGGCTGCCGCAGCGGTTATTCGCAAAGGACCCTCGATTCCCACTGTCTTTAGCGCTGAGTCAATTTGGTGACCCTGCCACGCTGAGTAATCCCCCTTGGGACACGAAACTAGAGGATGGTCAATTCCTCTATGACCCGGGGTGGCTATTTGACGTTAGAGCAATCAATATCACCCCTGAACTCATGGAGGACCGGTTTTTCGCGCTCAAACGCGCTTTCTTTCTTTTCCATAAGGCAGGCCCGTCCATTTTTGATCTCGACGATCCGTGGGCTCAGAAATTCACTGAATTTCTCCGGCAGACGGCATCCGCAGACAGTCTCGTCTGTAGTCATTTTGTTGAAGCAATCAATCGTTGTTACTGCCCCATGCCATTTTCTGGAATAGGAGACGCCATATATCTGTGGCTGGGTCATCGCTTTCACGAGCAACCTACTAGAGCGTATATCGCCTGTCAGCGACTGCCTCTTTCCAGCATCGCACTCTCCGTGCCAAGATTGCCGCATCATCTAGCGCACAGCATTGAATATGCGCCCGATCATATACAGCTTCGATGCCAAAACGGGATGCGAAGCGCAGTGCTGAACATCGATTACTGGCTGTTTGCGGCCCTGGAAATGCTTAGACAATCAATTCCACGAAGAATGCTTCCTGATCAGCACGTTAATCGCTTAGATCGTTTCATCGCACAACTACACCGGCTGGATCTTCAAGCGGACCGCAATTTCATTTCCTACAACACTGAATCCAGATCAGGGGCGCGCATTGTTGTTTCCCAAGACGCCGGAAGGTACGTGGAGGTAAGTAGCCTTGCCAGATAAGGGACCACGAGCAGCGGCGCGTCGCGTACATTTCGCCGCGCTCGGTTATCAGCCGATGCGGATGAAGCCCGTTCATTTCGCGACCAATTTTTTCTTGACGCTATCTCCGCACACTTACAGACTTGAATTGCTGAACAAGACTGTTGTTGTAAAGCCTAAAGGAAGTAATGACAAAGACGAATACGTCACGGAGAATCTCCGACCTTTACTTATTCGAAGCGGCGTTCTAGCGGAAACTGTTTCGGAATATGACTTCGCCGCGTTGAGACGACAGCTCTCTGGTGTACTGGATAATGACGGCAGCGCGGTTTATGCCACTTACGCACCATACAAGCCGTTTAGCAGCGATTACACTTTATCGTCGCAACGCCTCCTAACGGCTTACTCAAAGAACCACGGGTATTCCGGTTCCTTTCTTAATCGGATTCTTAAGACCACTCAACCTGGGCGCGATGTCCTGCGTGCAGCGACGACGTTCCTTGAGGCCGGCGTACTCCCCGCTGAAAAGCTTCTTGAGCCTTTAATGGAGAAGTTGGAAGAAGCGGATGAATGGCAAGATGATTACGAGATCCAGTTCGGGCAACTATCTAGCGAACGATTACGCTACCTTGCGGCGATGATGGCGCCTCAGACAAAGGCGTTGGCGCAACTAGTGGTAAACCTAAAGACAGAATCCGCACCATCGAGTCTGCGCCATTTGGTTATAGGGCTTTGCAGTTGGCTATTGATCTATCTTCACAAGGTTCACAAAGATGGGGAGATACCTGCATTATTTATGGATTTATTGCAGGGGCAGAATAGGCGAGTTCGCGCGTTAAGCTGCTATATCTATGCTAGAGAGCGCGACCGCTTTTATCAATCCTATTACCAATTACGCAGGAAGAAGAAGCTCACCGTTTCCAAGAAGGATTTCTCCGCATTAGAAGATCTCGGGTTCAAGATTCTTGAGCAGCACTATTCCGATTTGGCGGTGCGCATCGGCTTTGTTCAGCCGCGTGCCCACCAGGTACGAAAAAAGCACTTCGAGTTACAACCCGACACCCTTCGAACATTGGTGATGAGTGTACTGTCCTCGACCGCAGTCGTGCCATTGGAGAAGCTGTGCAGTGCACTACGGGAAACATGGGGAGTTGTTGCCGGAGGATGTCCCGATGATCAGGAGTATCTGGCGGCGAGGGGCCTTAAAGGCATAAATGAAGATGAGGATTTGGAGGTCAACCGCGACGCCCTAAAACAACTGTTGATGCGGCTTGGGATGGCGGTTGAACCATCAGACGGCCTCGTACTTTGTGGTATCGACGAAGAGGCCCTGCTATGACCCCCGCACAGTTCGCGGCTCAGGCACTCCTCGCGTGGTTGGGCACCGAATTAGAGGCCAGTCATGATGTCGCTAAGGACGGGCTCCCCAAAATAGATGTTCGGTATTTCTTCAAAGGCCTTTCGCAATTAGCAGGCTTTGATCCCAAGCAATACTCCATAGCCCTTGTAGAGTTTGGGCATACTGAAACTGATCTTGCAGCTTTAGCACAATCCTCCGGCCTCAAAGAGCTTCGCGCTATATCCGACGATCTCCATGCAGCCGCGGATTGGCGAAACAAGCGAAAGCAATTTGGCTACGTTTTGGCGCTTGCATATGGACGTCATCCAGGCGTACATACACTTCGTCACTTCTCTTGTCCTAGTTCTCACGACCTCGCATCCGCATTGCTGATATGGGCCTCGGAAAGCGAACTGTTCGCCAAGAATCCACCCCAAAAGCAACTATTACTTGAGTTGGCAAACAACGAGCGATTATCGCCAATATGCTCTCTGGAGGGCGTCACAAGATTCCTAGCTGCTTGGGAGAAAGGCACTAAGAAAGACGAACTCGACGCCCCGCGATTGGCACTTACCGAGTTAGGAATACTCTACGACCCACAGCTTTTCGTCGACGGACAAATCGCACATCGACTCATTAGAAACATAGATGTTAGAGAGCAAATTCGGGAAATGCCTGGCTCTAAGCTTCGAGATCGTAGAAGGCGAATTGATAGATACCCGAGTCAAACGCAGAGAAGTGAACTCCTGTTATTACTGGATAAGCTTGAAGCATTTAGGCTTGGCGATACGAACGATTCGTCTCAACTGATTACGTTTGACGAAGTACAAAAGCTGATAGCGCTTCCGGACCCAGACGCGCCGGAAGGTGATTCAGCGGCAGCAGAAGACAACGATAATGATGAGGATTCTGGAACAGAGGGACCCAAGCAGCTTCGCGATCGAAGCATCAGTGCTCTTCTGGACGGCAACGATGAAGCGCTGACTACGCTATCCGATTCCATTGAAAGGGCGTGGCAGGAGTTCGATCCCACTCAGGAAGAAGAGGTTACAGGGGAGTATGCCCTTGACGGTGAGCGTCATGTCTTTTCCTTTCCGCTTGATGCTTCCTTTCTCCGTTGGCTCGAATATTTTTGTACCGCGGAAACGTGGGGAGGATTGCTAGAGTCAAATGCGCCGACACTCCGGATTGCCTTGGCCACTTACGAAGATGCTGACTCTATTCTTATATCACCAGAGTCCATCCTCTCCAAAGACGGGCAGGACCTCTCAATTGAGAGACTGTGTGCCGACTGGGATAGCGGGCTGGACGAGGAGGGTTTTAAGGACTTACAGATCGAGAAGACGTGGAGACAATTTCGGCAAGCGAGAGCGCGCTTAGCTCCACATATACGGATGCTCGTATTCAACCCGCTTGAATGGTTACCGGGTCGAGCGCAAGTACTCGCGGATATAGAAGAATACTTGGCTTTAGCAGCGGCGTTATATGAAAAGGTTCAGAAGCATTACCGCATCATGGCTGGTGTTAGTGAGGGGTGGGCGAGAGCACTTCTTGAGGCTTTGCTCTCGTTGGATATTCTTCAGGTCCGCATCAGGCATAGTGCAAAAATCGTCGCAAATAAAGCCGTCATGCTCCCGCTTCATCCTCTACATCTATGGCGCTATCAGCGACTGGCGCAGGTTCTTAAGGGCCTCGGTGCAACGATAACGGATGCTGATCGTAAGGCCATACTTCAAGACGTGCGGCGCCCAGAACATTTCCTTAGTGTGATCTTGCTCGGCACAATTCCCGAGGGTAGAGGGGCGAACCAGATTCTCCCAGTATCTAACGAGCTGCATGGCTTGGCTACATTTGAGAACTTGGTTAACGCTTATACGGGACTCGATGGAGCTGAAACGTTGATATATGCGATGGCGAGATATGCCAGTCTCGCGCGACATCATGCCCGACCACTTCGCGTTGCCATTATCAATCCACCGGAGCCGGATCGGCTGATGTCGGAGGTCGTGAGATTTCTGAACAGCGCTACCTTTCGCCAACCGGCATCGTTGCCAAGTCTTAGGATCGAATTATTTTCTACCCCACAGCACAGTGGCCGGATCGAAGCGGCCATGCGCCTCGAAGATTCTGTACGTGATCTCGTTCAGGAGAAACTGAGTTCAGGAAGATTGCAGCTCTTGATTAAAGAGCAATCGATGGAATTGCCGGAGCTAATTAAGCTGCTTGAGCGGCAACCGTGTCACATTGCAGCGATCTTTGACGAGGCAAGTATCCGCATTCGCCGCCGAACCGCAGGACGAATGTTACCTATGAGCCCATTTTGTGTTCGGCAACAGATTCGGTTCGAGAAATTTGAAGACCTCATTAGGCTCGAACCAACTATGGATGAACCGCCATTCTCTGAATTCATGCAGCTGGTCAATGAGGCGGATAACAGCCAACGCGATAGCACACCGCACGCCTGGGCCGATGCCGAGGCGCTACGGGAAACAATTGACCGCTTTGTCCAACCCGAGATGCCACCGGCTCAGTGGATATTTATCGCTGACAGGGCTCTTCCATCTGAAGGTGGGCTTCACTCAGTCCGTTTGCTTCAAAGGCGAGATGGGCAACGCCAAGTGTTACTAGCAGCGAGGGACTACAGGCGCATCGCCGAACTACTTCGCCCTGCGTTCGACAAGTGCAATTTGGTCCTAAGCCCCAACGAAATGGAAGCCTTGCTCGATGAAGGCGTCAATCTAATTGGCGCAGGGCTCCTGGAGCTCGTACAAACGAGAGATGGTCGCGCTGATCCCAAAAAAGTATTGGGCTTGACAGGTACGCTTCTCGCCGCCCGCCATATTAGAACAGCTCGCCCTGATGCCATAATCGTTTCCGTTGATCAAGAGTTAGCACGATTGTGGCTACGTATTGGAAGTGCAACGAATCTCGATCGAAGCGACCTTATCGCCGTAAGATTTGACGGCGAGTGCTTTCAGGTTGAGGCGCTAGAAGTTAAGACAACAGCAGACGCCGACATTGGAAGCGCGGTAATCGCACACGCCGTTGAACAGATTGTCTCGACTTTGTCAGCGTTTTCGGAGGCGATCCCAACGGACGCGTCAGGAACAGTATTGAGTGCACCAAGAAATGAAATGTTGAAAGAAGTCTTGGTACGGGGCTGTCAGGGTCGCGGTGTTACACCAGATGTTCGGCGGACTTGGGGTAACTGGCTCAAACTCTTCTTTCGCCAAGATGTGGCTTCTTCATATCCCCAAGTGCGGCTTTCGGGGCGGATTGTAAAAGTGCTGATGTCGTCAAATGAATCCGTCGCGTCCGTGAAGAGCGCGGATGATCCATATCCGATATTTATAGATACGCTAAGCGAAGGGGATATTCAGCAGTTGATTCAATCAAAGACGATGCAACCAAGCGTCGGTCTGTCGGCGAAGCAGTCTCTCGATTCTTCGCGACCCGACTCCACCGTGAACCGCACTAATTCCGTCAGCTCCACCACCAGTACCGTCGAAGCAGCAGAAAAACCACATGATGAGACACCACGAGTGGCAATGAGCAGCGTGCAGACAAGGTCAGGGTCCAATTGGTCTCCTGCCGGCTCATATGGCATGGCGCCGAGCCGCGAGCCGAAGCTTTTTGGCTCAGATATTGGGTCGACAGACGCTAATGCTCCAACAGAGACCGTCGCGTGGCCTCCGTCTGTAAACACATTTGGAATGATTGGCCAAGAGGAAGCCGTAAGGGCTCTGGACGATCAAGCGCACTTTGCTAAGACATTCAAGGAAAAGTTTACAGACAAGCTTCTCGTCGGACCTGCTGGCGTCGGCAAGAGCAGCCTTGCTCGTGGGATCGCAAGGATGCTACTCAACGAGCAAGAAATATTTTTCAATGGCTCCGATCTTAGGGAACCGACATTCATAATTGACATGCTTCGGAAGCAAGGAAAGTTACCGGCGGCCCGCGGTCACCAAACAATAATCATCGAAAAATGTCTGATATTTGTAGACGAAGTGCATGCTATCGGTCGGAATGTTGAGACCGCTCTGCTGTCCGCAATGGATGATGCACGCATAACATCAATTGATCAAAAGACTTATGATTTTAGGAACGTCATATTTGTACTTGCCACCACAGATCCAGGGAAACTGTCGGAAGCGTTCAATAGTCGGCCAGATAAGACATGGTTACCACCATACACTTTAGAAGAACTCGCTGGCATCGTCTGGCATCATGGGAAGGAGTGTTTGGACGGTTACGAACTTCCAAAAGAAGTGTGCCTCGAAGTAGCAGCACGCATGAGATGTAATCCGCGGCGCGCCGTGCGCTCAGTTAAAGAGGCGCTGCGCCCCTATTTTCTTAGGAAGCTGCAAGACGAGACTGGCAAGGCTCCTTCGCTACGAGAAATTGGTGCGGCGATGACGCTGCCCGACGTAGCCGCGTACTACGATGCACAACGGATTGACCCCAATGGATTGGACGACACATCCGTAAACGTTTTACGGTATCTTCAACAGAATGGCGCGACATCGGAGCAAAGGTTACGGAAAGCGCTTGGAATCTCGAATGAGAGTGACTTTGATGAACTTGATGAATATCTGGTTCGCCTGCAGCTGATTGACATTGGATCGAGCGGTAGGGTGCTTACGAAAGCGGGAAAGAAATACATAACGGCAGGCCCCATCCCGCTTCGGCATTTGATTTCAAGGCAAAGATCGATCTAGACTGCAAAGGCCGACGCAATCAGTCCTCGGAAAGACTCGCCGTCACAGCACGTCTACCTGCAGCATGACGATTAGGTCGATCCGCGACTCGTCCGACGACTGAGAGCGCAACCAACGCGGCAGGAATGGCAATCCAGACCCCACGACCGTTGCACTGGTTTCCTCTAGGCCCCCGAGGAGGACCAGCTCGCCAGACTTCACCGCGACCTTAGACGCTAATTCCCGCTTGAGCAGCGTAGGCGATCCATTGACCCCGGTATCCGTGGATGTGAAGTTGGAGATCTGCTGCGTAAGGGTGACCAGGACGGAATCCACCAGCACCACCGGACGAATATCCAGCATCACGCCCGATGATTGATAGTTCACTGACTGAATCGGAGCACCGCCGCCTGCCGGCACCGTAACCGCACCGAGCACCGGCACGTCAGAACCGACCGACACTCGCGCCGACTCCCCGGACGTGGCCCGCAGCGACGGCGACGAAACCAGCTTAAACCGCGAATCCGAGCTAAGCGCCGCCATCGCAGCCGAGAACCCACCCACCGCGACCCGAAGCAGCGCTGCAGGACCGACGGCCCCATAAGAGCCTGTAATGCGCCCCCCGAGTACGTTAAGCGCCAGCTCGACCGCCGACGATTCAGATTTCTTTGTTTCGACCTCAAACACTGACGCCCGGATAATGACCTCGCCCGGAGCCACATCAAGCGCCGACACCAGGCCGCGCACAGTCGCGACCTCAACGGCCGGACCTTGAAAGAGCAGCACATCGAGCGAACCCGACGCGATCCCTCCGCCCGGCGTGATTTGCGTCGTTGATCCCGACGAACCCGGCAACCCCGAGCCGGTGCCGGCGCCACCTGGCTGAGTCCCAGACACCTGCGGCCCAGCAACCGGCCCGGAGCCTACCGAAGTGACGCCAGAAAAGCGCCCTTTTGCCACGAAAGACCGCACGGCATTTTGAAGATAGACCACGGAACGGAAGCGCGGCCGGTAACTAAACACCTCTTGGTCCGCCGTATCCTCTACCCGCTTTTCCACGACATTGAGCGAATCGACCCGCCGCACCCGGTACCCCGCACCATGGAGCACCACACCGAGCACCGAGCGCAACTGATCCGGCGACGCTCCGCGAAAATCGACCGTCGTCAAACGTTCGGCGACGAGAAGCGACTCATCGATGACGAACGGCTCACGCAGCAATTCCCCGTAGACAATCCGCACTAGCGCGGCAATGTCTACACGATCGAACCGCAGCGAAACCCCGTCATCGGCCAGCGCCGAGCATGCCGCCACCCACAGGAGAGCCGCCGCCGTAAGACGTTGCCAGTTTTTCATCGATGAAAAGTTCCGTATTAAGCGAAAGACGATAGGCGGGAGGCGCATAAACCAAACGCGAACGACCACCCGAGGCAAGCACGAATACGATGGCATCGTCGGCCACGTAATAACCGGCCACCCGCCATGGTGAGACAGGACGCTCTACAGGCCCGGCAGGAGCCGCAACAGCACCAGCACCGCCCAACACCCCAGCGCCACCAGCGACACTTCCAGAATCCCCGACAGGACGCGCAGCAACAGGATTTGCTTCAACAACGTGCGCTTTCCCGAACCACAGTCGATAGGTCCCATAGACACCCCCGATCAGCATTAGCGGCGCGATGCACATCGCCGCGATAAACAACGGATTCCGAAGCACGTTGATCCGCTTATCGACCTCCCGCTCATCCCCGCCCTTGCCTTCGTAGCTCGAATAGAACGGATAGAACTTCGGGTTGTATTTGCGGATAAAGCGGCGCATCGCCGCATTGTTCGACGTGCGAAAACCGTTGAACACGTCAACGGTGTATTGCTTGGACAGGCCCAGGCGCTTGAGTTTTTCCATGCGGAAATGCTTCTCGACCACTACCCGGACTTTGCGGTCCAGATCCTGCATGGACTGCGTGATCAGGACCACGTCGCAGGACACGCCCTTTGCATCGATGAAGTGCCGATGCTCACGCAGGAACGAGAACGCCGCGGGAGAGATCTTCTGGCCGACGCCGAACCAGCGCCAGCACTCATCGATCACGACCAGGTCACCCGGCTGGACGACCGTGCCGACCGCACCGTCGGTATAGAAGAACTTGGGGCTGGCGATGTCATCGTTGCCGACAACGACCAGCGCCCCAATCTGATCTGCCGCCAGACCCACATCGTCCAGCAGATACGCCCGCATTTCCTCGTAATGCAGGCCGGCGATGTTCGACACCACGCGCCGCCCGGTTTTCAGGGCAACGAGAATGACCTCGGTCACGACCTCGTAGGACTTGCCCGAGCCCGGGACGCCGCAATACGCCGTGTTCGCCATCGCCTAGCCCACGAACGGCAGACGCCGGATTAGAAACCGCCCGACGTAGGCCGAGATCAAGAGCGGAATGCCTACATCGAAGCGCAGCGCCAGTAGAAACCAGAACAACCCATCGGGTACCGCATTGAATAGCGCGGTCAAGTTTTCGGTCCCGATGAAAGGCGTGATGTAGCCGATCACCAACGGCACCAAATAGGTAAGCAGCCAGAAAAGCGCCCCGATGACGACGAACTTAACAATGATCGTTCGAAAGACCCAGGACAACGCCGCAGAAAAGATCACCCACATATCGCCCCCTATGCCCCGAGAATCACAAACAACGCGAGCAGCCCCCAGGCCAAAAGCATCGTATTGCTCACCACCGTGGACACCGTCGCCCACAGCGTGCAGTGCGCGTCGATCACGAAATGCTGCGACCACAGATCGAATGCTGCTGTCGGACAACTCACCGACCTGGAGGGCAGGCCCCACCCTTTCAGATTCGTAAACGTGGAATCCATGAGCAACGCGCCGACCTCGTTCGTTGTCGGCGGAACAGGATCAAACGGACTTGCGCCCACTTCCGTTAATGCAGTCTTGATTTCCGCCAGCTTCGCATTCCCCGCCGCGACCGTTGCATCCTTCGCATAGTCACTCGGGAAATTCGACACCGCCACGGTTGACGCCGCCGTGTTCGTCGTTGTCCCCGGCTGATTCACAATCGTCACGTTATACGTCCACGAACTCGGACCCGTGGTGTTCACCGTTGACGTTGTCGTGTTCGTAACCGTGTAATTGTTGTTGATCGTCGTCTCGCGGATCACCGTGTTGTTGTTGTTCGTCGTGGACGTGGTGTGCGTGATGATCGTGGTGGACCCGTCCGCGTTCGTCCTAACCTCGACCCTGGCTCCCGATGGATCAGACCCGACGATGGTTTTCCCAGAAGCAGGACCAGGGTTAGAAATCGTCACAGGTTGACCGGCCACCGGCACCGTTGCGGGCGGCGCCGAAGTCGTTACTGCAGGAGAACCCGCGCCATAGCAATCGGGATCTCGGGGGTCGAGAGAGAAACTCCCGCCCGCATTAATCACGCCGCAAAGCGTGTCCGAGGGATACCAAACCTGCGAAGGCGTAACGAGCGTGCAGGTTCCCGCATTGTTCGTGTAACCGGGCGGACACACGTTCTGCTGCGACAATGGATAACCGCCATAGTACGACCCATTGTCCATCATGATGCACTTAGGGGCACCGTTCCCGAAGCACGAACCCGTAAGGCACGCGTCGACCGAATGACCCGAGACCGGAATCCAGCCCATCGACGTTGCGACGTGATCACACGCCTCTTGAGCCGAAACGAGCGTGTCATACACATACGACCCGCCA
>Ga0209343_10002627_pt1 | contig 23082 bp, 25 predicted proteins | sample RifCSPlowO2_02_FD_184026 | JGI IMG/M metagenome (GOLD analysis project Ga0209343, IMG submission 184026) | Groundwater microbial communities from Rifle, Colorado - Rifle CSP2_plank lowO2_0.2 (SPAdes) (version 2) | ecosystem: Environmental > Aquatic > Deep subsurface > Groundwater | place... | reverse complement strand
TAAATGCAAAAGGTAGTGATATAACAGACGAAGGAATAAAACATATGCAACTTCATACTTTAGATGCATCCAGATCGAATATAACAGATGAAGGAATAAAACATATGCAACTTCATACTTTAAAGACATCAGAATATATGACAGATGAAGGAATAAAACATATGCATCTTCATACTTTAGAGGCATCAGAATATACACAAATTCGTACTATAACGAGGTCAGAATATATGCAATTTTATACTTTAGATAGGCAACCAATAAGTGACGATATACAATATTTTCATATTGGTGTCCTAATATGTAGTAAAGTAACATATAATATTGAAAATGGAATACGTAAACGTAAAAAAAATAATTTTTTATGAAAAATTTCTGTCAATTTCTCTGCATGAATCTGCTTGTATGAATCTTGCATTTGTTTTGATAATTGTTTTGAAAGCATCTAATAATTGTTTACTTACATTATTCTGTCGTTTCATGATAATCCATCGTACATCTTCATCACAGTTTGGCGTAGTTAAAGAGCCACTATATGTGAAATATTCATTTCTTTGTTGTATATTAAATATCGATGCATCAAACTTTATTTTTGATTGTTTAGTAAGTTGTCCATTTTCCAAAAAATTATTGCACCAGGTACATATATTACTTTCATTGCACAAAATACTTATAACAAGAAAGTTTTTTATAATATTTCTTTTATATTGTTCGTTAACTTTATGAACTAAATGTATTTCTAATGGACTTTTATTTCCATCAAATGTATGTTCAGAAGGCCAATGAAAATGAAATTGTTGTAAAATATATTTTATACCGTTATAAATAACATAGTTATCAGTCGTGTTATAGTTGATTTTGAACGTATGTGTATTTATCTCGATATCTACATCAGTCAGCATATAATGTGGTACAAATGATAATTTTTTATTGAATTTACTATTACATATTTTGATATCAATAGGAGATTGTCTAAATCCTGTACATTCTAATCCCCAATCTTGTTTAGCATAGTCAATTGTATGTTCACCACCAAGTAGTAGGTAAGATTTCAATTGGTATTTTATATATTTTTTTTCCATGACAATAATAATAGAATATGATAAAAAAATTGATTGTAAAATATGATTTTCCGTTGATTTCTAAATGCTATATACTGTTACCACATATCATGAACATTGCATGTTCATTATATTATAATAAAAAAAATTGAAAAAAGAATTATAAATAATTTATAATATGCATATATATAATAACTGCGTGAAAATGAATAATGAAATAGCAATGATGCATTATCTATTAAATAAAACCTGTAATGTTAAATCATCAGATTTCGAAATATGTAGTTTTGACGATTTACACAATGGCGACATTATAATGTCAACAACAATGACGAATTCACAAAAGTATATATGTAAAACAGGATGTGAAGAATATAACATGACAAAGTATGGTATATTATTTCAAAAGAATATCGATGATCCAGAGAATAGTATATTGTTTAGATATGATAAAGACGAGAACACGTTTATGTTTACAAATTTATATAGAAATCCTGGATCATCTGGTTCCTTTTTACTGCGTCGGATAAAAAATTGAAAATAATATTGAAAATAGTTAAAGATTATTTTATATATAGTATATTATGTATTCATTCAATAACGACGAAAAAGATCAAAGTAAATATAGATGTATAGAACACATTTATAATTCTGTGGATATTTCACGATTTAAATATGAATTGTTGGAATTCAAAAATGAATTGCCACAATTATTGGAAAAAAAATATTTTGTTTCTGAAAATTTCTCTGGTGCTAACTGTTTACTTGTTTTCATAAAAATTCAAGATAGATACCATCAATTTTTGGTTGACAGAAAAACTTTAAGTTATAATATACAAAAAGTTAACATGAGTCTTGTTAAATTAATTCCGGTTAACGTTAAATTAGATATTAGTATTTATAAAGAAAATGGAACAATTTTAGATGGAATTTTTATTACAGGAAAAGATACAAGAACATTTGTAATAACGGATGTTTTCCTTTTTAAAGGACAGGATATGACTAATAGTCATATTGATATGAAATTATTATCAATAAAATCATATTTAGATTTTAACTATAATCAAAACGATATGGCAAATAATATTAAGATTAAAGTTAATAATCTAGTTGATATTGAGAATGTTGGAATACTTATCAGAGATTACATCCCAAAAATAAAAGATTATGTAATTAAAGGAATTTCGTTTTATCCTGAACAATCAGGTACAAAATTAATTTTCATGTTTGATAATCAATCAAGACAAAATTCTGAACGGAAACAATTTTCTATTTCAAATCAATCAAATAAAGAACTCAAAAAACATTATAATATGGAAAATAATGAAACTAGACCATATCGTAAAATAGAAACCAATCAGAATATAGCAACAGCTACGGCACAATTATCAGATATTCCCGCAAAAAATTATAATATATATGTTCCAAAGGCTGAAATAGATGAATCAAGTTACGTTTTCGAAATGAAAAAAATCGATGTTGATGTATATAACCTTAATATTGTGGAGCCTGTTATAGTTGATGGAAAAAAATTATATAAACGAATAAAAATTGGATTAGCATTGATACCAAATATGGAAAGAAGTAAATGGTGTCAGGAACTATTCAATGATGAGAATACAGGGTTTGTTCTTGTACATTGTAAATTTCATAGTGACAAACAAAAATGGGAACCGATACAAAGAGCTCCGGCAACATTTAGAAAACCGAGTGATGCTTTTGATTTTACGATTATGAAAAAAATATAATCACACTCTGGAATTATTTTGTGGAAATCCATTATTACTTGGGACAAATTGATCGTTATTTTGATTTCTTGCAATATCCACAGTTTGATCTTTCAACAAATTATCAAAAACGTTTGCTATTGTTTCCCCATATTGATTCATCATTTCATTACCATGCGAAGTAAACATTTCATTTAGTTTGTCTGTTACCGTAACCGTATTGCGTGAGACATTATTAAAATTATTGTTGGCATCTAGAAAATTATCTCTGTATTTATTTATTTGTTTATTAGTGAACGATGTTTGTGTTGGCCCCCGTTCCATTTTATGTCTAGCTACTACATCAGCTCTTAGTTCATCATCTTCGTTAAATCTGGTTGTATCAATATAGCTATATTTGTTTATCATATCTATATCAATTGGTGAATTTTTATTGGTTGATATAGTTGTTTCTTTTGAAGGTATTTTTTTTTTATACATTTTAATAATAAAAATAATAATAATGGTAACAATTAATCCGAATATAATGTTATTTAACATATCTACTATATTATATGATATATAAAAAAAATTGAAATTTATGAAATATCTATGAAGTTCATAAATAAAATATATAGTAACTAACGCTAAAAAAGTTCAGTTTCTGCAAAAAATCGCTTCGCGATTTTTGAAAGAAACTCTTGAAACCTTCGGTTTCAACAGTTTCTGCACTTTATTGACCAGAAGACAAGACACACTATGCCTTTTGATTGTCTGAAATGCCACGAATGTGAATGGGCTCAAGATGTTCCTTGTATGACGTGTTATCGCATTCACATGCAATTCCCGTGTTCAAGTGATCAAATGCATCGAACTTGGGCTATGGATATTGACGATGTCGAAGCATGGATTCATCCAGAACAACATCGGAATGACCATCATCCAGAGTGCAAAGAACACAATTCGGCATAGCCAATCTTTTTTTTTATGTTATCCAAGAATTGCCATTTGCGGAAGGTAAAAGATGCCTAAAAAAATTGAAATTTATGAAATATCTAAGAAGGCCATAAATAAAATATATAGTAACTAACGCTAAAAAAGTTACAGTTTCTGTACTTTATTGACTTGCCAGAAGACATACTATGTCCAAGCGTGAAACACGTGAATATTCAATGTCTGAATTCAGTGAGGATGTGAAGAAAATGATTGACCATCTTCTTTCTGTCAAAAAGACAGAAAATGACCGTGGGTGTTTCAATATCTTTTTCAAGAATTTCCCGACCTTTTTCCCGCGTGCATTGACGGAGCTGCTGAGTGGATGGTATCTTCCATCTGAGATTTGCACAGATTCATGGACTACTTCGGCAAAGGAATGCCCGTGTTGTGACATGATTCGTGAGTCAACGCGATATCATCTTACGTGTGTGTGTAATTTCCTCACGATGTATTCCTCAGCGATCGTCGAAGGTTATGGCATGTGGGACAACGGTTTTAAGGTGATGCTCAACAACGTTGTCATTGAAGTGCAAGCAAATCTCGAAGAACCACAATGCATTCCTCGGTCGGCACAAGCTGTGCCAAAGATTGACGATCGTGCGTTGTTTCCATCTCTTCCATCATCAATTGGAAAAAAGAAAGAAAATGACATGGCACAAGCGACGCAAATAGAGACTGCGAATTTGGCAAAGCCAGGAAAGAAATGGGATGTGGCACAAGCAACGCAAACGGAGACTGTGTCATCGAAGCCAGAAGAGGATGTGCTGGTCAAACGAGAAAAGCCTGTCAAGGTCATGGTTGTGACTCTGGAAACACTACAATCATTTCCGCGTGCAACATTGGAAGGAATGATTAATACTCTCACGGGAAACACTTTTGACAGAGACGTACTCAAAACCCTTTCCCCAGAAACGTTGGCACGTATGGTCGGCGAACTGGCTTCAGCAAGGGCACAATCGGCTTTAGCAAGGGCACAAAGTGACTAGCCAGGCCGTAGGTGTAGTAGGCGTCTGCGAGCACACTGCTTTTAATTTTTTTATTTGCGTTATCAAGAAACCACAAAACTGTATAAGAAAAAAATTGAAACCTATGAAATATCTAAAAAGTTCATAAATAAAATATATAGTAACTAACGCTAAAAAAGTGCAGTTTCTGTACTTTACCAACACATCATGGACGATAATATATTTCGTACGGCCAGTAGTGACTTCAAACGCTCATGGGCATACATGTGCGATTCTTTGAAATGCGCAAAAGGTGATTTGACTCTAGGAGACTTGGTCAATATCACTCCTGATGATTTTCCACATTGGATTAAATATGACATATGCAAGTTGTTGTGCGGAAAGTATCCTCGGACGTACATTTGTCCGTTACCAGCTGACACCACACTTTTAGACAACTGCGCCTACTGCAAAAAATATCCTCTTGTGGTGCAAGAATGCAAGATGAAAAAATCGCCACGATTTCATCTCGTAGCGATATGTGACTTGATGGATAGGTATGAATCGGAACTTGCTGATGTTATAGAAATGGAAATCGGTAAAGAAGGAAAAATTGTATTCAGAGTTGCAAGTTACGATATGCCTTGCGATAGAAGATTCGCTCTATTTCCAAAGAAGGAAGATGCAACGAAAGTGCCAGATATGGACGATACGTATGAAACACAAGTTCAGACTCTTGCAAAGCTTCCACGGCAAACACTGAAAATAATGTGTGTAGCTTTGGTGGGCAACAATTTTCGTGGAATATCGGAAAGATTAATAGGAAACGCGCTGGCACAGATCATTATGATACGAGTGACAGAACTTGTGCAAGAGCAAGAAGTGCAAGAGCAAGAAGCGCAGGAAGAGTAAGAGAGTGTATGCGGGCACACTGTTTTTTTATTTGCGTTATCAGGAAATCACAAAACTGTATAAGAAAAAAATTGAAACCTATGAAATATCTAAAAAGTTCATAAATAAAATATATAGTAACTAACGCTAAAAAAGTGCAGTTTCTGTACTTTACCAACACATCATGGATGACTATTCATTTCGCCCAGCCAGTAGTGACTTCAAACGCTCATGGACAGACATGTGCAATTCTTTGAAATGCGTAAAAAATGATTTGACTCTAGGAGACATGATCAATATCAGGTCTGATGATTTTCCACATTGGATGGAATATGCAATGTCCACGTCGTTGAGCGGAAAGTATTCCCGGAGATACATTTGTCCCTTACCTGCCGACAGATCGCTTTTGGACAAATATGCTTGTGCCTACTGCAAAAAATATCCTATTGTGGTGGTAGAAAGTCAATTATCAGCACGATTTCATCTCAGTGCGGTGTGCCACTTGATGGATAGGTATGAATTGGAACTTGCGGATGTTGCAGGAATGGAAATCGATAAAAAAGGAAATATTGTATTCAGAGTTGCAAGTTACGACATGCCTTGCGATAGAAGATCAGCTCTATTTCCGAAGAAGGAAGATGCGGTGAAGGTGCCGGATATGGAGTGCAAAATTGAAACTGTGGAACTAAAATTTCGGATTCTTGTAAAGTTGCCACGGCAAACACTGGAAACAATATGTACGACTTTTGTGAACGAAAGTTTTCGAGGAACTGCAGAAAGATTACCAGAAAACGTGCTGGCGGAGATCATTATAGCACGAGTGAATGAATTTATGCAAGAGCAGACAGAGCTTGGAAAGCTTCCACGACAAACACTGGAAACAATGTGTTCAGCTTTTGTGGGCGAAAGTTTTTGTGAAACCGCAAAAAGATTACCAGAAGACGTGCTGAAGCAGATCATTATGGCACGAGTGAAGGAACTTATGCAAGAGCAAGAAGACTAGGAAGAGTAGGATGGTGTATACGAGTACACTGCTTTTAATTTTTTTATTTGCGTTATCAAGAAACCACAAAACTGTATATGTGTGTAAAAAGGGAAATATAAATATATTTATTATATATAATAAATGTCTGGTGTTGATATAGATGAACTCAAGAAAATTTCAGATGGAATAAATGAAGTTTTTACAAATAAAAAAAATAATGATGTTATTAATTCCGAATTACCAGAAGCGGTTGTACCTGAAATAGGTCATACTTCAATAGTAAAAAAAAAAGTTGGATTTAAAGTTCCACCAACACAATTTCAAGAACAATCATCTGATTTTATGACCATTGGATGTGTAAAACTTCCGACACAAACAATATATCTTACATTAATTTTGATTATAATAGGTTGTGGATTGTTTTATAGAATACATATGATGGAACAATTTAGTGAAAAAGAAATAAAACAAACGGGAAAGAACCAAAAAGAATAATATTTTTTTATTGGTGTGAACACTCTTGCATCTCAACATGTATATTTTGTTTATTTTTTTTTTCATATTGTTTTCTCATATCTTCTGAATTTTTTTTTATTCGCGCTTCCGTTTTATATTCATCTATTGATGTTAAACGGAGTGTATTTTTATTGGGTAAATCGGGTAAATCAATTTCTCCAAAAATAGAACAAATTGTTAGTGTATTTTCTCGAGATAATGTATATTTATTTGGATGCTCTACTTTAATCGATATAAATAGATCTCCTTTTGTATCGTCATCAATTCTGGGCATACCATGTTCTTTTAGAACAAACATATCTTTATGTCGACATGCATCATATATGCTTATTACAATTTCTTTACCATCTAGATGATGTATAGTTTTGTTAAATCCAACAATTGATTCTGGAAATAGTATATCTATTTCGGTTAAAATATCAGAATAATCAACTTTTTTTTTTTCAGGTAAGATAAAACGTTTAAATACGTCATGCTCTTTTTCATTAATTATAAATATTACGTCAGAACGAGTTATCTCAAGTTTGTTTACATCCTCTGGTAAAACAGCGTTTCCCTCTTCTTCGATAATAATCTGATATTCATGATGTGCGCCTTTTGGTATATGAACAGTAACTTTTTTAGTATCGCGAACTAATCTATTTCCAGAACATTGTTCACACATTTTTGATGATGAATTTCTACAACTACCCTTACATGCATGGCATGAAACTTGTGCAAACATCCCTCGTCCAACTTGTCGCATTGTATATCCATTCCCTTCACATACTTTGCATTTTATGTCATCCGCTTCTATCCCGGTGCACAGAGGGCATATAGAAATACGTTCAAACTCATGTTCAATGTCACATCCGATATATAGCTGTTCAAGGGATACTTCAAGTTCTACTATAACATCTGGAACTTGATTTCCTTTTTGACCAAAGTTAAACATTTGTGCAAAAAGTTCTTCAGGATTTATATGATGTTCATATTGTATTTCTTTTAATCCATCTTTACCATATTTATCATATATATCTCTTTTTTCTGGATTTGATAATACTTCATATGCTTCAGCTACCAGTTTAAACATTTCGTTCGCTTTTTCTGTGTTATTCAGATTTTTATCTGGATGCCATTTCGTAGCTAACATTTTATATTGTTTTTTTATATCATTAGCAGTGGCAGTATGTTCGATACCTAATATACTGTAGTAATCTTCGGACATGTAGGTTATATATATTATTATTCTTTTTATCTTTATATTGTAAAGATACATATTTCAATTTTTATTAGTTGTGAACAAAATCAATGTACATTTGGTCTATTTGTTTTGCTAGCCTGTTACTTTGTTTTAGCAATTCAATAGTTATGGTTGGTGTCAATATGGTATTGGTTTCATCCACAGAAAGTTTATTGTGCGTTATAAATTTTTGTCTTTTTTCTTGTATCTTTTTTTCTAAACTCATTAATAATGGTGTATCAACATGACACGCATTACGAAAAGTTGTCGTGTATCTTATATATTGCAAGTTATAATTTATTGTTGTGATTATATCAAGATATACCGTAGATAATAAGTTAATTGTTATATTACGATTTTTTGTTATAGTTTCATGTTTACTTAACACATTTATTAGATATGCATCTCTAAAAGAATCTATATCAAAATAAGGAGATGTAAATATTTTCTCTATAATTTTATGGTAATTTTTTGATAATGGTATGTACGTATACGATTTGATGGCTAGTAACTTTTGAAATATTATGTCATCGAAATTATTTATATTTTCAATTAGTACATATACTTGTGTTGTTTGGAAAGATGGTTGTACAGGAATGAAATAAATTGTCCATTTTCGACTGATACATAAATCTGCTATCATAACAATATTCATAAGGGAGTGAAATATATCAGCAACAAACATTATAGATCCGTTATTTTTTAGGTATTTTTTGGCGATATAAAGTTGATTTGTGTACAAACAAAGTTGCATCATGCGATCAGCCTGTTTATCATTTTCTTTGTCATAAAAAACTGCACCCATGTTAACGAAATCAACTTTTGTTTTTATTTTGTTATCAAGAGAATTTATAAAGTCTTTGTCTAACAAATCACCATATATTATGTCGAAATCATATTTCATTGCAATACCTTTATTTTTGGGGGATATTTTTAATGTAATACCATATCCAGTCATTTTAGTTTCTTCGGCAAATTTAAGAAATCCCCCTGGAGCCGAGCCATTATCTATAAATGTATTACCTTTTCTAAATATTTTGTTATGTTGTGATAAAAAATGTGTATATATCATATAATATGGTTCGATATGTTCTTTACTTTTTTCTGATGTAATAGTTTTAAGTTGAGACATAATACAATTATATTTACTGTCAGTTATATGTGTCATCCAGTCAAATTTTGTTTTTAGGAATTTACAAATAACATGATTATAATAGTAATAAGTATTTACCTGTTGCTTTATGTCATAGTTTTTATATGTAGATATAATATTATACATTGTATACAATATGGCATGAAATAATATTATAGTATTCATTGGCAAATAAAAAATGAAAATTATATATCTTACCATATTAGATACTATTTTAGTAACTAATACTGATATGTTTTCCAGTAAATTTTATCATAATCCGGATGAAGATAATGTTACACATATATCTCGATATAAGGGGAAAATTGTTATAATCGATGCAATGAATCGCATTTATAAACAAATAATTGGTGCACTGCAAATGAATAAAAATGATCCAAATATACATATCAAAGTAATTTTTGATTTCACCGTTGGCTTAATTAAATATGGTATGATACCCGTTTATGTATTTGACGGTAAATCTCCGAAAGAAAAAATTAAAATTGTTAATAGAAGAAAACGTGTTAGAGTTTTTCATACGTATAAATGTAAAACTATGAATATAGCATCAGACGAATATGTGCATAGTTTAAAAAAAGCATTTGTATTAACAAAAAAACATATAGATGATTGTAAAAAAGTGCTTGACTATATGGGGATATGTTATATTGATGCACCAGCCGAGGCCGATCAACAATGCGCGATATTAGCCCGATACTATAAAAATAACGTAGCGGGAGTTATTACGGATGATTTTGATGTATTATTACATGGGGCACCGGTTATGCTTAAAAATTTTTCGTTTAAAAACAAAACTGTAAATGAGATAAACAATGAAAAAATATTATCTTTTTTGTCAGACAAAGCTCGGCAAATAAGAAAAATATTTGGACAATCTGCAATTAAAAATTTGACGCATGAAAATTTTGTTGAGTTTGGTGTTCTGAATAGTACAGATTATGAGATAGATAATTCTAATCTTGATATTAATAATTTGACACAAGATGATCTTTTTAAAATATTTGCTGTTTGTGATTTTTCTGTTGCAAAAGTATGTGATATATTATATGAAATTCGTGTAATCCAATCTAAAAAAACTTTTTTAGATACATGGATAAAAATAAAAGATATGTATGTGAATTCTAAAGTAACTAATCCGGAGTTAATTCACGTTATTCTTACACGAATACAGTATGAAAATCTTATTAAATTTTTATGTACGGACAATAATTTAAATCTGCAATACGTTCAGAAGGAACTTGACAAAATGAAACAGAATTATGAAATTTTACAGATGATGTATAATAAAAAAAATGTATACGAATTCAGTAACTATACAAGTTATCAGTTCAGGTATTATACAAAAGTATACATGAGACAATTCAATCCAGATAGTTACAGATAACTAATTGTGCTTTCGAGTTTATTTAGTTTTTTATGAAGTTCATCATGTATAATCTGAAAATAAGGTTTTAATGGGGGGACATTCTTTTCGCCATATTTTATATAAAATCTATTATTCAAAGTTGAGAATTCATTATGGGCTGTAATAAATAACTTTAGCTCATCTAGCCAAGATTTTATTTTTGTTTCAGTAGCTTGCGTATCATACGAGTTTTTATTTTCTGTTAGATCCTGTATTTTTAGATTAAAAGAATGAATAATATGATTCATTAAATACTCATATCCTTTATAATAATTTCCACATTCTATTTGTTTTCGATAACATTCTAAATTATCTATTCCATCACTATCAAAATAAGCTATTGAATTATATAGTTCTAAATCATAATTTTTTTTATATCCAAACATTTTATCATGATGAATTGTAATATCGGACTGTATACGTTCAGTCTTTTTATTTGATTTAGAACAAAAAATATTTCTTTTGATTGAATCGATACAGTCGAGTACTATTTTTGTTGAAATCAATTCATTTATGTACATAAATCCTAATAATGTCATAAAACCTTTATAATTATCCACTGTATTTTCATTATTTTCATCCATTAATTTTGATAAATTCATAAAATCCATAAAAAATTTTCGACATATTTTTAGAAGTTCATCTTGGAAATCAAGATTATTATCTTTTTTAATAAATGATGCAAAAAATTTAATAATATCAGAACATAACTCAGATATTGGTTTTATATGAGTGTTGATACTATTTTGCTCGTAAGTTTGTCCTTTTGTTGCTATAGGGCAACGCATTCCACAGACGATTAATTCATGAATCAAGAAGTATATATTTTCTTGTGAAGAAAAATCTAGACTTGAAAGTTTTTTCAAATATTCAGGATAATTTTTCTGGTTTATTACATTAATATAGAACTTAACATCATTTTTAAAAGCTCGCTCGTTAGCATCATTTCCTTCAGTAATGGATGAAATGATTAGTTTAAGTTGATCTGTATATTGTTGTATATTTGGTTTTTCGAAAAATTTATCGGTATAGCAATATGGAGATAATTCTATAGGCATTTTTATATTATCATTTTTACATTTGAGTATTTCATTTAGTTGATAACTAATTGTTTCTGTTTTGGTAGTCATCTAATAAATCTTTAATAGTAGCTTATATTTAAGTATATTTTTAGTGATATATATTTTTCAAAGCAACATGAACATTATTATTGGACTGATAGCTTGTAATTATATGATTCTTAAACTTTTCGAAAGGTATTCCTTTTTTTTCAGCAAGAAGTAATTTTTCTAAATGTCTACTGAATGCTACAATTTCACGTTTTATTCGGATTGGAGAATATATTTGATTAGTTCGTAACATTTGCATATACTCTGTTATTTGATTTTTTTTATGTTCATACGAATCAGGTTGTTCTTTTGTTGCAGTAGGAGTATTACATGGAACTTTGACGTATTCTGGTGAAATTAGGTCTTCATCTAGTTTCGGCATTTCACTATCATTTTCTGCGTTAAATGTTATTTTTTTATCATCGGTTTTTGGAGTTTCGTTTATAATATCAAAAGATTGAGAAGATGTGTTATGATAGATTTCCATTTATTATATATTATATTGTAAACTATTTTTTATGCCATACCGTTATGGTATAAAGAAATTTGTTTATTTATAGTTATATGCCGAAACATCAAAAAAAAATATCATCTGATATTAGTTTCAATGATATGGATGAAAATGACAGAAGAGAAATGGAAGTAGCACCAGATCCAAATGCAATACCAGATCTTGATATACTTTTGGAAAAAATTCAAGAAATGTTAACTGAAATTGAGTTACCTGCTATGCAAGAGTTTGCAAAAATTAATAAAAAAGAATTTGAGAAGATATTAGCTCATAAATATATGAGTGATATTCCTTTATCAATTATTAATTTAATGCTCGAAGAACAACGATATGAACATCTAGAGAGACTTTTAAATATGTTTGATCAACTTAGAAAAATCAAGAAAGGAGATGTAAACATTGAAGATGCGCAAAAAAATTTTAGTGAACAGCTAAACGAAGAATATCTATATAAAAAATTTGGTAGTAAGGAGAATTTTGAAAAAAAAATGACAGAATCGATGAATAAAAAAACATAATCTGATAATATCATTCAATTACTTTTTCTAGTTCGATTCCTCGTTTTTTTGTAATTTTCAAAATCTCATCTTTTATTTTTTTACATTTCTTTCTTCCATCTGCTAAATCTTTTGGATAAAATGTTTCTAGCCAATATTTAGTTCCTTCAATTTGATCTGCATGCCCATTATTATATTCTTCTCCTATGAATATCTGTTTACGGATAAATGCCACTATGGCATTCAGATTTTTTAGTTGTAAATTGGACATCAATATATTCATACTTGTAACATTATATAGAATATTGTTGGGGACAATATATTTACTGAATATTCCAACAACAAAATCTTTCGTATTTTTGTGCATAGTTGAGTGTATATCTTCTAATTTTTTAACAATATCTTTATATTCTTTATTGGTATCATTATATTTAAAGTTCATACATACGGCATATTTTTCTGAGTTGGATATTCTACTCATCAATGGTTTAACAAAATAGATAGTTTCATATAGTTCAGTTAACAAAGAAATAATTTTCATTGATGTATTTGTAAATGTCTCGAAAAATTTACATACAAAATGTCCATTTTTTTTTTGTAACTTGACAGCATTAGTTATTTCAGAAATAATTAATCTAAATGACTCTTGTTCCTGTAAATTTTCGTTTTCATTTTCAAATCCACCATCAGCAGTTATAAAATCACATTTTGTACCAACTTCTCCACCAAATAAGCGTATTGTTTTAGGATCAGTTACATCACCATTATCTTTTTCATTGTCACCTCCAGCTTCTTGTTTAGTATATGTTTTGTGCAAGAACAATCGTTTCGGTGATTCTTTTTCATAATATTCGGTAAATTTTTTACCCATTTCCGGAACATATGTTTTTCCTTCTGGATGTAGTGTTATGCCATAATATTTATCATTTTTAGAAGTCTTCCCAAACATATCTCTATACATAATAGTAGCCTGGATAAATGAACCAGGACCCTCGGCAATATGTGCCGAAACGAACTTGCTATTCGTTAAATCGATTAAATCATAAAGCATTAATATTTCCCATAATTTATAAAAAGCTCGACTCATTATTTCTGGTTTTTTTTTCATATCAAAATAGTTGACAGATACATCTGATATACTTTGATCGTAATTATCTATTTTCGTCTCGTATCTACTAAGCACACGCCAAACGGGTTTTTTTCCTTCAAGAGATTTAATTTGTTCTCCTAGATAATTTTTTCCTTGATGTATAAAATGATGAAATCCATATTCAAAACGCGGAAAATCTATATTAGTTGAAAATGCCACGTCACCGTTAGTTGTAAATATGGATTTACCAGATGACTTATATATTTCGAAACATAATGGGTATTTATAATATTCTATATTCTCCACATCGGCCATTGGTTTTTCTTGTCTATCAGATTTCGTATCTTTCGATGTATCATCATGTTGACTTGGTTTTTTTTTCTTATTTCTGGATAACATTATATTATAATATATATGTATACTTTAAGTCATAAAAAAATATTATTCAACACCTTCCATATAGATAAAGTCAACCGGTACACCATCATATTGCGTAAATAATTCAAAATTATTTAGAAGATTCTCGTCTTCTAGATACAATTGCATTGGCCATAGTGAACCAGTCCAATTAGCTCGCCACCATGCCGATGGTTCGATTGGTTCGTTCGAATATATATTATCTAGTAGGTTGACGTTATCATATGGCAAGAGTTGTTTCGGAGATTCATCATAAATTATATTGGGACTCATAAAATTGTGTGACTAAGGCTATTGTGTTATTATAACATGTGTATATATATATCTTAATATATATTTTTTCAATTTTTCCTATAAAAAAAATTGAAAAATAAACATTCTGATAAGTACATAGGATGGAATAAAGTATCATAAGAGAGGTACATTCAATGGGAATAATAGTGTGAATTTGATTATCATTATTGTTTCGTTGGTGAAAACCATCAAAACAATAACGAATAGTTGAACGCCTATTATTCTATCACCATTGAATTTATTATTTGGCAAGGAAGCATATGAATCAACAGTTCATTTGCTTTGGCGAGTTTCGACGCCACCATTTCCACAGAACGGGTCAGCTTTCCCCGAGCTGTTTACAGAACATCAAAATTAATCAAGATATTATCGTGCCAGAGCATTTGGAATGAGGATACTCCTACGACATATCTATCCATCTGGTCACGATATTGCCAAAGAAACAGCACGAAACAAATATTTTTTTATACCGATATATATTTTTGTTGCACTGTCATATGTTAGTATTGTATGTTTTCGCAAAATCATTTATAATATCATCTAATAATGTTTTTTTATCTGAATCACTATATTTTTTAGCTGTAATGAAAGGATGTTCGAGTAATCTTGATGCTGTGTATCGTTTGTTTACATCAATTTGGAGACAACAATTTACAAAATCAATAAATATGAGTTCTTTTTTGGGTACACTATCGATCAATGATAGTAAATCAACTAAATCATGTGTATCAACATGTCTATGGTATATATTTTTGCTACTTTTCTTTTTTTTATATTTTTCACTATCGCTGTCGCTACTTAAATCTGGTTTACTTGATATTTTAAAATATAAGTTATCGATTATAAATTTTTTTATATTTTTGGATGGTTCTGGCGTGTTTTTAACAAATTCATTAAATTGTGTTTGATTAGTGATATCTGTGAATATTAATTCTCCACAAAATAATTCACACAATGTAACACCTAATGACCAAATGTCGTTTTTTCCTAAATTTGCGAAACTCATATAATTCTCGTAATTTTTTTCTGGATATTTGAGTTGTTCGATTAATTCTGGAGCCATATACATACAGGTTCCCGCAAGGGGTAATGTAAAAAAATTATTTGATTTTACAATTTCAGCTTCTCCAAAATCTATTATTTTAACTACACCCGTATTGGAATATAATATGTTATCTGATTTGATATCCATATGAATAATATTGAGACTATGCATATACTGTAGACCTAAAATTGTTTGTTGTGCTATATGTTTTACTGTATCCAATGGTAATCCATTTAGTTTATTTGTCATTTTTTTGACACAAATTCCACACATATCTTCCATATAAATCAAAACATTATGAATTTTGTTATGCTTATCATTATAATTTTTATAACCAATATATTTTATTATGTTTGGATGCTTTTTACATAAATCCATTATATATATTTCTTTTTCGATTTTGATTAAATATGGATTTCGCGTACCAAACTTTGTGATTGATGATCTCTTGACATTTATTTTTTTAATGATAATCGTATGGTTTGTCTTTTTATCCAATGCACGAAATATAGTTCCATATGATCCGGTTCCTAGCTCGTCATCTATACAACATACAACATCAGCTTGTTGTATAGAACTTTTTAATTGAACATCATCATCCAATATAGTATATTTAACTGAGGATACTTGTGTTTTATTTTGGGCATTTATATTTTGGACATTTTTATTTTTTTGCAAATATTTTTGATATTGATGAACTTCAGCCATATAATATTGCATAGAAAAAAATTATGGTATATCATCTATAATTTTAGCTATATACTTTTGTGTTTTGATATACCATGTATAGTAGTTTTCATAAATTTTAACTATACTACACCAAAGATATGGTAAATCAGTTATTATAATTATTAGGCGATACTCATAATATATACAACTATATATACTATATATTGCTTTTGACAAAATGATACTCCATAGAAGAATTTGAAATACATGCCATTTTAGTTCATAAGATTTGACACAATTATCTTCGAATGGAACAATAAAATACATAAATATTGATTGTCCTGTATTTCCATGTGTTTTTTCGTATATATGTAAATATTTTTGGTCATAATATGATACATTTTTATTGATACTTCGGAGAAATAGTATATCGGCTATAACACTATAAAATATACATGTATAAAATGTTACAAATATCATAGACCAAATTGTAAAAATCATATTTATTATAGCATTGTTATTATTTTCGATAGTTTGCCGATTAAAAAGATCTATATAAAACACAAGATTTGACGACCCTATAACAGAAATAATAATAAGTACAAGTATATAGAATACTTCTAATTTATAAGGCACATATGCATATATATCATTGTAAAATAAACGTAGTATTTTTTTTGTCCGAGTATTCATTTTGAGAGGTAATTATATTTTATTATATATTTAGTATACTTAATGTTATCATTTCAATTTTTATGCGGAAAAAAGTGAAATTTATATTATACGTATCATATAAATGGATACAATAGTATCATATGAGTATGAACAGACCACAGTAGTTCGTAAACTGATAGAGATAAAAGATTTAATAGAGCAAATGAAAAAAGAAATTGGAACAATAAAACAACACATTCAATATGTCGAAGATGCACATATTGAACAGTATGATCTTTCCGACAGTTTTCCAGCCTTTATACCATTTTATGTGTTTGAAATGGCTGAGGATGTGTGCAAAATAGAAGATTTGATAGAACAAGTGACACAAAAAATATAATATATTTATGGAAAAAGAACCTCAGAAATATATTGTTTGTATTTGCTTGCAAAATGATAGATTACATTGTATTTATATCGTGCATAATTTGGATTATTTAATACAATCCAGCTAACGATTCGAATATTATTTCTATATTTCGGTATTATATATTTAATAAATGAACCTTGTTCATAATTTACATCGGACCAGTCGCAACCATCACATTTCCATTTATTATTGGTTTCATACACCCATTTTTTATTATCATACAAGTTTAGCCATTCTTGTATAATTTCCCGACTAATTCTCGTATTTCTAAATACAAATACACCAGCATTAAATGGCCCTAACCAAGGAGGCATGTCAGATGAAATAAGTACATCTTTATCTTTAATATATTTTTCGATGAAATCAATTAGATTATCTTTTACATTTATAACAGTGGCATCGGTATCTAACCACATGACATATTTGTATTTTTCTTTAGATTGATATAGTTCATTCAGTTTATTCTTTACCAACTTAACTTTCATCCAATATGGTGAAATATCGTGATAATTCATATAAATAAAATCAATATAAGGTTTGTCTTTACAATATTCTTTATTGAAATTTATTAATTTCTGGAGATTTTCCGGAAGTTTTTTTCGATCATCATATTGAATAATACATATTTTTTCCGATGAGGTGTTATTATACATTTCTTGTTTTATTAAATTATTTTTTATGACTAACAGAACAATAATTGTTGTCATAACAATTATAATTAGTTTATGTGTATCCAAACATAACATACCTATATTATAAATATGGAAAATATTTATTTGACGTAGATAAACAAAAATTATTCATCATAACATTGAAAGCTTAATGAATTGTCACTATAACCTGCTTTTTGTTTTCCTAGTTTTGGGAAAAAAATATACCATATATCTTTTTTTTGTAATTGTTTCCATATTTGATCATTTGCATAGATCCAATGTTGTCCTGTTTGTTCTAACGATGGTAAAGCATTTTCATACAGATCAATTAATTTATCTAGGTATTTATAATTAACCATATATCCAGCCGCATTACTTGCACTGAATACCTTTTTCAAAAAAGAAAATTGATTATTATAATTATTGTCTGTCTGTAGATAAGAACATGTTAACATGCAAACATCATATACGTCCACATTATCGAAAAACAAATTCATTGATTTTTCAAATTCATGTTTCGTAACAGTGAAAATGAAATCATCTTCCAAAATTAATACATTTTTATATCCGTGTTCTTTTGCAAGACGAAGAACTGCCAAGTGAGATTTACCACATCCAACTATTCCTGAGTTATGTGGTATACCCGCAAATCTTTCAGCATTTAAATTATATGTTTTCAATTCAGTTTCTATCTCTAATCTGCGGTCAGTTCGTTTATCCAAATTTATGTAATAAATCTTCTCGATTTTATCAGACATCTGTAAAATAGATAAGAGAAAAATATATAATAAAATTTCGCATAAAAAAATTTTGAAATGTATATTATATAGTATGGAAGAAAATAATATGGGAATTAAAATTGTTATGGTAATAATTTTGGTGATAATTATTGTAACCGTAGTTATAATTTTCGCCACGGGTTTTTATAAAACTATAGAAAAAGATTTAGGTATTATCTCGGAAGCCGACTCATCAGTTACACCGCCTGTTACACCGCCTGTTACACCGCCTGTTACACCGCCTATAACACCACCTCCACCTCCAGAACCTAAACCCTGGATCGATCAAGAATGTTGGTATGATAATGGAACACGTGTTATACCATGGTCTGGCGCAGGTAATCAAAATATGTCGCTTAGTGAATGTCAACTTTATGCACAATCTGAAGGTGCTAATGTTGTAGGTATGCAGGTTGGAAGTTGTATGATAGGAAAAAATTCAAATTATAAAGTATTGGGAAAACCACCCAGAACATGTGATCCTGGCGGTGACGGATGGGTTAATCATGTTTGGACTGAAGAACCAATTATTCCGATACCAGGTACTGCTGAATGGATTGATCAGGAATGTTGGAATGATAATTCCGCCAGAACTATACCAAATTTGGCTCCTGCCACAATTTCTACATTAGATGAATGTAAATCTTATGCATTATCATCTGGTAGTAACATGGCCAGTATGCAAGCTGGAAATCAATGTCTGATGGGTTTAAATTCTGACTATAAAAAATTAGGTAAAGCTACAGGAACATGTAAACCAGGTGGTGATGCATGGGTAAATCATGTTTATACGATTGGACCGCTAAAAATTCCATCATAATTACATTTTTTGCGTTACGTAAAAAATGAACCAATATAATATTATATTGCATTAGCTAGATTATTTTCTGTTTTTTTAACTTGTTCCGGATCAATATCTATACCAAAAATAGAAAATCCTTTTGATAATGCTACGACACCGACAGTTCCTTGTCCGATAAATGGATCTACAATATCATACGGAAATAAATCATCATTGTTCGTTGATTTGTAATATTTTTTGATAAAATCCATTGTTATTTGAAGTGCTTCATATGGAGTTCCATTCGGATATAATTTTGTTGGTGAATCGATTACATCTGGAAACTTTGACTCAACATCATGTAATCCGTTTTTAGTAAAACAAAGCATATGACTATATCCAGGACGAATATATGTGTCGGCTATTGGTCTATATGATGCTATTTTATGCCATATTAGTCTAAATTTATTTTTTTTTGCACAGTTCATTAGTAAATTACTTTTGCTTATCCATTCGAATTTGTAATTTGGAGGATTTTGTTTCCCGCTAAGTTTTCTGTCAGTTTGAATGAAAATACAATATCCATTTGGTTGGATGGATAGCATTATTAACTCGGCAATTTGATTGAACCATTTTACATATGATTTTATGTCTGGAATTTTTGATGATTTAACTTCTGCAAAATCTGGTATTCCAGTAACAACATTCTTCAAAGATTTATTTTTCTGGTTTTTTAACCAAACCATACTATCGGCGCATAATAACTCATATTGTTGTTTTTCGCCACCATATAATAAATAAGCACATTTTTCGGTATATTTTGTGTATTTATGAAAATACATATATTATAGTATTATAAATTTTATTCAGGTAATATATATGCCAACTAAAAAACAGATAACAGACAAATTTGATAAAATAATAAAATTATATGACAATCTTGACGAGGGTAACACAAAAATAATATGTGATCGTATTTTGGCTACAATAAAATATCCTTATATGAAATATTATGTAAAACCATCATATATAAAAAGAGCATTTAAGTTACTCAAAAAAGAAAATCCTACTATATTAGCTGATAAATATACAGACAAAGATTTGACTTCTTTAGTATTTAACAAAAAATATAATGGGATGTATAACGGAAAGTATACAATTTTTTTATGTAAAAATAAAGACAATGATATTATCGAGCAGATAAGTGATTATTTTACTGAAAGATGTCGCATTAAATGTTTGATGAGTGATAATATTGGAACACAGATAACATATTTTCGTAAACATCTAAATGATATTATAAAAGATATGATAAAATGGGATAATAACCTTTCTATTGAAACATTACGTACATCTACACGTATATTAGGAACGAAAAATGGATACACATGGTGTTCGTATTTTAATCCAGTTGTAATGACATATTTTATTAACCTATTCAAAGCTAAACGTATATTAGATATGTCTTCTGGATGGGGCGATCGGTTAATCGGTGCAATGGCATGTGATATAGAATGTTATCATGGATTTGACCCAAATCATTGTTTACATAGTGGCTATAACAAGATTATTAAATTTTTTTCAAAAATAAAAAAGAACAAAGAATCTACATATATAATTAAAGAGCAGAAATTTGAAGATGCAGTTTTAGAAGATAATTATTATGATTTATTAATGAGTTCTCCGCCATTTTTCGATATAGAGATATACGATAAAAAATCTACATATCAATCTATAAATGTTTATAAGACAGAGGATATATGGTATACAAACTTTTTAATGGTATCCATAGCTAAAATAAATCGAGCACTAAAAAAAAGTGGTATATGTGCTTTACATATCGTTCAAAAAAAACATCAAACTTTTGTATCAAGATTGATTGACGATATGGAAAAAAATAAAGCATGGAAATATATAGGAACAATAGGATTCAAACAGTCAACGAAAAATGATTATATAAATCCTGTATTTATTTGGATGAAAATATCAAATATTTAGTAATTATATAATAAAGGTACTTAATATATATTCATAAAAACACATGAAAATGAATACTTCAGGTGCGTAAATATATAAATAATATTCTATTATTCAATTATATAGTCAATAATGGAAAGAGATATGTAATACGAAAATAATAATACAATTGAGATGAAATATAGTGCCTCATTTTTTTCTTGGGAATTACGTCCGGTAGTAGCTAATAATATGTGGTATTTCTATAAATAATTCCTTTATTGGCTATTTCCATATGAAAGTTTTCTTTTTTTTGTTTATTATATAATCATTTGGATATTTTATAGCATGATAATAGGTGGATCTTCTCCAAACAAATTTACTGAACATAAAAAAATTATTTGCTGTCCTTAATGGTTCATCCTGTGTAATGTTATTTTTTATGTTTTTCGTTTTTGTGAAGTCAGATATATCTGCAAAAGGTCTACTTGGATTAGTTGTAACACGTGTGTTTACATTGAACCAAAATTTCCATAATAAATTCTTTTTGTTTGTCGGAAATATGTATTCTCTGAACAAAAAGAATGTCAGGAAATATAATGGAACAAATGCTGTGCAATCGTTCGATGTTGATTGTTGTATAAATTGATATTGATATATATTCTTGTCATTTTTCCAACTACCTAAATTATCTATTATATTCATATTATTCATTTTGATTAGCGGAATATTATGTCCTGGTAAAGAAATGTTTACATATATTATTATATTTGGATATCGTTCAAATATATTTGTTTCCAAAACGTCATTATTCCATATTTTTTCGTTAGTCATTGTCTTTTCATCTTTGATACAATATGGACGGTTGTATATAATGATTGGAAATGTAGCTACAAATAGGTCGAGATATGATTGTTTAGTATTTATTTTATATTGTTCCATAATATGTTTTTGTCCATATACTATAAAATATTGTAGGAAAGTATTTATTTCTTTATCGGACATGGTATACTTATCATTTATTGTTATTTTATGTTTTAGTTTTTTATTATTTACCGTAATATCATCAAGATAATAGCCACCATAGTTATATTGAATAGTTGGTTTGACTATAATATTGTATGCCATATTATTCATAAATTCCATGATTTCTTGATTACTTATTCCATAATTACCATGTTTTTTATCGCCATAAAAAATATCTGGTCGTTTGAAAAGATATAATTGATTTGGGGGTCTATCTAATAATTTTTGTTCATCGTCTGTAATAATATCTGGTCGTTTGAAAAGATATAATTGATTTGAGTTTCTATCTAAT
>Ga0209343_10002625_pt1 | contig 23090 bp, 28 predicted proteins | sample RifCSPlowO2_02_FD_184026 | JGI IMG/M metagenome (GOLD analysis project Ga0209343, IMG submission 184026) | Groundwater microbial communities from Rifle, Colorado - Rifle CSP2_plank lowO2_0.2 (SPAdes) (version 2) | ecosystem: Environmental > Aquatic > Deep subsurface > Groundwater | place... | reverse complement strand
CCCCTCACCCCTGGCCCTTGAACCAAAAAGATAGACTGACTCGACATCTATCTTTTCAGTAATCTCGTGGACAAACTTGTTAATTAAAATTTCCTCTCCAGGGGTTAATGTATTTATTTTAAGGTAAGTGTTCCTCACCTTTTTCCTTCTTTTCCGCTATCGTTTTTATAACATCCAGGAAATCCTCAATCACGCCCAGATCGTTTTTCAAATGCTTGCACACCCTTTCATCATCAACTTCATGATATAGGTGAATTAAAATATTTCTGAAACCTGCCATAGATTTCAGCCTTATCGCATACTCAGGGTCAATAAGAGCCATATCTTTTAATAACAAAAAACACTCCCCATATTCATCCGGGACCTTTCCCGAGAGTCTTGCTACAATATGATGACATATGTCTATGACTGCCTGGATGGCGACGATGAAATTATACTTCGTTGCATTCAGTATTGTCTTATTTGATAGGATTTCCGTATCAGATAGGCCGGCATATTCTCGGAGGTTATTCAGGGCATCCCGAATCTCTTCGGAAAGGGTTTTTAGTCTCTCTATGTTTAATGCCTTATATCTGTCATTCATGCGGATACCAAATCGAGGAGTATCTGTCTTCGTTTGGGGAGGAGATCAAAATATCTCTTCCATGTCCTTTCCAGGAACTCGCATCGGATCTCTTCATCTTTTGAAAACAGGAGCTGCCCCTTTGTTACATAGAATTGAAAGCCTACCGGCACATAATTAATCACCTTTACATCCAGCGGAAGGATGCCGGTTATTATTTCTGTTCTGGCGGAGATGTCAAGACCATAGTCTATGGCGTTATCCATTGGCACTACACGTTCGTCTATATATATGGCAATATCAATATCCCTGAAAGGGTATCCTTCTGCAAAAGATCCGTGTATGTAGGCAAATATTATCTCATTATAGTCTTCAAAGAAGTCCCTGAGTCTCCGGATGACATTCTTCCTCTTTTCTTCAGACAGGTTTTTATAGATAACGACCATGTTTCGTATTATTCCAAAACTCCCTGGATTCTGCAACAATTATCTTTACTGTACATGATACAACACTGCCCACGATAACCGTGGTACAGATTCCACCTCCGTCTAATTATGAAAGATTACGATAAGGAGGATTACAGAAACACCTTTTAAATAATTATAGGACTAAGCATGAGTTCACCAATAACATCCAATTCTTCTTCTATCTTTATTGAAATATCAGTTACCTGTTTAGTGAAATATTTGATCCTTTTTCTATCTTTCACAATTACGGCAATATCAATATCACTCTCAATATCCCCCTCACCCCTGGCCCTTGAACCAAAAAGATAGACTGACTCGACATCTATCTTTTCAGTAATCTCGTGGACAAACTTGTTAATTAAAATTTCCTCTCCAGGGGTTAATGTATTTATTTGCACATCTAAATTATTGACGAAAGAGTAATAAAAGTAAAGAAGGTTTTTATCCCCCATTTTCCCCCATCTTGCAAGGAAAGAGGAAAAGGAGGGCATTAGAAAAGACTTAACATGAGAATTTTATGGGCTATTGATAATTCCCTGCATTTGACTACTATGTCATGATCAGTTAGAAAATAATCTGTACCACCTTCGAGGCTAAAAGCAAATGAATCACTTGTATTAATACTATTTTTTACACAACTATGAATTGTATCAGACGGAGTACCTATAGAACAAAAACTCTTATACTCCGGATCAAGATCCCCATAAATAAATGTCCATCCCAAACCAACATTTTGGGACTTTTACGGAGGGATGGCATGATCGACAAGTGCACCTTCTGCATCCACAGGGTAAAAAGGGGTGAACAGCCCTACTGTGTTGTCTCCTGTCCTGCTGTCAATGAGATACTCGAGGACATGGCGTGGAAACTCATCAATGCCGGTGTTAATGGTATATGCCTTATTGATTACCTTGCCCTTAAAGACTTCTTTAAGCTTATGATTCATGACGATATCCCCAGAGAAAATATAGCGTTATTTTGCAGGCTCCGCAAAATATCTTTTCACTTCCTCAACAAAGCGAACCGCATTATTCAATGTCTCTTGTGCCTTCTCTTTTGAAATGGGTGTATAGGTCTTGTAATCCGAGACCTGACGTATCTCAAATGCCTTGTGGAAATCCTTTGATAGTTCTTTTGGGAAGACTCCTTTAAGAGCAAACTCGGTATCAAAAAGGCTTATCACTCCTGCATGCTTCGATGGGACCGTGCCTATCTTTTGTAGCAGGGCAAGCGCAGCATAAAACATAGCATAATAAGCTCGGTTCAACACACTCTGCGGACTCCGGTTTCCTTCAAGGAGAAATTTTGCGTCTTCGAGCGCAGTCTGAGCCTGCTCCAACCTATACTTTATAAGAGTGGAGACCTCTTCATCCTTCACAGAAGTATCCCCTCCATTTCAACCGCTTTGGCAAGCAAAGAGTAACGTTCAGGACTATTTTCCCACTCATCTCTGGAAAAGACAACCGGCACTATGACAATACCGTACTCAAAGCCGGCCTCCCATGCGCAGTCACTTACATAATCAGAGTCCTGTTCATTGGAGGTATCCTCCAGAATGACCACAACATCCATGTCGGAGTATGGGTCTGCGTCCCCTCTTGCCCTTGAGCCGAATAAAGTCAGTTTATACAAACTGACTTGTTTCAAAAGCAATGACTTAAATTTATCGAGGACTGTCTTCTCAAGTGTATTCATTTCTTTTCCCCTTCTCCACACCATAAGCCCGCACTATGTTAATTTAAAATCAAATGCAGAGCAGTTGACACAAGTCCAGCTATGGAGAATTATATTGAGCCAGGCATTTATCAAATTTCTTAATGGAAAACCTCTGCAAGTAAGTTGGTTCAGCAACCTCTCCTTACTTTTGAGTAATTTTCTTTATCTCTGATAGAAGTTTATCTTTGGGGGATGTGGAACCTCTATAACGGATGACCCCATCACCATCAACTATAATTACTGTTGGCATGAATCGCTGGATATACATCTTATTTACCGTCTTTGCAGGGTCTACCATATATTGAAAGGTTATCTTAGTTTGGAATTGTCCAAGATAATCAACAATCTCATCCTTAGTATTCCCATCAGTATTTACACCTACAAATACAGCCTTTGTTGATCCCTCATTCAAGAGCTTCTGCATCTCTGTTGCCTGATTCATACACGGCTCGCAGATATGAAACAGCCCAAGCACAACTACAGAACCCTTGTGCCGGGAAAGAGTCATCTTCTCACCTTTCACTGAGGTAAGGGTAAAATCTGGTGCCTTGTCACCAACCATTGGCACGACCGCATGGGATATCCCTGGTATCAGTATAGAACCTAATAGTAAGCTTATTGTAACCCACTTCTTAAACATTTCGCTCTCCTTGCATAACTTTTATTATATCTGCATTATTGATGAAAATGGAAAAAAAGTAAAGGAGGAGCATTCTTCGATCTCTGGCGAGCATAGCCTAAGTCCCTGGCTTTATCTTTTAGATTTGCTGCGAATACTCGCCCTTACCAACCTTATTTCCTCATATGAGAAGCTATCCCCAAGGATTTCCTTCACAGGTCTTAGTGCCTCAGACTTCAGGTCGTCGATTGTCTTTATGATTATCTCCTGTCTTTCAACAGAGACAAGGCTGTCGATGGATATATTTTCTCCGGACAATATCAACTTTTCAATGTGAGACGTAATGGTGGAAACAGCCAGGCCCCTCTTCTCTGCCATTTCCTCAAGGGTCATACCTTTATTGAAAAATTCCAGGGTCATCCGGAGGGTGGAAGGTTTCAGCTCTTTCGATAGCGATTTAAGTATAGGTGTCGGCCATTCCGGAATTATCTGTTTAGGCTTAATCCCCTTAGCCCTGCAATATTCAGTAATGCTATTCAGGAATATATTCCCATACCTTTGCAGCTTCTTTTCACCTATACCGCTAATATTTGAAAGAGACGGGAAGTCGTTTGGATAATAAGTGGCCATTTCCTTCAGGGTTGTATCAGGAAAGATGATATACAGTGGAACCCCTTCCTCGTCCGCCAGTTTTTTTCTGAGAGTTCTCAGGATTTCAAACATATCTCGATCAAAGGCATCCATCACATCTGCATGGAGTTTGTGCGGTTCCATGACAGGCTTTGTAAGAGAAACCTTCTCTCCTTTAAACAGGACCTTCCTGCTCTTATCGTTGAGCTTGAGGACAGGCCTCGGCTCCAGACAGATATCGCATCCCCCACAGTTTGAATCATCGAAATCCTCTCCAAAGTATTCCAACAGCACTTTACGCCGGCAGATGTTTCCCGAGCAGTAATCGGTCATCTTTTTAAGTTTCTGATAGGAGATATCCCTTACCCTCTGATCCTCCTTCTGACTGATGAAATACTCTATCTTGACCTTATCCCCATAACTGAAAAAGAGGATACAGTCGCTAGGAAGTCCATCCCTTCCCGCCCTCCCGGTTTCCTGGTAGTAACCTTCAAGGTTCTTTGGCAGGTCGTAATGGATTACATAGCGCACATTTGGTTTATCTATCCCCATCCCAAAGGCAATGGTGGCAACAATAATTTCAGCATCGTCCCTTATAAACCTCTCCTGGTTCTCACCCCTTTGCTCTGCTGTCAGTCCAGCATGGTAGGGCATAGCACGGTATCCAGCCTCTTGCAGGCTGGCCGAAAGACTGTCCACCATCTTCCTGCTTTGACAGTAGATAATCCCTGACTCTTTTTTGTGGCCCTCTAAATGTTTTAACAACTGCTGGTATGGAGCAACCTTTGGTTCAACCCTGTAATAGAGGTTCTTCCTGTTGAAACCCGCCTGGTATCTCCTGCACCCGGGAATGTTTAGTTGCCTTGCGATATCGTCCTGCACATTCCCCGTGGCAGTGGCGGTTAGGGCAATCAGCGGCGTACCAGGAAAGTTCTCCCTAAGGGTCTTAAGCTGTCTGTATTCTGGCCTGAAGTCATGCCCCCATTCAGAGATGCAATGGGCCTCATCAACAGCAAAGAGGCTTATGGCGAGCCTCTTTAAAAAGTCAAGAAACCCCGATACCATCAACCTCTCCGGAGCAAGGTAGAGGATTTTGACCTCACCATTTTCTACCATCCACCTTATATTGCTTACCTCCGAATAGCTGAGCGAACTATTGATGTATGCTGCTGAGATCCCGTTGGATATAAGCCCATCCACCTGGTCTTTCATGAGGGCGATCAGAGGTGAGATCACGACTGTCAGGCCATCAAAGAGCAGGGCAGGCAGTTGATAGCACAGAGACTTACCCCCTCCGGTTGGCATCAGGACAAGCACATCCTTCCTATCCATGACATCCCTGATGATATCCTCCTGCAAGGGGAGAAAGGTCGTGTAACCGAAATATTTATGAAGGGTTTTAAGCACACATCCTCCTGCCAATCTATCGATTTATTTTTATAAATTATGCGTTACGATTTCTTTCTGATATCTTGAGGGCCTCTCTGTAGACCTTATTTCTAGGGATATTAAGGTCTCTTGATGCACTGCTGACTGCATCTTTAAGGCTTAGCCCCTTTTCTTTGATCAGAAGTTCGAGATATTCGTCAAGATTTACCTCCTCTCCCTTCCCCTCATCGCATGCACCTTCAATGATTATTGTAATCTCCCCTTTAATCTTTTTTGCCGCAATCTTATTTATAATCTCAGAGACGGTCCCGCGTATGATCTCTTCAAAGACCTTGGTCAGCTCCCTTGTAATGACAATCTTTCTGTCACCAAATATCCCGAGTATATCATTCAATGTTGAAAGCAGCCTGTGAGGGGCTTCAAAGAGGATAATGGTTCTACGCTCTGCTGAAAGCTCCCTGAGTCTTTTTTGCCGTGCAGTCCTTTTTGCAGTTAAAAAGCCTTCAAAGACAAAGGAATCAGTAGGAAGACCTGCTATTGATAAGGCTGCTATAGATGCTGTAGGACCTGGAATAGGTGAAACCCTGATGCCATCTTCTATTGCCCTGTTTATTAGATAGTATCCAGGATCTGATATACCCGGTGTACCTGCATCTGATACTAATGCCACATCATCCCCCTCTTTTAATTTATTTATCAGTATCTCTGCCTTTTCTTCCTTGTTGTGGTCATGGTAACTTGTCTGATAGGTATGAATATCATAGTGATGGAGGAGTTTTTGTGTATGGCGGGTATCTTCTGATGCGATTATCCGGACAACCTTCAGGATATTAATGGCACGGATAGTAATATCCTCAAGATTGCCTATCGGTGTGCTGACTATATACAGGGTGCCTGATTTTTTATCATTCACACGGTTCGTTATTTTATATGTCACTTACATCCAGTACAGCGATGTAAGGAAGGTTTCTGTAGTTATCCTGATAATCAAGTCCATAGCCTATAACAAATTTATTGGGTACTGTAAACCCGACATAATCAAGTGGTACATCATACTTCCTTCTTTCAGCCTTGTTGAGGAGGGCGCATATCTTCAGGGAGTCCGGTTTTCGCGCGTTTAGATTTTTATAGAGATAATCCAGGGTCAATCCGGAGTCCACGATATCTTCTACAATAAGGACATCCTTCCCTTTAATATCAGATGAAATGTCAGAGATTATCTTTACGACACCGCTCGAGCTTGTCCTGTCCCCATAACTTGAGACCATCATGAAGTCTACACTTACCGGGATGTGGATTGTTCTTACAAGATCAGCAAAGAATACATATGCCCCTTTAAGTAAGCAGACCATGAGGAGTTCCTTGCCTTCGTAATCAGCCGTAATCTTTGTCCCAATTTCCTTTATCCTCTTTTCTATCTCACGCTGGGTAACGAGGGGTTTTCCAAATATCCGCTCCATATGTCTCCTTTCTAACCCCCAGTCGATCCGGGGGGATTTTCATGCTGCCTTCTTAAAAACAGTTATCTGCAATATCCTCTCCGACGTATCGGTTACAACAAATCGCTCATCAGTCCTGTATCCAATTATCCACAGGATTCCTTCCGGAGCTACAAGAACAGGAATCATGCTTCTTTCACTTCTTGGTATTTTTAAGTCTATAAAATATTTCTTTACCTTCTTTTTATTCCCCATCATACCCTTTGGATAAAAAAGGTCTCCTGACCTTCGGTCCCGGACGATCAGCGGGAGTGAAAATTTCCCCATATCAAAAATTGCTTTATTATTGTCATGCGCTTTCTCACCTTTTTTATAAGATGCAGCATCAAGTATTGTTGAGCTGATCGTTATACCTGTCTCAGGAATTACAGTTTCCCCTGGTATATTAATATTGTAAGTATATTGTGGTATCGCTTCTTCTTCCAGCCTTGAGTATATCCCAAAGGTCTTTCTCTCTTTTCTTACCACAATCCCGCATGGCAGATGTATCTCTCCCCTGTCATTATCAAGAAGTGCGAGTGAATCCTCTACATGCTTATAGGATAAAGTAATTGCCATTTCTCCTGATACAGAGTATATAGCACGTCTTATGACCCTTCTTCTTACCGGCAAGGTAATAGAAGTCAATTTTGATGAATCTAAAATAACAGAATCTTCTGACGTACTAACCAATACCTGAGAATATGTCCTGTCAACAAATCCATTAAGAAAGATATCCTCTTCCCTTAATATTTTCAGGTTGCGGATCAATGTGTCCATTATATTCGGATTATATTCTTTTGCAAGATAAGGGATAAGCTCAAGGCGTATCTTGTTCCTTAGATACACAAGGCTGAGGTTTGAAGAGTCTATCCTGTATCTGATATCCCGTTCTGATAAGTATTCTTTTATTTCATCACTGGATATATCTATAAGTGGTCTTATAATCCTGTCACGCACAGGTGATATCCCTGTTAATCCATGCAGTCCCGAACCTTTAAGGAGTCTCATGAGGAATGTCTCTGCCTGATCATCAGCAGTATGTCCGAGGGCAATTTTATCTGCTCCAATATCATCAGCAAGCCGGTTAAAGAACCTGTAACGTACCTCCCGTGCACCTGCCTGTTTTGATAATTTTGTCTTTTTTATGTAGGAAGGTACATCTATATGATCAATATGCGCAGGGATCCCGAGGGATTTACTCAGGGACTGGACAAAACGCACATCCTCATCCGCCTCACTCCCGCGAAATCCATGATGGAGATGGGCAATATGGAGAGAGAGATTATAATCCTCCTTTAATTCATTCAGGATATAAAGGAGGCATACAGAATCAGGGCCTGCTGATACACCAACCACCACCCTGTCGCCGTATCTCAACATATTGTGGCTGGTAATTGTATCCCGTACCTTTTTTAGCAAGTTATCAGTCATTGAAAATGCATAGCTAGCGCATTCCCCGTAGCTTGCTATGGGGTTAGCGAGCGAATATAAAGTTTTCCTTACATTTAAACCATATGCGGATTCTCAGCTTAATATCTCCTTTGCCTTCCCTACATCGTTCCTTATCTGCACGATGAGCGATTCGCGATCATCAAATTTCATCTCCTCCCTTATCATCTTTACAAATAGAATCTTTAAATGCTCATGATAAAGTGTACCATTGAAATTGAAGAGGTGCACCTCAACACAAACCTTATCACCTGCAAATGTAGGCTGCGTTCCTATATAACAAGCGCCATCTATTGTCTCATTACCATGTTCTACTTTTACTGCATATATACCTTCCTTAGGTATAGCCTCATCGATAGTGTATATATTTGCAGTTGGATAACCGAGTCCCATGCCGCGGTGATGACCAGGTGTTACTATCCCTTCTATGGAATAATATCTCCCTAAAATCTCCTTTGCCTTATCAACTGCGCCCTTTGACAGATGCTCACGAATCCCGGAGCTGCTGATCTTCTGATTATTAGTCTCAACCGGTTCTAACACCTCTACATCATAACCAAATTCCTTTCCCTTCTCTTTTAATAATTCAATATTTCCCTTCTTATCCTTACCAAAGGTATAGTTATATCCAATAACAATGCCCTTTGTACTTAGTTTTTCTACAAGGATTTCTTTAATAAATTCCTCTGGTGTCTGTTCAGCAAACTTTTTTGTAAAATCTATGCAAATTACCACTTTTATACCGAAAGATTGAAAGATGGTCAGCCTTTCCTGGAGAGAGGTAAGGAGCCTTGGCGCCTTTTCAGGTCTCAATACCTTTAGCGGGTGCGGGTCAAAAGTGATGACCACACTTGTACCGTTGATCTCATTGCTTCTTTTGATCACCCTGTTGAGGAGTTCCTGGTGACCAATGTGAACACCATCAAAATTTCCTATTGTAACAACAGGCCTGATAATATCCTGTGGGATAGCTGAAACGCCTCTGATGATCTTCAATTATCTTTTTTCCTTACCTCTTAGCAATATAGCAGCCTCTTTTGCAAAATACGTGAGTATTAAATCAGCCCCTGCCCTTTTTATTGAGGTGAGAAGCTCCATCATTACACGTGATTCATCTATCCACCCCAATCTGCCTGCGGCCTTGACCATTGCATACTCCCCGCTGACACTATACGCAGCCACAGGGATGTCCCATCTCTCTTTTATTTTACAAATAATATCAAGATAAGAGATGGCCGGTTTTACCATTACCATGTCTGCCCCCTCTTCAATATCGAGGGAGACCTCTCGCAATGCCTCTCTCGCATTTGCAGGATCCATCTGATATGACCTTCGGTCCCCGGACTGTGGTGTTGACTCTGCTGCATCCCTGAAAGGACCGTACAGTCCAGAGGCGTATTTTGCTGCATAGGATAATATTGGTATATGCTCAAAACCCTCTTTATCAAGGCCTCCCCTGATAGCAGTAACCCTGCCGTCCATCATATCAGAAGGTGCAATAATATCCGCACCTGCCTTTGCATGGGAGACCGCCTCCCTTGCCAGCAACTCAATGGTTGGATCATTAAGAATACGGCCTTCCCTGACAACACCACAATGACCGTGACTTGTATATTCACAGAGACAGACATCAGTTATTACAAGAAGTTCCGGCACGCTGTCTTTTATCGCCTTTATGGCCTGCTGGACTACTCCATTCGCTGAATATGCCTCTGTCCCGGTCTCATCCTTATGCGCTGGTATACCAAACAGGATGACCGCGGGTATCCCCAGGACACTTATTTCCTTTGCCTCAGCAGTTACAAGATCAACAGAGAGCTGAAAACACCCTGGCATTGAATTTATTTCACGCCTTATATTCCGGCCATGTGTCACAAAGAGTGGATATATAAGGTCATCTACCGAGAGTCTGGTCTCCCTCACCATCCTCCTGTGAGTCTCGGTAGCCCTCATCCTTCGTAACCGGGTCTTTGGAAATGCCATGTATCTCCCCCCAGAATTAATCTCCACTCACCCCCTAGTAAAGAGGCGTGAAGAGATTGGTGCTACATATAATACCTTGCAATTGCATCAGTTAAGTCTTCTATAGTATAACGCTCAGGTATAACATCTGTTTCAATGCCGTATTTCCTCATAGATTCCGCTGTTACAGGGCTTATACACGCAATTTTAACACCTGTAAGGAGTAATTTATACTCTTCCATGCCAAGGAATTCAATAAAATTTCTGACACATGAGCCACTTGTAAAGGTAATCATGTCTATCTTCCTGCTGCTTAACATCTTCTTTAGCCATGACACATCAATATCAGGACGTACAACTTTATAAACAGGCACAACATCAACCCTATAACCCATCTTCGAAAGCTCTTCAGGTAATACCTCACGGCCTGCCTGAGCCCTTGGTATAAGGACCTTTTCATTTAAGGCACCCATAGTTTCAAAACCTTCGGCAATGGCCTCTGCCCTGAATTCTTCCGGTACAAAATCTACTCTGAGACCATATTGTTCAACTGCATCAGCAGTCTTTAAACCCACAGAACATATCCTGACTCCAAACATTGCCCCTTTAATATCCTTTCCTCTTTCTATTAATCTGCCAATAAATGATTTTACACCATTAACACTCGTAAATATGACCCAGCCATAATCATCAAGTTTATCAATGGCCAGGTCCAGCGCATTCCAGTTGTCAGGAGGCGCTATGTCTATTACAGGAAACTTTATTACTTCGGCACCGAGTTTAATGAGATAGTCTGTAAACTCATCTGCCTGATCAGGAGGCCTTGTTATTACAACCTTTTTCCCTGACAGCGGTTTATTTTCCTTTTCCGTGTCCATATATCTCCTCCAGAATCTCTCCTCCCCCCTGAGATAGAAGGCTTTCTGCAAGCCTGATCCCGATATCTTCCGGATTATCCGATGTCCCTGTCCTCTTTTCCCTTACCATACGTTTTCCATCGACAGAAGCCACAAACCCCTCCATCTCTAACATAAACTTGGTTATCGTTGCATATGCACCTATGGGAACCTGGCACCCCCCTTCAAGCCTTTTTAAAAAGGCCCTCTCTGCCCTGATACACAAACTGTCTTCATTATGATTAAGCCATTTGATCTTTTCAAGGATGGTATTATCATTCTCCCTGCACTCTATACATAATGCCCCCTGACCGATAGCAGGAAGGCTTATATTTACAGGGAGATACTCTGTGATCCGTTCTCCCCAACCCATGCGGATAATACCTGCTGCGGCAAGTATTATTGCATCATAAGCGCCTGAGTCCAGTTTTTTTATCCTCGTATCAAGATTCCCGCGGAGCGATGAGATATTAAGATCAGGCCTGTGACTGAGTAACTGGGATATCCTCCTTAGACTGCTTGTCCCTATATGTGCTCCGTGAGGAAGATGTAAAAACTCTTTTCCCTCCCTTGAAATAATAACATCCCGCGGGTCTTCCCTTTTCGTTACTGCTGCAATACAGAGCCTTTCAGGTATAATAACAGGCACATCTTTCATACTGTGGACTGCAAGATCTATCTCATTATTAAGAAGTGCATCTTCAATCTCTTTAACAAAAAGCCCCTTTCCACCTACTTTTGCAAGCGGAGTATCAAGTATCTTATCCCCTGTTGTCTTTATTGTTTTTATAATCACAGAAATGCCGGGAAATCTGTTTTGTATCTCAGACTGTATATGCCCCGCCTGCCACAGTGCAAGCTGACTACCCCGGCTCCCTATCCTGATTTGACTCATTTCAATGTCCTTCTTTCAGGTCTTCTTCATTATTTATATCATTTTCTTCCGGGCTGTTTCCAATCAATTTTATATCAAGGTTAAAGAGCCTTTTTACAGCCTCTGTATAGAGGAGCCCATTTGTAGAATGTGCCTCTGCCTTCAGTGAGACAAGAGGATTGTGGAGAATCTTGTTAACTATATTCTGTGTCAATCCCTCAATCATCTGAATCTCTTCAGGTGAAAGTGACTTAAACCTCCCAATAGTCCGCTCCATCTCCTTCTTTCTTATGTCCTCCACCTTTTCCTTTAAAGCAACAATTGTAGGAACTACCTCAAGGGATTTAAACCACTTAATGAATGTATCTACCTCCTCATCTATAATCTGTTCCCCTTTGTCTGCCTCATCCCTCCTTGTCCTGAGGTTTGTCGCCACAACCGCCTGCAGGTCATCTATATCATACAGGAATACATTGTCAATCCTGTTTATTTCCGGATCGATATTCCTCGGTACTGATATGTCTATTAGAAACAGCGGCCGGTTCTTCCTCTTCTGCATGATCCTCTGCATATCATCATACCGGATAATGTAATCAGGCGCACCTGTTGAACATATCACCACATCAGTATTTTCCATCTCCTGCATGAAATCCTCAAATCTTACTACCCTGCCGTTGTATGACTTTGCTATATTTAAGGCCCTCTCATAATTCCTCGTTGACACAACAATCTCTTTAATTCCGCTATTCACCAGATACTGTGCTGCAAGTTCCCCCATCTCACCGGCACCGATCAGCATCCCTGTCTTATTCCGGAGATTGCTGAATATTTTCTTTGCCAGTTCAACTGCTGCAAAGCTGATGGAAACGGCACTCTCACCTATCTTTGTTTCTGTCCGTATCCGCTTTGCAACTGATATGGATTTCTTAAAAAGCTTATTCAAAACCACACCTGTTGTCTTATTTAGCAGTGCAGCATCAAATGCCTCTTTCACCTGTCCAAGAATTTGTGTTTCTCCAACTACCATAGAATCAAGGCTTGAGGCAACCCTGAACAGATGCCGGACAACACTATCATTTTTATGGACATACAGATGTTGTGAAAGCCAGTCCATGGACATATCAGGTTGATAGGAGTGGAGAAAATCTTTTATCCTGGCAACACCAAGCTCCGGTACACTTACTGTGGAATAGATCTCAACACGATTGCAGGTAGAAAGTATTACACACTCGAGAATATCTTCATACTTCCTGAGTCTGATATTCCCTTCTGAAATCTGCTCCCCGGAGAAAGAGAGTCTTTCCCTTACCTCCACAGGGGCTGTTTTGTGGCTTAGTCCAACCAGAATTATATCCATTTTAACATCAAGGCCTTCATACAAAGGCGTGTCTTCCCTGAAGGAGTATGTTAACCCCTACAAAGGTGAAGACCACACCTAAAAATCCTATTATTGCCAGGTAAGCTGCCTTTTTCCCCCGCCAACCCACACTTATACGGCCATGAAGCATTGCTGCGTAAAAAAGCCAGATTATCAAAGACCATGTCTGTTTGGGCTCCCAGTTCCAGTAAGTACCCCAGGCATATTCAGCCCAGATGGAACCGGTGATAATGCCGAGAGTCAGAAGGGAAAAACCAAAGGATATGGCACGGTAGTTCAGATCATCAAGTAGATCAAGGGAGGGGAGTTTATAATAGAGAATGTTAAAACTCTTCGATTTAAGAAACCTCTCCTGGAGGAGGTACATCAACCCGGCCAAAAAGGCTATTGAAAAGGCTGTGGCACCAAGTATGGCAAGTATTGTGTGAATCCCGAGCCAGGTGCTCTGAAGCATGGGATCGAGCATCTTAATCTCCATTGGCAGCGCAGCAGCAGAGATCAAAGAGATAAAGGTGAGTGGGAGTACAAATGACCCTAGGACATAAATCCGGTACTTGTATTCTATCAGCAGGAAGGCGAGGATGAGCGCCCATGAGAAAAATGACATAGCCTCATGGAGGTTGGTAATAGGGATATAAGATGCCTCAACAGTCCTTGTCAGGAGTGCAATGGTATGAAAAAGGAAGCCAAAACCCGTAATGCCAAAAGAGAACCTCTTAGGGCTATCTTTTCTGCTTATCAGATAATATAGAAAAGATGCGGTACCAAAAAAATATATGGCGATGGCAGCCTTAAAAAACAGTATATTCCACATTTAAAGTAGTTTAACTTTATTTGAAAAGCGGTGTCAAGCTTTGAGGAAATATGATTTGGGGTATTTACAGGAGTTTATAGTAGCACGTTGAAAGATTTCAGCAACTATGGTTTAATACCGTGACTATTTACTATATAAATAGGCATATCAGTTAAATTTAACAGGATCATACGAGGAGTTTAAACAAAGGATACCATTTGTTATTAACAAAGAAATATATGTTAAAAATCTTTCTGTTTATCTTTATCAGTATGCCGGCAGAAGTTTATGCAGTAGAATGGAAAATAAGAACCTCTCCTACTGAATATCACCCTGCAAAACTTGAGGTGAACATCGGTGATAAAATTACATGGATTAATGATGATATGGTTGTCCACGAGATGGCCTTTAGCAGCAACCCAACAGGATCAGATGATAAAAACCTGTACCTGTTTCTGCCTGTTGGAAAGACCCTTTCAATAATAGTTACAAGACATGGAACCTATCTTTATAAATGTTCATGGCACGGCATGTTTGGGATAATCAAAGTCCGGCCGGCAAATTGATTTTATTTGAGCAGGGGCTATGATCAGATCCCCCGAGTGACCAGAAGTGTGACCATATCGGGTGATGACCCCCTTCCGGACATGCTTATCAGCCATATCCCTGCAAAGACCTTTGATTAAGTCGATCTATAAGGAAACCCCTGGCAGATGCCCGGTAATTTGCTCCTTAATGTACCTTTTCCATTTTGACGGCAGGCTTGGAAGATACTCGTCTATTTTATTAATTCCTGGAACTGGCTGCTTTTTCGCATTTCTTGAGTCTGGTTATGAGTTCCTGAAACCTTTTCTCCAGTAATGTCCGGCGTCCAGGGTGACTAATCCGGTGAATCATCTGGTGTGCACCTCTGACGTTGAATTTTTGCGGGAGTTCCAATTCAGGCAGATAACGAAACAATTTCGACTTTGCCGATCCCAGATAGAGAAAATCGAGGAGCGCCTTTTCCGGTGTTGCCATCTTGATTCCAGACTTGCCGACCGGCTCATAGCCAAAGAAAAATGATGGATTAATATGATGTATCGAGAAAATCCCCAGCGATGTCTTAAAGATATGAGTCCTTGCCAAAGAAACGGAATATGTAATTGCCGGCACCTGAGATATCATGCCATGGAAGTAAAGTGCGCTTTGCATGGATATATAGCATGGAAACGGAGCGGTAAGATACTCAGACAATGCCAATGGGTCTGATTCTTCCGGGAATACCCATACCCCCCGCTTAATGCGAACTATATGATGAGAATCTTCCAGGCGTGCAAGCAACCTGCTTGCATGTTCTTTCTTTATGTCTAAGTATGCCATGACATCGGCAGTCCGGAAAACAGGCGCTATTTTTTTTAGACGTGCATGCACATCAATGAGCTTCATGATACTTCCGCTCTAAGGGCATCAACTACTTTCAGTACCATATCGTCCCAGACGGAAGCTGAATTATACTGTTTCTGGTAGTCCAGGGGAAGATAAGACAGTACCTGACTTTTAAATATGTCAAAGGTAACAGACATGACATTTGATTCAGCCTCACGGAGCCGGCTTCTCAGTTTGCTGCTTGATATAGTTCTGTCTAAACCCGCATTCAGCAATAAATTGAGATCAAAAATATCTCTTGCCTGCGTAGTAATTCTGCTTACAAGAGCTTCCACTTTCTGCTCATAAGCGCTGCAACTGTCATAGTGATTGACCATGATAGGTGAGAGACGGTAGTACCTCACCAGTGCCGGATCTACGGCCTCAAATACAGTGTGACCCTTCATCCCTCTTCGTGAAAACTCAATTTTTGTAGGGAGTTCTATGTTGGATCCGTAGATGGATAGTCCTACTTTCCAGCGTTGGGTCGTCGCTGTTTGTTTTGGTTCAGACCACCGACCAATCATGATACTGTGAATCTGAAGTATTTGTGCAAATGGTTTCGATTTTAGAATGCCCGCTACCGTGTTACGAAGTTTATCTTTGGGAATAGTTGGCGGGATAGTCTGGATATCTATATCCATATCCTCTGAATAGCGGATACTTTTCATAAAAAAACGGAGGTTGCATCCTCCTTTCAGGGCATAGAATCTCTTGTCCAGTTTTCGCCCCAACTGATCAAGGAAAAGCAAATGAAATAACTCCACATATTGAATAGTAGTATATTTAGTCATATCTCAACCCTCTGTCATGCATAATACCTATAGTTGTCATATATGTCAACTACAGGTATTATCAATTCTGCAATTCAGACAACGGTCGTCGATTATAAGGAAACCCCTGGCAGATGCCCGGTAATTTGCTCCTTAATGTACCTTTTCCATTTTGACGGCAAGCTTTCAAGATAGGATATGGCCTTTTTGGTCTCATCAGGTCTTTTAAATACTGCTTAAGATCAAGAACCTCACCTGATACAAGGAAAAATCCCTCTCTCCCAATCGACCGCCTCTGCCTTTCGGACAAGGTCATGGTATATGTTTTAACCCACCGGCCGATGGCAACACAGACAAGGTTGGTGGTAGTTTATTAATCTATCAACTCAAGCAGATGTTGAAGTTTTTTCTTAAAAAATAAAGTCTCGGTATCTTTTGGAAATTGAACGAGTCTTTCCCGTTCAATTAAAGAATCTTTTGTAATATTATATTTACGAATCACCGCTGCAGCATCATTGAAATCTTCCTCTGTTCCTCTCAGAAGCTTACTATAAACAAAATCAACCGGATCAAGTATCAGAATTGTAAGATATTCACTTTGATAAACGTTTTTCGCCCTTTCCATGTAGTTAGTAGGTAATGGAATAATACCCCACCTGCTAATGTTTTCTCCAATATTAAAGCTGATATTTTCTTTTCTGAGATACTCAATAAGTTCAAAATATATCTTATTGCTGCACTTAATTTCTGCATCTATATCAATGGTATACCTTGGTATGCCATAAAAATCCATGGCAAGCCCCCCGACTACTAAAAGCCCAATGGACTCCTTCTTTGATTTAGCAAAGGCCTCTATTTTGTCAATATATGATTTAACAAAGTCCTGCATGCAAAATTCCCTTCAAAAAAACCCTGCTCCACCTTTTGTAAATGTCATCCTTTATTCTGTATGGCATGATGGCTTTTCTTTTAAATAGATCCTCAAGTATCTCATTTTCAGGAAATAGCCACCTGAATGCAAGATACCAACTTAATGCATCAGCAAGGCAATCCTTAAGAGTTGTATATGACTCAGCAACTTTCACCAGGGCAGGATTTAATATAAACTCCATCCACAGATACTTCTTCAGTCTCTCATTATTCAGCACATCCTCAATGGTTTTTACGTCTCTGGAAATGGAATTAAGGTAGACAAAATTAATTGAACTCATATACATATTTTAGCATAATGCATGATTTAAAAAACAGAATAATCATAAAAAACAGCAGGCCAAAGCAAACATACAATACACAGTCTTTTGCAATTTCAATTTTGCAATATGCTGGATAATTTAGTATGTTATTATAATACAATATGAAGGTTCGTGACATTATAAAGTTAATAGAGGCAGATGGATGGTATAAGATAGATACAAAGGGGAGTCATATGCAATATAAGCATCCTGCAAAATCCGGCAGGGTAACTATTGCCGGCCATTCAAACGATGACTTAGCACCTGGCACTCTTAATAGTATTTTAAAGCAGGCAAAATTAAAGGAGGAAAAATAAATGTATCGTTTTCTTGTTGTAATTGAAAAGGCTAACGGCAACTACTCAGCATATTCGCCTGATTTGCCAGGTTGTATTGCAACCGGTGCTACTCGGGAGGAGACTGAACAGAACATTCATGAAGCAATAGAACTGCATGTAAATGGTTTATTGGAAGATAATTTACCTGTTCCTGAATCAACATCCTTTGCAGAATATGTTGCTATTCATTAACACGATAAATAAGAATTTTTAATATAGCAGTTAAGAACCATCACCAATAATCACACAAGAAGATACTTTATCACCTAATGTTTTTATTAATTCTATTGCCGAACTCTGATTCGATGCACTTCTACTAAAAAAAGCTTGCCTTTATAATGACTCATATCAGAATTGGCAGAAAGATATTCATTACTAAACTGCGACCTCAAATTCCGATAATTCTCGGGCATAATCTAAACAGGCCACTATTTGTTCTTTGGTTAAATCAGGATATTCTCCTATAATTTCCTCATTTGTTTGCATTACCTATAAAAATTGAGAAAGGGGGTGGGTTAAACCCCAACCCCTTTCCTGTATATACATTTAAAGATCCTTTACAAACGGTATTTAAGACGGCTTGAAATCTTATGGAACGTTGGTAACAATTCCACAGTTTACTGCAGTGTCATTGCCTTTACCGCCATCACAGTTATTTTCAGGGCCTCCGTCCATGATGTCATCGCCTGCTCCACCTTTAATAGTATCATTCCCTAATCCACCAGTAAGGGTGTCGTCTCCATCCTCTCCGAAGATCCTATCATCACCTGTTCCACCATTAATTACATCATCTCCAAACCCGCCACAGATTATATCAGTACCGCCAAGACCGTCTATAGTGTCGATTCCACCATAACCAAGAATAAAGTCAGTACCGGCTGTGCCTGTAAGGACATCATTACCATCAGTACCTGTAATGGTTGGTGCTAATTCAGAACAGTTCCGAGCAACACTTACACTGACATTGTCTATACCCCAACTCTCATCAGTAATTGCCTGAAGAGCTGTAGCAATAAAATTCACGTTTAATGAGTTTTTTAAGTGTAAAAAGGTATAAGTTAGATGGTAGACTGCATCTCCATAGAAGGTATAACCAAGTGCGTTGATCTCTGTGGCGCCTGTCTGTGGAGGGTTGTTTCCCCCTGGATACCATCCAGGATATGATTGATTTTTCCCCGTTAGATTAGAAAATGTCGTATTAAGTAGCGTGGCAGCATCTGCTTTTAATGTCCATATTTCCAGTCCATTAGAACCCAATCCATCCCATGACTGTATGGTATAAAGGTCAAAAGAAACAGTAACCTGCATATGTGATGGTAGTCCTGTTAAATTAAGACTCACCGTCTCATTACTAAGCCCATACGTAATATCACGGCCCAGGAATTCTCTATTATTTGGCGATATAACTCTTTTTAGTGTGCCTCCAGTTGACGACCACTCTGCTCCTATACTCGTTTCAAAATCATTGAAATATACCTCAACAGCCTCTGCCCTTAAGGCATCTACAGCAACTCCTAAAGTTGCAGTAAATAATAGAACTATGATTGTCTTTATAGATGCCATGCATCTGCCTTTTATGTATATCTTTATCTTGTTTATCATGTTAGTGTCTCCTCACCTGAAAAGTTGTTTCACTCTTATAAAGAGGCTATAGCCTCTCATTATGACATTATATTTTTTTATTAATATTTTTGGGCGGGGCGCGGCAGATAAACAGTCTTAGGACATAAAATTTTTCTCTTATAACTTTTACCTGATCATGGATTGATACTATTTGAAAGGTATTAAGACATGATAAAAAGTGAGTGAGTGAGTGAGTGAGTGCAACAATGAAGCCATACTGAATCCCTGTCCTGTTAATTATTTAACCGTTAACTTTTCACATTATAATGATAGATAAAATTTTAGTCAAACAATATTTTGACAACCTAAATTATCTGAAATTATCTAAAGTAAGGGTATGTTGCAACCTCTAACTAACTCTAATACAATTAGACCTGATGGAAGCTATCTTCGAAGCAAAGGGGGTTACCAAGTATTTTGGCGGGCTCAAGGCCCTTGATAGGGTTGACCTCACTATTAACCGTGGTGAAATTATAAGTCTTATCGGGCCAAACGGTGCGGGTAAGACAACCTTCTTTAACTGTATCTCCGGATTAATTGCACCTGATGAAGGTCAGATAAGTTTTAAAGGATTTAAGATCAGCGGCTTAAAGCCCCACGAGATAACAAGGCATGGGATTTCCAGGACCTTTCAGAATCTGAGGCTATTTGCAGAGATGTCTGCGCTTGAGAATGTCATGGTAGGGGGGTTTTCAAAGACAAAAACGGGTGTTTTAGGTGCAATATTGAAGACCCGTAGTGCTGTGCAGGAAGAACGCTGGCTCTCTTCAAAGGCCATCGAGCTCCTTGAATTTGTCGGGATCAGTGAACACAGGAATAACTGGGCAAGAAACTTATCTTATGGTGACCGCAGAAGACTCGAGATTGCGAGGGCCCTCGGTAGTGATCCTTCGCTTCTTTTGTTAGATGAACCGGCTGCTGGCTTAAATCCACGTGAGACCCAGCAGCTTATGAACATGATAACACAGATACGTGACCGCGGGATTACGGTTCTCATTATAGAACATGATATGAAGGTGGTCATGGGGATTTCGAACCGTGTGATTGTACTTGATTACGGTGTAAAGATTGCAGAGGGATTACCAGCAGAGATTAAGAAAGACCCTGTGGTTATTGAGGCATATTTGGGAAAAGAAGATGATTATATCAGGCAAGATTCCTGACACACGAAGGACAATGGAAATGAACCAGGCATAAAGAACATACAGGGAATAAATTAAGATTACTCTCTGTGACCTTTGTGTCTTTAAGGGTTATTAATGTTACGGTTAGAAAATGTCCATGCATCATATGAGGTTATAGAGGTTCTGAGGGGGGTTTCCCTGGAGGTAAAGGAAGGGGATATTGTCACTATTATCGGGGCTAATGGTGCCGGAAAGACCACTACCCTGATGTCTATATCCGGGCTTATTAAGATTAATAAGGGCACTATATTTTTTAAAAACAGAGAGGTCACAAACCTTCCTCCCCATGATATTGTCAGTCTCGGTATATCTCAGGTGCCAGAGGGGAGGAGGATATTCCCCCGGCTTACTGTCCTTGAGAATTTAGAGATGGGTGCTTTCCTTTGTAAAAACAAAAATGAGGCAAAAAGCAGGCTTTCAATGGTTTATGACTATTTCCCTATTCTTTCTGAAAGGAGCAGGCAATTAGGGGGAACATTAAGCGGCGGAGAACAACAGATGCTCGCAATTGGCAGGGCTCTAATGTCGGGACCGAAACTTCTGTTATTGGATGAACCATCCCTCGGTTTAGCCCCCATGGTAGTCTCAAAGATCTTCGAAATAATAAGAAAGATTAATAGTCAGGGGGTTACAGTCCTCCTCGTGGAGCAGAATGCCCGGGCAGCGCTTATGCTTGCAAAAAGGGGGTATGTAATGGAGACAGGTATGATAATCATGTCTGATGATGCAAAAGCCCTCGCTGCCAACAAAAAAGTTAAAGAGGCATATCTTGGTGAGTGAGAATGCAAAGAGAGCACATTCCCCGCAACCTGCTGCATGGAGATTGAAGCTCCCTGCAGCAGGCAGGGATTGCACTCGCTATGTATTTTCAATAATTGTTTGCTTAAGAATTTTAAAGAGAATTTTTTTCTTGACGATAATTGTTGTGTATGATAAAAGTATACAGGTTTTACAGTAGGATTTACATCGATTGTATGTTAAAGAATGATAGCCATAAGTTACCGTTACCGCAGGGGTCGTAGTGGCCTCTGCGGTTTTTTTATTTCTAGAAGAAAAGGAGGTTGAAGCAATGCCTAAAGGTCGCGTCAAATGGTTCAATGATAAAAAAGGCTTTGGTTTCATTGAACAGGAAAATGGCGAAGATGTGTTTGTACATTTCTCCGCTATCCAAGGCGATGGATTCAAGTCCCTCGGCGAAGGCCAGGAAGTTGAATTCGAAATCGAAAATGGCCCCAAGGGTGCCCATGCAAAAAATGTCGTTAAGGCATAAGTCCGAACACTAATTAGGCGCCCCGTCTGCAATTTATGGCGGGGCGTTTAATGTTAATCTCTTTTACTGAAATCCATTAAAAATTGAATCAGTAATCTTGCACCAATAGCAGTTCCGCCAACAGGTATATAAGGTCTTTCCTTGTCATTCCATTCAACACTTGCAATATCAAGATGAACCCAGGGATAATCCTCAATAAATTTGCTTAAAAAGATTGCTGCTGTCATTACTCCTCCCTCCCGTCCGCCGGAGTTCTTCATATCCGCAACAGGGCTCTTAATCTGTTCAAAGTAATCATCCCAGAGCGGCATCTCCCATACCCTTTCCCATACATATTCTGCTGCCTTTGCCATACGCTCTTTTAAACCCTTATCATTGCCCAGCATCCCAATAGCATGATTTCCTAATGCAATAGCGCACGCACCTGTTAATGTGGCTATGTCTAATATACATTTAGGTTTGTACCTGGTAGCGTAAAATAGGGCATCCGCCAGGGCCAGCCTCCCTTCTGCATCTGTACTGATTATCTCAATGGTTCTTCCACTCATTGAGCGAAGGATATCCCCTGGCCTGCTTGCTGTCCCGCCCGGCATATTCTCTGTGGCCGGAAGGAGTCCAACAATATTCAGGGGTATATGCAGCATTGATGCAGCCCTTAATACCGCAACGGTTATTGCCCCTCCGGACATATCGTACTTCATCCTCCCCATCCCTTCGGCTGGTTTGAGAGATATGCCTCCGCTGTCGAATGTAATAGATTTTCCAACTATTACTATTGGTTTCTCTCCCCTTTTACCGCCTTTATATTCAAGAATGATAAACTTCGGCGGCTCCTGACTCCCCTTTGCAACACCCAGAAACGCACCCATACCAAGCTGTTTTATTCCTGGTGTTGAAAGGATTGTACATTTTATCCTATTACCCTTTGCCATTTTCTTTGCAGTATCAGCAAGTATTGCAGGTGTCATATCATTCGCCGGGTGATTGATAAGGTCTCGTGCAAAATTGACAGATTCAGAGATGATCCTTCCTGTACTTAGACCCTTT
>Ga0209343_10002623_pt1 | contig 23098 bp, 19 predicted proteins | sample RifCSPlowO2_02_FD_184026 | JGI IMG/M metagenome (GOLD analysis project Ga0209343, IMG submission 184026) | Groundwater microbial communities from Rifle, Colorado - Rifle CSP2_plank lowO2_0.2 (SPAdes) (version 2) | ecosystem: Environmental > Aquatic > Deep subsurface > Groundwater | place... | reverse complement strand
CGGGATGTCGAGCACACCGTTGATGAACCAGCCGAGCAGCGGGCGCAGCGGGATGAATTCGCCGAACGGCACCAGATGCTGTTTGCGGTAGTGCTGCTCGTCCGCCGTGCCGAGCGAGAACACGCCGTTGTAGTAGCTGCCGTTGCTGCGCTCGAAGGCGCCGATCAGGATGTCGCCGCCGTTTTTCCTGGCATGGTCGCGCAGTTGCTCGACCAGTTCCGGCGGCACTTCATGGCGCAGCAGCGGCAGCGCGGTTTCCGGCAGGATGGCGAGGCGCGCCGGATTTTGCAGGGTCAGGCGGCGGTAGGTTTCCAGCGTGCCAACCAGCGCGTCTTCGTCGAACTTGAGGTGCTGCGCGATGTTGCCCTGCACCAGTGCGACGCTAAACGGCTCGCCGTGCGGCTGTGTCCAGGCGATGGTGCGCAGCAGCGCGCCGCCGACCCACAATATCAACAGGGCGACGAATGCTGCCGCCCCCCTACCCATGAACCTCAAGCTGGCAATGGATTTGGCCGTTCCTCGAAACTTGCCTGTGGCTCGTTTTGTAGGGTGCATTCCATGCACCATGGTGCGCGAAGCGCGCCCTACGGCGAGGTTCATAGGGTTCAATTCGGGCGAAAAAATTGACGACTGTGGCCTCTCCTCCGAAGGGCGAAGGGACATTAGCATCGCCAGCAGGCCCGCGCTCACCGCAGCGGCCAGCGACACACCATATACGCCGAGTAGCGGCGCGTAGCCCGCCAGCGGGCTGTCGCTGTGCGCATAACCCAGCGCCAGCCATGGAAAGCCGGTGAAGATCGTGCCGCGCAGCCACTCGACCAGCGTCCATGCGGCCGGCATCAGCAGCATCATGCGCATCCCGTTCGCCGCCGGGAAGCGCGCCTGCACATAGCCGGCCAGCGCCGGGAACAGGGCGATGAATGCGGCGAACAACAGCGTGGCGGGCAACGCCAGCAGCAGCGGCATGTTGCCGTAGTCGTGCAGCGCGACATAGATCCAGCCGATACCGGCGCCGAACAGCCCCAGACCAAACGCAAAACCCAGCCACCCCGCCGCGCGCGGGCTGTCGGCGCGGCTCCACAGCGTGAACAGCGCGGCGAGTGCCAGCAGCGGGACGACGAAGATACCGAACGGCGCGAAACCGAAGACGCACAGCAGACCTGCAATGAATGCAGTGAGCAAGGATTTTCGAGTTTTGGACATCGAGTGAGTCGTGGCAGGAAACGTGTGAAGAATAACCGATTCCTTTCGATGCGGCATTTGTGATTAAATCGCCCTCTGTTCAAACCGAACTTTCATTCCCCGTCACAATGGAAAAAATCCGTCTTTCAAAACGCATGGCCGAACTCGGCCTGTGCTCGCGCCGCGAAGCGGATGGCTATATCGAAAAAGGCTGGGTGGAAGTCGACGGCGAAATCGTCAGCGAACTGGGCAGCAAGGTCTATCCCACCCAGCAAATCACCCTGCGCAGTGCCGCACAAAACACCCAGCAGCAGCGCGTGACGATCCTGATCAACAAACCGGTCGGCTATGTGTCCGGGCAGGCCGAGCACAATTACAAACCCGCCGTCACCCTGATCGACAGCGCGACGCGCTGGGCGGAAGATCCGTCGCCATTACGCTTTCACCGCAGCCAGTTGCTCGGCCTCGCCCCGGCAGGCCGCCTCGATATCGATTCGCAGGGTCTGCTGGTGCTCACCCAGGACGGCCGCATCGCCAGGCAACTGATCGGCGAAGATTCTAGAGTGGACAAGGAATATCTGGTGCGCGTGCAGGGCAAACTGGAAGATAGCGGACTGGCCTTGCTCAATCAGGGACTGAAGCTGGATGGCGAATACCTCAAGCCCGCCAAGGTGACCTGGCAGAACGAAGACCAGTTGCGCTTCGTACTGCGCGAGGGAAAGAAACGCCAGATCCGCCGCATGTGCGAACTGGTCGGACTGAAGGTGAGCGGACTGAAGCGCATCCGCATCGGCAGGGTAAAACTGGGGAATTTGCCGGTTGGGCAGTGGCGCTATCTGGGCGAGAACGAGCAGTTCTAACTATCATATAAAGTTAGGCTTTTGCGTAACGGATCGCCAAATCCTGCAACGCGGCGGGTCTGCCGAGATGCCAGCCTTGGCCGAAATCGCAACCAAGCTCCAGCAGCTTACTGCGCACCAATTCGGTCTCCACTCCCTCGGCAACCACATTCATGTTTAGCGAGTGCGCCAAATCGATGGAGGAATGCACGATCTCCATGCTTTGTGACGAATTCAGCATGGGCTCGATGAAAGCGCGGTCGATCTTCAGCGTGCCGATCGGATACCGCTGCAGATGATTCAACCCGGAATGGCCGGTGCCGTAATCGTCCAGCGCAAGACTGCTGCCCAGTTCGACAATCCTGTTCAGAATGCGCAGCGCCATTTCCGGATGCTCGACCATGACCGTTTCCGTGAGTTCCAGCTTCAGTTCTGCCGGTGGCATGTTGTTGCGCGCAATGATCGCCTTGACGTCATCCACCAGCGATTCGCAGGTCAGTTGGTTCGGCGACAGGTTGACGCTGACAAAGGGAACCCGGCAATCGGAATACTGACGCAACGCCGGCCAGTCGCGGCAGGCGCGCTCCAGCGTCCATAACCCAAGTTCGTGTATCAAACCGGTTTGCTCGGCAAGCCAGAGAAAATCCATCGGCGGGATCACGCCGTCCGTTGGATGGTGCCAGCGGATCAGCGCCTCGAACCCGGCGATATTGCCATCCGCAAGATTGCAGATCGGCTGGTAGTAAAGTTCAAATTCTTCATGCGCCAATGCGCGCGTAATCCCGTGGGCAAGCGCCAGCTTCTGCGTCGCTTCTCCCTTCAGGGTGCTGCGATTGGCAGTTTGCGCCCGCGAATCTTCCGTGTCCTGTGCCGGCTCTGTGGAACCGCCCTGCTTGTTGCGGAAGCGCTCCAGAATGACCAGCAGCAGATGGCTCAGAATCGGGTTGCATTTTTCCAGCAGTCCCTCCACCAATTTCCGCTTGACGGGCACGAGCACGGTTTTTTCGGTTGCCCTGACCGTGGCCGTGCGCGGCTGATGGTCGATCAGCGCAATTTCGCCGAACATTTCACCCTTGCCCATCTTGCTGACCAGGCGTTCCACGCCTTGGTCCGTAACAAAAACTTCGACAGCGCCCTGTTCGATTAGATAGGCGCAGTCGCCAGCATCGCCGGCCTTGAATATCTGCTCGTCGGCGGCAAAAACCTCACGGTCCAATTCGTCAAACATATAAGTTTCTCCGATCAGGACTTAATCCGGATAAGCCAGGCGGCGGCCGGATTTCCAACAGGTGCGAATATCTCAAGGATGCGGGGAAAAAACAATATGCCAAACGGCCTAATTTGATCGTTTCAGTCCACTTCTGGAATATTAGCGAAACCGAATATGCCCTTGAAAATCAGCGATTCTCCGAGCCGGTCGTTTCTGCCGCAGGTTTTTTCCGCTCGACCAGCAATGAATACAGCCTGCGGCTGTCCGCGCGCAACACGGTGAAAGTCAATCCGCCTGCATGGACACGGTCGCCACGCTTGGGAAGTTGCCCGGCAGATTTCAGCACCAGCCCGCCTACCGTGTCATATTCTTCATCACTGAATTCCGTGCCGAGCGCTTCATTGAAATCGGCGATCTCGGTGTCTGCCTTCACGCGCCACTTTTCTTTGCCATCCGCGATGATGTTGTCCTCATCCTCGTCAAAGTCATACTCGTCCTCGATGTCGCCGACGATCTGCTCCAGCACGTCTTCAATCGTCACCATGCCGGATATGCCGCCATACTCATCCGCCACCAGCGCGATATGATTGCGGTTACCGCGGAAATCGCGCAGCAGCACATTCAGCCGCTTGGATTCCGGCACGAACACCGCCGGGCGCAACATGTCACGCACGTTGAATTCCTCACCCGCGTAATAGCGCAGCAAGTCCTTCGCCAGCAGGATGCCGATGATGTTGTCCTTGTCGCCCTCGATCACGGGAAAACGCGAGTGGGCGGTCTCGATGACGAAGGGAATGAATTTCTCCGGCGGCTCGCTGATGTCGATGACGTCCATTTGCGCGCGCGGGATCATGATTTCGCGCACCTGGCTTTCCGAAACCTGCAGCACGCCTTCCATCATGGACAGCGCATCGGCATCCAGCAGGTTGTTTTCGTAGGCGGAGTGCAGCAGTTGGACAAGTTGCTCGCGGTCTTCGGGTTCGCGCAGCAACAGTGCGGAAAGACGTTCCAATAGGCTGGGTTTGTTACTACTCTCGGGTGAATCCATTGGGTACTCAAGTTTCCTGATAAGGATCGGGGTAGCGCAATTTTAGCATCAACCGGGTTTCCAATGCTTCCATCTCGGCGGCATCGGTTTCGTTCTCATGATCGTAGCCTTGCAGATGCAGCGCGGCATGAATCGCAAGGTGCGCATAGTGTGCAAGCAAATCCTTGTGCTGCTGGTGCGCTTCTTTTTCCACAACCGGTGCGCAGATCACCACATCACCGGACAGCACGCCCTCATCGTCGTATACGAACGTCAGCACATTGGTGGCGTAGTCCTTGTCGCGATAGTTTTTATTCAGCTCACGTCCCTCTGCCTCGTCGACGATGCGCAAGGTCACGCGCGCGTCGCACTGTAACGCTGCCCTGCACCAGCGCCGCCACCGCGGGCGCGTCGGCAGGTGTGGTGCGACACTGGCGTACTGCACTGCCAGAAAAAGTCTGGGTGATGCAGCCTTATGCATTCTTTTGCTGTTCATAACGCTCATAGGCCGTAACGATTTTCTGCACCAGCGGATGGCGCACCACGTCTTCGGCGAGGAATTCGCTGAAGGCAATGCCGCGCACATCTCTCAACACACCGCGCGTCTCGATCAAGCCGCTCTTCTGTCCGCGCGCCAAGTCGATCTGCGTGACATCGCCAGTAATGACCGCCTTGCTGCCGAAACCGATGCGGGTCAGGAACATTTTCATCTGCTCCGGCGTGGTGTTCTGCGCCTCGTCGAGGATGATGAAGGAATGGTTCAGCGTGCGGCCGCGCATGTAGGCGAGCGGCGCAATCTCGATCACGCCGCGCTCGAAGGCACGGCTAACTTTTTCCACGCCCATCAGGTCGTACAGCGCATCGTACAGCGGGCGCAGGTAAGGGTCGACCTTCTGCGCCAAATCGCCTGGCAGGAAACCAAGCTTCTCGCCGGCTTCCACCGCCGGACGCACCAGCACCAGGCGGCGCACCGTTTCGCGTTGCAGCGCGTCCACGGCGCAGGCCACGGCGAGATAGGTCTTGCCGGTGCCCGCCGGGCCGATGCCGAAGGTGATGTCATGTTCCTGGATGGCCTGCAGATAGCCGTTCTGGCGCGGCGTGCGGCCGCGTATCTCGGACTTGCGCGTCATCAGCAGGGGCACATAATCGCTGGCCGACTGTGGCTCGCTGCGCCATTTCATCGCCTCGATCAGGCCAAGCTGCAGGCGTTCCAGCGTGATGTCGTGTTTGGCCTCGCGGTAGAAATCCTGCAACACCTCGCGCGCCAGTTCGGCCTGTGCGCCCTCGATGCTGAAATGCTCGCCGCGCCGCGCGATACCGACTTCCAGCGCAGTCTCGATCTGGCGCAAATTCTCGTCCAGCGGGCCGCACAGGCGCGCCAGCCGCTGGTTGTCCACCGGTTCGAGCGCGAATTGGATAGCAGGAGCATTCATGGTTTCTACCCTCTCCCTAGCCCTCTCCCTGCAAGGGAGAGGGGATTGCCAATTCGCCGCGCAAAGTATGCCGCACCACTTGCGTAATCTTCACCTCGACAAAGCGCCCGATCATCTCCGCCGTGCCGCGAAAATTCACCACACGGTTGCTGTCGGTGCGCCCGGCTAGCTCCTGCGCGTCCTTTTTCGACACGCCCTCCACCAGCACGCGCTGCACCGTGCCGAGCATGGACTGGTTGACCTGTTGCTCCCGTTTGTCGATGCGCGCCTGCAACCGCGCCAGACGCGCCGATTTTTCTTCCGGCGGGGTATCGTCACACAATTCTGCGGCAGGCGTGCCGGGACGCGGGCTGTACACATAACTGAAGCTGGCGTCGAAGCCGACATCATCGATCAGTTGCATGGTCGCCTCGAAATCGCGCTCGGTCTCGCCGGGGAAACCGACAATGAAGTCGGATGTGATGCAGATGCCGGGGCGCGCCGCGCGCAACCGGCGCACGATGGATTTGTATTCCAATGCGGTGTAACTGCGCTTCATCGCGGCGAGGATACGGTCCGACCCGGACTGCACCGGCAGGTGCAAATGGCTGACCAGTTTGGGTGTGGTCGCGTACACGTCGATCAGGCGCTGCGTCATTTCCCTGGGATGAGAAGTCGTGTAGCGCAGCCGCTCCACGCCATCCAGCGCGGCAACGGCTTGCAGCAGCAAGGCAAAATCCAGCGTGTCGCCGTCTTCGGTCGCGCCGCAGTAGGCATTCACGTTTTGTCCGAGCAGGGTGATTTCCCTGACGCCTTGCGCGACCAGTTCTTCTATGTCGCGCATCACATCGGCAAACGGGCGCGATATTTCTTCGCCGCGTGTATAGGGCACCACGCAATAAGTACAGTATTTGCTGCACCCTTCCATGATGGATACGAAGGCCGCACCGCTGGCGATCCGCGACTCTGCTCCCTGCGGCAAGCCCGGGAGGTTCAGTACAGGTGCGGGCAGATGGTCGAACTTTTCGATCTCGGGAAAGCTGATGTCCACCTGCGGCCGCCCAGTGTCGCGACGCGCCTGCAACAACTGCGACAGACGATGCAGGGTCTGCGGACCAAATACTATATCCACGTAGGGTGCACGTTTTATGATCACCTCACCCTCCTGGCTGGCCACGCAACCGCCCACACCGATGAGCAAATCCGGCCCTGGCCTGCTTGAGCGGACGCACCCTGCCGAGGTCGGAGAACACCTTTTCTTCAGCCTTCTCGCGAATCGAACAGGTATTGAACAGAATGACATCCGCCTCTTCCGGCCTGTCGGTTCGTTCCATGCCATCGCAGGCACGCAGCACATCCGCCATCTTGTCCGAGTCGTACTCGTTCATCTGGCAGCCGAAGGTTTTGATATATAGCTTTTGGGTCACGTCAGGATCTTACTTGGATAATCGCCGCCAAGCTTCATTAAAACCTCGGCATCGAATAACAGGCTGAATTTACGCTTAAATCCAGGAAAAAAAGGCCATATGCAATTCTAGCAAAAAAGCCTTGCCAAAAAAGCCCTTACCCGCACAAAAAACTGTGCTACGATTCCTCCACTTGTTGTTTTGTTGAAACCGGTTCTCATGGAGGGGAAAGTGGCGTTGATCGCAGACGTGGCATCAATCGGAATGGCCTTGTTTACCGTGTTATTTTTCTTGTGGATGTTAAAGCAGGTTTTCACAAGCAAATAAAACGGCGATCACACCGCAGCAAATAAAAAACTCCAGTTCAGGCTGGAGTTTTTTATTTGCTGCACCAGAAAACCGATGGCTTGTAGGTCGGGTTTTAACCCGACATGTCGGGCAGAGCCCGACCTACTCCAATGGATTATTTGGATTCAATAAAGCGCCTGATTGACTCTCGCCATATCTTCTTCGCCCAGCGAACCTGCTGCCGCCTTCAGGCGCAACTGGCTGACGAGATAATTGTATTCGGCCTGGTATAAATCGCGCCGCGTGGAAAATAACTGCTGCTGGGCATTCAGCACGTCCAGGTTTGTGCGCACGCCGACCTCCTGACCCAGTTTACTGGCTTCCAGCACGCTCTCGCCGGAGGTAAGCGCTTGCCGCAATGCCTTGACCTGGGCAATACCGCTGACCACACCAAGATAGGCCTGACGCGTCTGGGTGGCAATTGTGCGGCGAGCATTTTCCAGCTCCTGCCGGGCGCGCTCATGATTGGCTTGCGCCTCGCGCCATCTGGATTGGGTCGCCCCGCCCTGGAACAGCGGCAGGTTCAATTGCACGCCGACGCTCTTGCTGGTGCTGTCGCTGCCCACACCAAAGCCTCCGCCACTGGAGCTGTTATCGGCATAGCTCGCCACCAGGTCGATCGTGGGGTAGTGCCCGCCGCGGTTGCGCGCCACTTCTTTCTCGGCGATCTCGGCAGCGGCTTGCGCAATTGCCAGTTGCGGGCTGCTCGACTGCGCGTCGCCCACCCATTTTTCCATATCGTCAGGCTGCGGGGTTTCCAGCTTGAGTTCCTTGCCGAGACGCCTGAGGTTTTGCGGTATGGCATTGATCAATTGCTGCAGGGCGCGGCGCTTGATTTCCAGATCGTTCTGCGCGGCGATTTCCTGCGCGCTGGTCAGGTCGTAGCGCGCCTGCGCCTCATGGGTGTCGGTGATGGTGGCGCTGCCCACCTCGAAGTTGCGTTTGGCATGTTCCAGTTGTTCGGCGATGGCGATTTTCTGCGCCTCGGCAAGCTGCACGCTGTCCTGGGCGATCAGCACGTCGAAGTAGGCCTGCGCGACGCGCAGGATCAAATCCTGTTCGGCAACCCTGAATTGCGCCTCGGCTTGTGCGACCTGCAATTCGGATTCGGTATAGGCCAGCCAGTTCTGCTGGCGGAACAGCGGCTGCGTCAGATTCACGCTGTAACCGTGCGAGTTGTATCGCTGGTTGCCGCCGCCCGGCAGCGCTACAGGCTGGCGATACTGGACAGTGCTGTCGTTGAACGTGCTGTTCGCGTTGAGGCTGATGCTGGGCATCAACAGCGCGCGGCCTTGCGGCAGCTTTTCCTGCCCGGCTTGCATTGTGGCGCGTGCGGCGGCAAACACGGGATCGTTGGCCTGCGCGGCGCGGAAAGTTTCTAGCAGGTCGGCGGCTTGCACCCAGCCGCTCATGCCGCACAGTGCCGTCAGAATGAATGATGTCAGTTTCATTGATTTTTTGCGCAATCGTATATTAGAGTTATCTAATGCTACAGCTTATCGCCGTATTGCGCAATACAACCGCGCCATCAGAAAACGAAGCGTTCGGGTTGTTCGGCATTCTGCAATGGCGCGACACAAGTTTCCATAATATTAACCGTCGTAAAGACATCCGGCGCAATACGGGTAATCAGCTGCGCCTCCATCAACGGCGCATCGCCCACAATGGCGAATAATCGTCCGCCGATGTTCAGGCTATTCCGGAACGTTGCTGGCAGCACCGGCGTTGAACCGGTCAGCACGATGACATCGTAGCCCGCGCCCTGCCCCCAGCCGCGCGATGCATCGCCTGTCTCGAGGACAATGTTGTCGCAGTGATAAACGGCCAGATTCTGTTTCGCCATCTCGCTCAATTCCGGCACGATCTCGACCGAAGTAACGCGCCCCGCCAGCGCGGACAGCAGCGCAGTCAGGTAGCCGCTGCCGGTGCCCACCTCCAATACCGCGTCATTCCGGGTAAGAAGCAATTCCTGCAGGGCGCGCGCCTCCAGCTTGGGATGCCACATGGCGGCGCCGTAACCCAGCGGGATTTCCATGTCGGCAAACGCCAATTCCCTGCTGCCTGCCGGCACAAAACGCTCGCGCCGCACATGTTTGAGCAATTCCAGCACCGCGCCGTCCAGTACCTCGCATGGACGGATTTGTTGCTCTATCATGTTGAAACGTGCCTGCTCCACATCTTGCATTTTCTTCCCCTGAATTGCTGTCTTGTTGCCTTAACCAGAATTATCCATTTGTCGGCAATGCCCGCTTGGTCGGAAATACCAGCGCGAAAGTACTGCCCTTGCCCTCCTCGCTCATCACCTCGATCTTCGCCTGGTGGCGCATCGCGACATGCTTGACGATCGCCAGCCCCAGTCCGGTGCCGCCCGTCTCTCTTGAGCGACTGCGATCAACACGGTAGAAACGTTCGGTCAGGCGCGGAATATGCTGCGCCGCAATACCAATGCCGCTGTCCTGCACCGAGAATACCGGCTGCTCGCCGCGCTCTGCCCAACGCAGTAAAATTATACCGCCTGCCGGCGTGTAGCGAATTGCATTGCTGAGCAAATTGCCGAACGCGCTGCGCAGCTCATCGCGATTGCCGAGCAATTTTACGTTGCTCTGCACCTCCAGATGCACGGAATGCACACCTCCATTCAACCGCTGCCCATCCTGATAAATCTCGTTGAGCAGCGCCTCCACATCTATGGCTTCCTCGCGCAACGGACTCCGGTCATTTTCCAGGCGTGACAGGGTAAGCAGATCGGTGACCAGATTCTCCATGCGTTTGGTTTGTTCTGTCATGCGCTGCAAAGCATGCTGCGCATCCTCCCGGCTAAGGTCGGTCATATCCCGCAGGTTTTCGACATAACCATTTACCACCGTCAGCGGGGTGCGCAGTTCATGCGAAACATTCGCCACAAAATCGCGGCGCATGGCCTCAATGCGCTCCAGTTGCGTAACGTCGCGGCTGATCAGCAATCGTTTGTTCACGCCGTAAGGAATAAACTTGATGGACAACAGCATGTCGTCATGGCGAGCCGGGCGCATCACCAGCGGTTCGCTGAAATTTGAGTCATGAATGTATTCGATGAATTCCGGCTGGCGCACCAGATAGGTAATGTCCTGCATCAGGTCGTGTTCGGCATCGAGATCGAAATGCTGCTGTGCCAGCGGGTTGCACCATTCGATACGATTCGCCTCGTTCAGGATTGCCACGCCCTCCGGCAACGCGGCAGTAGCCTGCTCGATATGCTGCAGCTCGTCTGCCAGCTCCAACCTGGTCTGATTATGCTGCTTGACCATCCTGTACAGCCGGGAGAATACTTCATCCCAGACACCACCCGCTTCGGGAATGGTCTCAAGGCGCGCATCCTGCAGCCATTGCCCCATCCGATACAGTTGCCGCGCATGGTGTGCCATCACCACCAGCAACACCAGCAACATGAACAGCAATGCCGGCGCAGCCGAGAACACCGCCCACAGCAGCAACGCAAACAGCGTGACCAGCACGACGGGCATACTCAGACGAAGCCAGAAGTCCTGCAATTAATTCTCCCTAGTGTCGCGTCACGTATAAAACGACGGATGCAATGTTTCACTATACCAAAACCGAAAACCGCCCCATCCCCACCCCAACCCTCCCCTTGAAGGGGAGGGAGCCAAGTTCCTCCCCCTTCAAGGGGGAGGTTAGGAGGGGGATGGGGGTGAATGGCGCCACGCGTACGGCAAATAAATTTGCTTCGCTCGCCCTGCGCCTATCCCCGTGGCAAGACCACGGGGTATTACGGCGCAGAAAAAACAAAATCGGCGAGCTACGCTTAACATCAACAGCATGTTGTCCGCGCGCCAAGAGCGCGGGGAATACAAGTTCATGCGGCTTTGGTGCTATATGAATGCGGCAACATTTAGCACGTCATGTTTAGTTAACGGAAAAACGATAACCGCTACCGCGCACCGTCTGGATCAGCCCGTCCATTCCAAACGGCTCCAGTGCAACACGCAACCGGCGGATATGCACGTCCACCGTGCGTTCCTCGACGAACACCTGAGACCCCCACACCTGATCGAGCAATTGCGTGCGGCTGTACACGCGCTCCGCATGGGTCATGAAAAAATGCAGCAGGCGAAACTCGGTGGGGCCAAGCTCTACCGCCCTGCCCTTTGCAGTTATGCGGTGCGCTGTCGGCGACAGCTCCAACCCGCCTACCGCGACCGTTTCATCCGGCATCTGCGGGATATGCCGCCGCAACACCGCGCGAATACGCGCCATCAGTTCGCGCGGCGAAAACGGCTTGGTGATGTAATCATCCGCACCCGACTCCAACCCCAGCACCTTGTCGCGTTCTTCGCTGCGCGCGGTCAGCATGATAATCGGAATATCCCGGGTGCGCGCATCGGCGCGCAACTGCTTGGCCAACGCCACGCCACTGGTACCAGGCAGCATCCAGTCCAGCAAAATCAGATCCGGCGCGCGGTTCTGTATTTGCTCCCATGCGCTATCCGCATCCCCGACGCACACGGCCTGAAGTCCCGCCCGCATCACATTGAACGCCAGCAGCTCCTGGATCGCCGGTTCGTCTTCTACTATCAAAATTGTCGCATTCATCGTCGCTCAGCCACTCTCAAACGGGATGGCAAGAGTATGAAGCTTATGTGACAAACATGTTACAGAATCACTCGGTCCGGTTTACGGCATGCATATGCGGGGGCGCATGTTCCGGTTGGCGGTGCAGCAGCGAGCCAGCCACCATGCCGATGATGCTCATCAGGAAGCCGGCGAACTGCGGCGGCAGCGCGGCTTCCGGCGCGATAAATTCCATCGGTAGCCAGGTTGCCAGCCCCAAGCCCATCGCCCAATAGGCGCCGCGCGTAGTGGCGCGCTTCCAGTACAGCCCCGCCACCAGCGGCGTGAAGGCCAGCACCAGCGTCACCTTGTAGGCATTCTCCACCATCTGGTGGATGCCGGTCTCCCGGTCCAGCGCCCACAGCGCGTAAAGCGTGACGCACAGCGCGAAGATACCGACCACCCAGCGCGTCATCACCAGCATCTTGTGGTCGGACAGGTTCTTGCGCGTGATCCAGCCCTTGAGCACGTTCTCCGACAGCGTGACCGAGGGCGCGAGCAGGGTGCCGGAAGCCGTGCTCATGATGACCGACAGCAGCGCGCCGTAGAAAATCACCTGGGCGAACAGCGGCAAATGTCCCTTGACCAGTTCCGGCAACAGTTTCTGGCTGTCCTCGGAGAGCCACTTCGCGGCCAGCTCGGGGTCGATCAGGTTAGCCGAATAGGCCAGGAACAGCGGCACGGCGGCGAAGGCGAAATAGGCCACGCCGCCCAGCACCGTGCCCCACACCGCCACATTTTCGTTCTTCGAGGAGTTGGCGCGCTGAAACACGTCCTGCTGCGGAATGGAACCGAAGCCCATGGTCAGCAAACCGGAGATGAAAGCAATCATGGCCACTGCATTCAGATCCGGCCAGAAATGGAACTTGGCGTTGTTGGCCGCATGCTCGATCACCGGCGCCACGCCGCCGATCATGCCGCTGACCAGCCAAGCGATGTAGAGCAGACCCAGCACGATGACGATCATCTGCACGAAGGTGGTCAGCGCCACCGACCACATGCCGCCGTACAGCGTGTAGAGCAGCACCACTGCCGCGCCGATCAGGATGCCCTGCGCCTGTGTGATCGCTCCGTCAGACAGCACGTCGAACACCAGCCCCAGCGCGGTGACTTGCGCCGACACCCAGCCGAGATAGGACAGCGCGATGGCGATACCGGCGATGACCTCGACCTTGTGGTCGTAGCGCTGGCGATAGAAGTCGCCGATGGTCAGCAGGTTCATGCGGTACAACTTGCGCGCGAAGAACAGGCCGAATAGGATCAGGCACAGCGAGGCGCCGAACGGGTCGGAGATCAGGCCGCCGAGGTCTTCCTCCATGAAGGTGGCGGGGATGCCGAGCACGGTCTCGGCGCCGAACCAGGTGGCGAACACCATGGCCAGCACGATATACATCGGCAGGGAGCGCCCGGCGGTAATGTAGTCGCGCGCGTTGTGGACCCGGGTAGCGGCATACATGCCGATGCCAATGGAAATGACCAGGTACAGAAAGACGAAACCGATCAGCATGATTATGAACTCGCTCAGAATCGAAACGGGACGGATTTTAGCAGTCCGGAGAAAAATTGGCATAACCCTCGCGTTCCAGCCCCCTCGCGGAAAACGCACAGAGGGGCATCCGCCGGACGCGCTGAGCGGCGAATACGTCCCAGGTCAGTCGTTCTTGATGTACCAGAAGGTCCGATAACGTTTGCCGGATGGATTGATCTCCACCTTGGATCCCTGCAGTGCCGAGGCATTGGCATCCGTGGTGTTCACCCCTCCAATGATGAACGGTAGTTTTTCTCCATCCACCTCGACCACCCCTGCCACCGGCGACGGGGGCATGCCGCCGCCAAGGAAGAGCGCCGAGCGGGTGTTGCCGGTAGCCGCGTTGCCGGTCAGGAAATTCACCGCGTAGCCTCTGGCTATACCCAAGTTAGCGAAGCAGGAAGAACTGGGTTCTGGAGAGGGAGCGTTGGTGCCGAAATAAGTGGTACCGGCGATTGTCAGCGGCTTGTTGATGGACTGCTCGCAGGGGCCGAAGTTGAATTTCCAGCCATTGGAGCCAATCAGTGACTCATTGAATGGAACTACCTGGCTCACGCCATCAACCACGACGGTGGTCGTGCCGGCAGTCACATCAGTCAGCTGGCTCGCCGTGATCGGGCTTGCCGGATAGGCATTGGGCCGGTCCTTGATCATGTAGAACTGGTTGGTCACGAACGCGCCGGGTGCGCCGCCGTTTGTTTCCGCGTAGCCGTTACAGGCATAGTTGCCTACCAGCGGATGTTCGCGATCCCCCGAACCGATGAGCACGGCGTTATACCCGCTGTAGGGAACCACGTTCGGCCCGTTGAGGAATTTGCGCGAGTGATTGGTTTCGCTCAACTGCGCGATCTCGATGGCGTCGTAACTCAGATTGCTGCTCCAGCCGTCCACAATAAACGAAGCGTTGTCACTGGCCGCGGTGAGTGTCGTGCCATTGAACGTACCGACATTGATGCGATAGATGTCGCCGTTGATGTCGGAAGTGTAGATGTGGGTCAGGAAGCCGCTGGTGTTGCTCAACAGGGAAAGATCGCCGGGGACGCTCGCGCTGGTCGGATAGATGCGGATGATCGCACCGGTGGCCCCGTCCACGATCCAGACCTGTGCTCCCTTGCGCGTGCCAGCGCATGGCGTTGTACTGTCGGTGTCGTCGCAACTGTCATATCCACCGCCAAAGACCACCACCGGCTTTGGCTTGCCGCTACCGTCCAGATAGCCGCTCAGATAGGCGATCGTGGGTCTCGACCAGGTCTGTCCGATGTTCGACCAAGCGGTAGCGAAATTCGCGTCGGTCGAGCAGGAGGAATTGTCCGCCGTGTCGTTCGTGAAACAACCCTTGCGCCACTTGAGGGTGGGACTGGTTGGCGTGCTGACGTCAAAGGCATAGATCGCGCGGCCGCCGCGGCGCATGCCTGCGTAGATCCAGACCGTACCGGTGCTGGATCTCTGGAAGACGCCGATCGAGCCGTCGAAAAAATAGTCCTTGCGGCTGTAGCCGGACACCCAGGGGCTCGACGCCAAGTCGGCGGGATAGGCGATCTTGTTTGCATACACGTTGTCCCCGTCGTCATCCACGCCGTTGTCGCGCAGCCGGTTGAAGCGGCCATAGGTTTCCGGGGCGATGAAGCCCCACAGTTCGGTTCCGTCCGTATCGTTCTGGTTGCCACGCACCGCATGGAATGCCCCGTCATCGGCGCCATAGTACGCGACCACGCCGATACTGCCGCCATAGTCCACGACGGCCGGTTGGGAATGCACCACGCCGCCATGCGCCGAAGGGCGGACCTCGTCGGTGCTGCCGTCTGCATCCTCGTCATCGACGTCCTTGCCGCGCACCCAGTTGATCAGGTTATCGCGCTCGGTGGTGACGGGAAGATTCAGTGCAGTTGCAGTGATGCCCGTCGTGTTGGAGGTGTCGAAACTTGTGAATGCGGTGCAGCTTGTCGCACTCGAGCCGTCGCAGGTCAACAGATTGCGGCATTGTGCATTTTCCGGAGTTTCGTCGGTACCGCAGGTATTGTACCGGGTCGAAACCAAGGTCAATGTACCGCCACTCGACAGCACGCCGCGCAGATGCTGCGCTGCGCCGCCTTTTTCCACCACTTCGCCATCCGGCATGTCGGAGAAGATCGAGCTGGACCCGGTCGTGGGGAAGTTGGATGGGATCGCCGCACAATCGCCAAGTGCCTGTGAGCCCGGGAAGTTCCAGTAGTTACCGGTGTCGGTGCTCCAGAAGCTGGCGGCGCAGGGTGTCACAAAACCGGTTGTGACGCTGATTGCCTCATTACCGATCTTGTCGGCCAAGCGCATGATGCCGTTGAAAATCTTGAATTCGTACTGCTTGAGGTTGCCGGCCCAGCGCGGGGCGGCGGTACCTTCCGGACGGAACATGCCCATGAACACCTGGTTCAGGTAGGTCCCCTGCGTATTGACGCTGACCGGCAGGCTGGAAGAGGCAAACACACTGTTAACCGACTGGATTTCAGAGATGATCCGGCGCAGCGCGTTCATGATCGCCTGCTCGTCCGTCGCGGCGAAGTACTTGCCGCCGCCGGCGCGTGCCATACTCATCAGCAGCGCAGTCTGGTCGGTGTCCTGCCGATCCTTGTAGACGTCGATCGTGAAGGTGGACACGTTCTGCTGTCCGGATGCCAGGCTCACATCCGTACGGTTCAGAAAGCGTGCCCACTCGTCGGTATAGCGCACCTTGCTCGATGCCGGCGGCGAGAACGTGCCGGTGGGCGTGGCCGCGGTCAGGGTGACCGAATCGGTACTCCATATCTTGTGACCATAGATCGTCGCTGCGGGCGTCACCGTGCCGGTGCGCTGGTACATCAGTCCGGGACTCATGTAGGTGGTCGCCGTGATGCGCCATTTCTTGGCGCCGGCAGCGCAGTTCGCGATCGACGAACAGCTGAAACCGCTGTAGGAGGAATAGTGGGTAGTGCCGTAGTTTGTGCAATTCGTCGCATTTGACAGGTTGTCGGCAATGCAGCCGGTATCCGCCGCGACAACCTCATTTGCCGCGGTGGTCGCAACCGGGATCGTACAGCTCGTAGCCGAGGGTACGCAGGAGTAGCTGTCATAGCCCGTATAGCTTCCAGGCAGGCTGCTGAGGCATGCGTCGCCGCTGGTGAAGCACTGCGTACTCCCGAGGTTGGAGGTGGTGGGCGATCCGCCTCCACAGGTCTCGTTGAGTGTGCAGGAAAAGTTGGCATAGTCCGGATAGACGGTGGCAAGATGGGCGTCATCGTTGCTGCAACTGGCCGTGCTGGTCGCCGCATCGCCGGCATAGGTACCGCACGCCACGATGTCCCGCTGGCTTGTGACCGTGGACGTGGTGGTGGTGACGGACAGGTCGTTCAGCAGCAACTGGCTGGTATCGCCGCCCACCTCGCTCAGCAGGGAGGCTGGCGAGTCCTGCGCCGGGAAGCCGTTGCCGATGAAGATGATGTAATTTTTCGCGCAATTGGCATCGTTGCCGATCACCGTATCATAGGTCGTGCGGTTAGGATCGGTGGTTCGGTTGAGGAACGCATAGGAGTCCGTCTTGGCATCTGGATCGCCGGCATAACGAAATGGCCCGAAGTGGCTGGCATCCTCCGGCAAGCCGCCGGATTGTGGGTCTGCCGTAGCATCTGCCGGGCTGGTGTAGCCGCCGAAGTACTTGAAGGCTTCGAACATCAGCGCGCTGTAATCGGTGGAGGCGGTGCTGGTCTTTTCCGAGGGGTCGTTGAAATTCTTAAAGATGCAGTTTGGTGTGCCGTTCAGGCTGTTCGGGCCGTCCGTGCAGCCCGATGAGTAGCCGACCAGCTCCGCAAACGCCGATTTGTTGGTCTGGGTCATCGGTCGTATCTTGAAGCGGACATAGCCGCCCGTCTTGTTGCTCCCGGTGCCATTGGTGAACATCATCAGGCCGACGTTGACTTTGTCGTTCAGTTCGGCAGCGACGGTGCGCACCGCCCGCAATTCGGACTGGCCCTGCTTGAGGCCATCCGGCCAGCCCTGATTGGCGGCGGCCCAGTTCGCGCTGTTGTCGATAATGATCAGGATGTTGGGGTTGCCTGACCCCGTCGTCGTTTCAGGCTTGGCGTAGATGTCGATATCTTCGGCATGGGCGGCATTCGCTGCCGCCAGTGCGCATGCAAGAGTGGTAACGGACAGGATTCGGGTGAGTTTGTTCATGATAATGCCCTCCAATCAGATCAGACACCGCAGGAAGCCAGTGCCACGTTCAGGCCGGCGATGGTGCGTACGCCCTGATGCACCTCGGCTGTCGTGCCCGAGCCACCGATGTCGGTGACCTGCGCCGTGATGTCCCAGACCGCCCAGTAGCAAAGGTCGCCAGTCGAGCCGAAGCAGCTTACAGGCACATCGGCATCGCTTGCCTGGACGGGTCTGTACGAAACGCACCTGGGTGCCGGTGAAAAATTTACGGTGAAGTCGGCGTTGCCATCGTTGTTGATGTCGATGTTCTGCGGAGCAGGCGTCGTTTCCTTGAACTCGCTATTGCTGATGACGGCTTCTATCGCCTGTTGCGCGGCAGCAATGGCCTCCTCGCGGAACTGGGCATTGCCGACCACCTGGATACTGCTGGTGCTGGCATTCATTGCCGAGATGGCAATCAGTGTCAGCAGCACCAGCATGATTAGTGCGATCAGCAACGTGCTGCCGTGCTGCCTGTTGATTACGGCTTTTTTCACGGTGCCTCCCTCCGGCTAGCCGGGTTGACCAGGCGAATCGCCTGCATGTAGGCGTGGCGCTTGTACTTACGGTCGTTACCAGAAGGGGTGTAGGTTCCTGCGAGACCGAGGTCATAGGTCTTCGCGTCGGAATGGCCCGCCGTCTGCTCGATGTTCCTGGCGATGACATAAAGCTTCATCGCTACGATGTTTGACCAGCAGGTATTGTCTGCACAGGTCTGCACATAGCTGTCAGCCACGCCATCGCTGTCGGTGTCCTGGCCATACTCCACCTGGAAATACTCGATCCCCTCGACCAAGGGCGTGGTGACGAAGGCACCCGAGCCGACCGGGTCAAGCTCCCAGCGCTTCAGGGTCGGGATGCCGTCGCTGCCACTGTTGTTGGGTGAGACAAAATAGGTCTGCACAATGAATCGGCGCAGGTCGGCATAAGGGGCAGTACTTGTTGCCGTGCAGTTCCGTGGGCGCAGCACTTCAAATTCGTCGGCCGCATTTTCGATCATGAAGGTTGCCGCCGTGTCCAACGGGCAACTCGATACCTGGATGTAATGGATACCGTCCGTCGCTGTTGCCTGCGGGATAGGGTCCGAAGTGTCCGCCCGGCGCAACACCAGAATATCGCTGCCTCCCTTAAGAGATGCTGATGTAAGACCACATGGCGGGCTGGCAATCGCAGCGGCAACAGTTGCTGCGTTGTAGCCTTGGACATGCAGGCGGATTGCGTCACTCATGTCGTCAGGGTCAGTGGAGCAGGGGCCGCCTGCACTGTTGCCGAGATTGTTTGCTCGGATCGGCAGGTCGATGGTGGATGGATCAAGTTCGCCATAGAAGCCTGCCAGGCGCAAGTTCTCGGACAACAACTCCAGCGCATACCTTCCGTTGTCGATCATCCGGTTGGACTTGTCCAGCTCGGCACGGGTCTTGCTCTGGTTGACGAACAGGGTCGTCATCGCGGAGAGGATCAGCAGGCCGATGGTAATCGAGATCATCAGCTCGACCAGCGACAGTCCCCGCTGTAAGGAGCGGTCTCGAAAGGCATGGCAATGAATCGAATGGGGCATGTTCAATCCAGATTGGCAATGGCGACCGGGAGGGTGACTACACGGCGCAAGGTTTCATTTCCATACATATCCTGGCCGCAATCCACGGCAGGCGCTGCTGTGCGGTTCAAACCCTGCCACGCCACAGCAACCAGATATTGTTCGGCAATCCCAACACCGCTGGCCGCTGTCTGATAGATGCAGCCGCGTGCGCCGATCATTGCACCGACATTTGTCCCGCCGGAACTCGTTTCGGCTGCTCCCAACAGTGCATTGTGCCATTCGCACAGGTCGGTGTCGGCGATTGTATTGCCGGTATTGGGGCATGCCGCCACGTCCGTCCCCAGCGTGGCGATGTAAAACGAGGCATTGGTGCGGTTCGCGCTGATGCGGTCGGCCATGTCCTTCAGCAGGATCAAGGCTTGCGAGCGCTGATAGGTCTCCATTTGTGAGGTTAGTGCGCGCCCCTGTAATCCGGCCAGACCCAACAAGCCGACCAGCAGGATCACGATCGTGACCAGTATCTCGATCAGGCTGAAACCGGCATTCCGGCCCGCGTTCATCAGCATGTACCCTTGACGGTACGGGGCATGCCGCTCAGTTCGATCCTGATGCAGCGCACGTTTGCCGTTGCGGTCGTTTCGGTATCGATCTGGAAAGCGGGGGCGGTCGTACCAGTTATACGCCCGGTTCTTGCGTAAACCACGCTGGTCGGGCCACCGGTGATGACGGCCCCCTTGAGCACGCCATGCGTCGCAATGGACGTGCCACCCGAGGCGATGCTCCAGCCATCCTCCCATCCTCCGGCGGCAGGCGTTATCGTGACATTGCTGTTGCGTTTGATGGCTTCGTTTCTGGCCAAGCTGAGCGAGGCAAATAGCTCGAAGCTCGCGGCCTTGACCTGCTGTCCCTGGGTAAGCGACCTGAAACTCGGCACGGCAAGAGAGGCAAGAACGGCGGCGACTGCCAGAACCACGAGAAGCTCTGGCAAGGTAAAGCCGGAAAATGATCTCCGCAGCGTGTTCATGTCATGGCTACCATTTGTCGGCAGGCGTCTTGACACCGCTATTGTCCAGCGTCAGTACGCCATCGCTTTCCTGCCTCGTGCCCGCAACCGGGGTCGCCGTAATGGTAAAGGCAGGCGGTGCGGAAGAGGTGGTGACCTCGATGTTGTACCAGTTGGAAACGTCCGTCGGTACCGTCATGCCCAAACCGGGAAAACCCGCGTTGTTCGCTACATCCAGATAAGTGCGCGCATCCAGAAGATATTGCTTCTCGCGGCTTTCCACGTCTACCATGAACGATTGGGCCGCAGCACGGTTGCCCTTTATCAGGTAATTCTGGTAACTGGGAAAGGCGACGGCAGCAAGTATGCCGACAATCACCACGGCAATCATCAGTTCGATCAGGGAAAAGCCGTTCTGTTTGCGCATTGTTTTCTCCTTATTGCGGCGCATGGTAGGGCTTACATTTTAGGGTTTCCACCCCGAACTGACCAGAGGGGCAATCATCCTGACAGACGGCATGCCGGCCGGAATGAGCGTGTCGGCCGGGGAGGTTTGCCGAGCTTATTTTCTGGCCTTGAAGTTGATAAGGCTGCCCGCCTCGGTCAGCAGGAATTCTTTGAACGCCAGCGCCGCGCTGGATAGGCGTTTGTTGCTGCGATGCGCGACGAACCAGTGGCGCAGCAGCGGGAAATGTTCGACTTTGAGCATGGCAAGCCGTTTGGTTTCCAGCTCCAATTCGATGCTGTGCAGCGACAGGATGCTCAGCCCCATGCCGGCCTGCACGGCTTGTTTGATGGCTTCGTTGGTTTCCATTTCCATACTGATGCGCGGCTGGATGTGATGTTCCGCAAAGACGCGCTCCATCGCGCTGCGCGTGCCTGAACCCGGCTCGCGCGATAAAAAAGTTTCCTGCGCGAGTTGCGCGAATTTGACGCGCTTGAGCCTGGCAAGCGGATGGTCGGGCGCGGCGATCACCACCAGTGGGTTGTCCAGAAATGATTCCGCGCTGATATCCAGCCCGTCCGGCGGCTGCCCCATGATGGCAAGGTCGGTGCTGTTTTCGGCAAGTTGTTTGAGCACGGCATCACGGTTGGCAACCTGCAGGATGACATTGATGCTGGGATGCAGCCGGCAGAATTTCGCCAGCAGTTGCGGCGTGAAATAATTGGCGGTATTGACCACCGACAGCGTGAGCTTGCCTTTCCCCAGCCCTTTCATTTCATCGAACACCGACTCCATCTCGGCGAGCTGCTGCGCAATGTTGCGGCTGTAATGGAACAGCTCGCGCCCGGCTTCGGTGAGAAAAATCCTTTTGCCCATCTGTTCAAATAACGGCAGGCCGATGTTCTCTTCCAACTGCTTGACCTGCATGGACACTGCCGGTTGCGACAGGTATAGTTCCTCGGCGGCGCGCGAGTAGTTCAGGTGGCTGGCCACCTTTTCGAAGACCTGAAGTTGACGCAGGGTAAGATGAAGCATGGCGGGATTATAGCAAACCATAAGCGTTTCTTATGGTATTTATAAAAACAATTGAATATCGTTTATATGTTGATGCACCTATAGTGACAACCGTTGCAAGCTTGGTGAGTCGTAATCAAATGTAGGTCGGGCTTAACCAGCGACTTGGCTACCGTATTTTGGCAGCTTAGTCGAATGGCTATGCAAAGCTCGCCCGACATGATGGGCACAGCCCACCCGGTTACTGCAACCTGAAACCAATCGTTAACACAGGGGAAATGCCATGGATCAATCGAATCGTTATGCGGACTTGAGTCTGAAAGAAGAAGACCTGATCAAGGGCGGCAACCATGTTCTGGTCGCCTACACCATGGAACCGGCCGCAGGCTACGGTTTCCTGGAAGTGGCAGCGCATTTTGCCGCAGAATCCTCCACCGGCACCAATGTGGAGGTATGCACCACCGACGAATTCACCAAGGGCGTGGACGCACTGGTATATGAGATCGATGAGGCCAAGGGCATCATGAAGATTGCCTACCCGAACGATCTGTTTGACCGCAACGTCACCGATGGCCGCGCGATGCTGGTTTCGTTCCTGACCCTGTGCATCGGCAACAATCAGGGCATGGCCGACGTGAAAAACTCGCAAATGCAAGACTTCTACGTGCCGCCGCGCATGCTGCAACTGTTCGACGGCCCGGCCAAGGATATTTCCGACCTGTGGCGCATTCTCGGCCGTCCGGTCGAAAACGGCGGTTACATCGCCGGCACCATCATCAAGCCCAAGCTGGGTCTGCGCCCGGAGCCGTTCGCCAAGGCTGCCTACCAGTTCTGGCTGGGCGGCGACTTCATCAAGAACGACGAGCCGCAAGGCAACCAAGTGTTCTGTCCGCTGAAGAAGGTGATCCCGCTGGTGTATGACTCGCTGAAGCGTGCCCAGGACGAAACCGGCCAGGCCAAGCTGTTCTCGGCCAACATCACCGCCGACGACCATTATGAAATGTGCGCGCGCGCCGATTTCATTCTGGAAACATTCGGCCCGGATGCGGACAAGGTGGCGTTTCTGGTGGACGGTTACGTCGGCGGCCCCGGCATGGTGACCACGGCACGCCGTCAATACCCGAGCCAGTATTTGCACTACCATCGCGCCGGCCACGGCGCGGTGACTTCGCCGTCCTCGAAGCGCGGCTACACCGCGTTTGTGCTGGCCAAGATGTCCCGTTTGCAGGGTGCTTCCGGCATCCACGTCGGCACGATGGGCTACGGCAAGATGGAAGGCGGCAAGGACGACCGCATCATCGCCTACATGATCGAACGCGACAGCTGCACC
>Ga0209343_10002615_pt1 | contig 23118 bp, 16 predicted proteins | sample RifCSPlowO2_02_FD_184026 | JGI IMG/M metagenome (GOLD analysis project Ga0209343, IMG submission 184026) | Groundwater microbial communities from Rifle, Colorado - Rifle CSP2_plank lowO2_0.2 (SPAdes) (version 2) | ecosystem: Environmental > Aquatic > Deep subsurface > Groundwater | place... | reverse complement strand
GAAGCGCATGAGGCGGACGCCCTGGGTGGCGCGCCCCAGAGAGGGGACGGATTTGAGGGGAAGCCTGATGACCTGGCCTTTTTCCGAGATCATGATGACATCGTTTTTTACCGTCTCCCCGGTCTGTTTGGGATCAAAGACGAATCCGGCGACGATTTCTCCCGTCTTGGCGGTGACCTTCGCGGTTTTGACGCCTGAACCTCCGCGGCTCTGCAGGCGATAGTCGGTAACGGGCGAGAGCTTGCCGAAACCGTTGGCGAGCACGATCAAGAATCCGGCTCTCCCCACTGCCTCTCTCTCCGCCACGTCCATGCCCACGATGTCATCCTTGCCTTTCATGCGGATACCGCGGACGCCTGCGGCGTTTCTTCCCATCGCGCGGATATGCCCTTCGGGGAAACGAATGGTCTGGCCGGCGCGCGTGGCCAGCAACACTTCGTCCTTGCCGGTCGTGGGCTTCACCCACTCGAGCTGGTCGCCCGCGCGCAGCTTGATCGCGATGAGCCCGGAACGGCGCACGCTTTCGAAATCTTCCAATTTCGTTTTCTTGATGGTGCCGTTCTTGGTGACCATGACCAGATAGGTGAAACGCTTGAGGTCTGCGGCAGACAGCACGCTGGTGACGCGCTCGCCGGGCGCCAACTCAAGAAAATTCTGCACGGCTTGGCCTTTGGCGGTGCGCGACGTTTGCGGCACGTCGTAGGACCGGAGCTGAAATACGCGGCCGCGCGACGTGAAGAAGAGGATGTTCGCATGCGTAGTGGTCGCGAAGAAATGCTCGACCGCGTCTTCCTCTTTGGTCGTAAGCCCCAAGACCCCTTTGCCGCCTCTGCCTTGCGTCCGGAATGTTTCCGGCGGGAGCCGCTTCAAGTACCCGTCGCGCGTGAGCACGATCACCGCCGGCTCGTCGGGAATGAGATCCTCCATCGTGAAATTATCCACCGCCCGCGCCACCACCTGCGTACGGCGCGCATCGCCAAACCGTTGCATGAGATCGGTAAGCTCGGTTTTGATCACCCCGAGAATTTTCTTTGGGTGTGCGAGCAAATCGGTGAGCTCCGCGATGAGTTTTTTCTTTTCTTTGAGTTCCGTCTCGATCTTCAGGCGTTCCAGGTTGGCAAGCTGCGACAGCTTCATTTCAAGAATTGCTTCCGCTTGAGCGGAGGTCAGCTTGAATTGCTTGATCAAATTCACTTTCGCTTCCGCCCGATCGCGCGACCCCTTGATGGTCTTGATGACCGCGTCAATCTTTGCCATCGCGATCATCAGACCCTCGAGAATATGCGCCCGGTCTTTGGCGCGCTGCAAATCGTATGCCGCGCGCCGCTTTACCACTTCCTGCCGGTGCGCGATGTGCGCTTCCAGAATGGCCTTGAGGTTCATCACCTTGGGCTGCAGGCCTCCTTCGAGCGACAGCAGATTGACATGGAACGTATCCTGAAGCTGCGTGGAGTCGTAGAGTTGGTTGAGGATTTTCTTGGGGTAGCAGTCGCGCTTGAGCTCGATGACCACGCGTACGCCGTCGCGGTCGGACTCATCGCGGAGATCCTTGATGCCTTCGATCTTTTTATCCTTGACCAACGCCGCGATGTGCTCGATGAGCTGGGCCTTATTGACCTGAAAAGGAATTTCGGTGATCACGATATGATAATCATTCCCTTTCCCTTCAACGATCTCCGCTTTGCCGCGCATGACAATGGCGCCTTTGCCGGTGGCGTAGGCTTCCGCAATCGCTTTTTTATTGTAAATAATGCCGCCCGTGGGAAAATCAGGCCCCTGGACGAATGCAAAAAGATCGGACACGCCTGCCGCGGGGTGATCGATGAGGTGGATGAGCGCCTGGCAGAGCTCGTTGAGGTTATGGGGAGGAATGTTGGTCGCCATGCCGACGGCAATCCCGACCGTGCCGTTCAAGAGCAGGTTCGGGAGCTTGCCCGGTAAGACCTGCGGTTCTTTTTGCGTACCGTCGTAGTTGGGCGAGAAATTGACCGTTTGCCGCTCAAGATCCAGCAGCAGCTCCTCGGCGATCGGCGTGAGTTTTGCTTCGGTGTAACGCATGGCCGCGGCCGTGTCGCCGTCCATGGAGCCGAAATTACCCTGACCCAGCACCAGCGGATAGCGCATGGCGAAATCCTGCGCCATGCGCACCATGGCGTCATAGACCGCAACATCGCCGTGCGGATGGTATTTGCCCAGCACTTCACCCACCACGGTGGCTGACTTGCGAAATTTCGCATGAGAGGTCAGCCCCATGTCCCACATGGCGTAGAGAATGCGGCGGTGCACGGGTTTCAAGCCGTCCCGCACGTCGGGCAGCGCGCGCGCGACAATCACCGACATGGCATAGTCGAGATAGGATGCCTGCATTTCCTCGACAATGGGACGCAGCTTGATAGTGCCGATGGGGTTCCCCGCAGGGAGCGCAGATTTTTGGGATTTGGATTTGGATGAAGGCTTCATAGCATGAGAGGGCGCTTCGTGTTCGGTAATGATTATGATGTGCGCATCGTTATGCGGTTACGTCTGGGGAGACACGATGACCGATACGCGCATCGCCATCGGTGCCGCCTTATGGTAACCTGGGCGTGCTCGTGGCAGTCTGGGGCGTGGAGGTAGCCGTTGAGGTCGCCTGTCCCGCGATTTTGTTCGCCAGCCCCGCAAATACGGCGTCAGTCGAGCTCGCCTGCTGATTGAGCTGCGCGATCAAGGAACGGAACGAAGGCAGCCGCTTGAGATCGTCGCGCAACTGTGCCACGCGCGCAAGAATGTCGGCACGCGCGGCGTCCTGCTGCGCGGTGGCCGCGTGCGGCGGCGGACCCTGGCCGATCGTGTGCTTCAAGAGCGCAAGCCATCCGATCACCAGCACGCCCATGACCGCACCCACCGTCACCTTGAAATACATGCGGCGCCGTGCAGCGTCATCTGCGTCTGCGCGCCGGCGGGGTGAATGAGAGCGGGATTCTTGCATATACGCGCCTTATTCAGACTCAAGCAGCACCAGCCGCGTTTCCTCGGCCGGCAAGTCCTTCTTTGCCAGCTTGAATTTTGCGACTGGCTCTTCCGCCTCGAGCCCCAGTTCTTTAATGAGTTTATCCGCGTTCTGGAATTTCCCCTTTCCCTTCCCCGGCTCGTAGGCAATAGGAATCACGATGCGCGGCTCTATTTGCCCGACCACTTCCGCCGCCTCTGCAACCGTCAGGCCGTCCGGGTCTCCCGCGGGCACGAAGAGCACGTCCACATGCGCGAAACGCTCAAGCTGGCCGTCGGTCAGCTTCCCCTGGCCAAGACATCCCAGATGCAGGAGATTGATGCCTTCGGATTCAAAGAGAAAGAGCGTGCAGGGATTTGCGCGGTCTCCCTTGCCGCTGCGGGCGGGAATGCCGTACATCATGGCGCCCTTGAGCTCGCACTCGCCGGGGGTGGAGATGACGAACGGAGACGCGTCGCCCTTGCCGCGCACTTCATCCACGGCATTATGGAGCGGATGATGAGGAGCGGACACGGTCACCACGTCCGCCGAAAGCTTGCCGCGTTTGAGTCCAAGCGCCTTCGGATCGCAAGGATCAGTAATAATCACGAGCTCCTCTTGTAAGGGGCTGGTAATAATGCGCACCGATGCGGCGCCGAGCCAGGAAATGACCATACCAGTATATTAATGAAGGGCGTTTGAAGGCTTCAATTTTTTAATAAAAAGCGACCCATGCTTGGGTACTGAAAAAGAGCGGAAATAAGGGGGTCTACAAGGTACATGGGGGCTTCACACGCGTTGTTATTGTACCATGATTTGATGGGGCACGCCAATCATAAAAGGCGTTGCCAAATGGTGAAATATGCTTTATACTGCACACGCATTTATCAACGTCGGAATGCCGTATATTTTTAAACATCAGGGCGTTTCCGAGTCCCGCTATAGATCGGGATTAACGTCAATTTTTTTGTGTCTGTTAAACCGACCGTCAAAGCAAAAACCGACAAACCGACCGTCATGGACGAACTCCTGAATGCAGACGGCGCGGCGCCGATCCCCAAAACGGGAGAAATCGTGAACGCCCGCGTCATTGCGGTCGCAAAAGGAGAAGTCATTCTCGACCTCGACGGGTTTACGACCGGTGTGGTGCGCGGCAAAGAGCTCACCGACGAATCGGGAGAATTTTCCCACCTGCAGGTCGGCGACGACGTGCAGGCGACGGTGTTGGAGCTGGAAAATGAACGCGGCATGATGGAGCTCTCGTTCCGCTCGGCAGGCCACCGCAAAGCGTGGGGACGGCTCGAGGAGCTGCGCAAGAGCGGCGAAGTGGTGGAGGTGCGCGTGATGGACGCCAACAAAGGAGGCCTCATCGTGATGGTAGGCCGCGTCGGCGGATTTTTGCCGGTCTCGCAGTTGACCTACGAGCATTACCCGCGCGTAGAAGGAGGCAACAAGCAGAAGATACTCGAACGGCTGCGGACCTATACGGGACAACAATTCAAGGTGAAGGTGATCGACGTCAAGCCTCTGGAGGAAAAGCTCATCGTCTCCGAGAAGGCGGCGGCTTTGACTGAGCGCATTGCTTCGCTGGAAGAGCTGAAAGCCGGCGCCGTGGTGGAAGGGAAAGTCACGAGCGTGGTGGATTTCGGCGCATTTGTGGAATTCACGGTGCCGGCGGCAGGCGGCGCAGGCGCGGGAGAGCCCGAATTGATTGAAGGGCTCATACATATTTCGGAAATCGCATGGCACCGCGTGGATCATCCCAAAGACATGCTGTCGCTCGGCATGCCGGTCAAGGCGATGATCATCGGCGTTGAAGGCGGGCGGGTATCGCTGTCCCTGAAGCGCCTGGAAGAGGATCCTTGGAAAACCGTGGCGGAGCGATTTAAGGCGGGCGATAAAGTGCGCGGCAAGGTGGTGAAGGTGAATCATTACGGCGCGTTCGTGGAAGTGGGCAAATCTATCCACGGGCTCGCGCACATCTCCGAGCTCGCGGTCCAGCTCATGACCAACCCCCTGGACGCGGTCAAAGTGGGGGAAGAATACGAATTCAGAATTACCAACGTGGACGCGAGCAGCCATCGGCTGGGGCTTTCGCTCCGCCCGACGGCCGCGGCATCGGACACCCCGGCGGCTTCTGTCGCTGTCGCCGCGCCCGCAACAACGCAAGAGGCCTCCGAGGCCTCTTCTCCCGCCGCCTAAACGAGAGCGCATTGTCTCCTGCGCGCCTGACGGGTATACTGTGTGTGTCAGTATGCCCGCCAAAATTTACGGGATATCCTCTCGGCAGGACAACAAATCGAATCACTACCTCACGTTAAGAGTATGACGGTACTTATCAGCAAAACTTAGGCGGGTATGCGGCAACTTGTCAGAAATTTTCTCATCCTGCTCGGCGTATTTTTGCTCGTGGCGGCGTTGCTCTCGAGCGTTACGTCTCCGTTTACCAAAACCACCACCGTGGGAATAGGCGAGGTGGTGCAATATATCGAAAAAGGCGAGGTCACGCACATCCGCGTGGAAGGAGATACGCTGGTGGTGACGCTGAAGAGCGAAGAGACGGTGAACGCCAAAAAGGAGCCGACCGAGTCGTTCACGGAACTCATGCAAAACTACGGCGTGACCCCTGAAACGCTCCGCGCCCTTCCCGTGGAAGTGAAAGACCAGGGAGGCGCGCTCGCGTGGCTGTCCGCCATCGTTCCCTTCCTGATTCCTTTCCTCCTCATTTCCCTCTTCATCTGGTTTATGATGCGCCAGGTGCAAGGCGCCAACCAGCGGGCGCTCTCCTTCGGCGAGTCGCGGGCGCGGGAAATGAAGGCGGGCGAGAAGAAAGAGCAGATCACGTTCAAGGACGTAGCGGGCGCGCGCGAAGCGAAGCAGGAGTTGCAGGAGGTGGTGGAATTCCTGCGGACGCCAAAAAAATTCACCGAACTGGGCGCAAAAATCCCCAAAGGAGTGCTCTTGGTGGGCGCGCCCGGCGTGGGGAAGACGCTGCTTGCCCGCGCGATTGCGGGCGAGGCGAGCGTGCCGTTTTTCCATATTTCCGGGTCAGAATTTGTCGAGATGTTCGTGGGCGTAGGCGCGTCGCGCGTGCGCGATCTCTTCCGCAAAGCGAAAAAGAGCGCGCCCTGCATCCTCTTCGTGGACGAACTCGATGCCGTCGGACGGCAGCGGGGAGCGGGCTTGGGAGGCAGCCACGACGAGCGCGAACAAACGCTCAATCAGATACTCGTGGAGATGGACGGGTTTGAACCGAATGCGGGCGTGGTGGTGGTGGCGGCGACCAATAGGCCAGACGTGCTCGATTCGGCGCTCCTGCGGCCGGGGCGCTTTGACCGCCGCGTCATGATTGATCTTCCTGACATTCGCGACCGGCAGGAAATCCTCCAGATTCACGCGAAGGGGAAGCCCTTGGCCCCCGACGTGGATTTGAAAAAAGTCGCCACGCGCACGCCGGGTTTTTCAGGCGCAGACCTCGCCAATCTCCTGAACGAAGCGGCTATCCTCTCCGCTCGCCGCAACAAGAAAAAAGTAGGCCTGCAGGAAATCTTTGAATCCACCGAAAAAGTAATGCTCGGGCCGGAGCGCAAGAGCCACATGCTCTCGGACGACGAGAAACGCATTACCGCGTACCACGAAGCGGGACACGCGCTGGTCGCGCACACCCTGCCGCATTCAGATCATGTGCACAAAGTATCTATTATTTCACGCGGATCCGCAGGCGGCTATACTTTGAAACTGCCGGACGAAGACCGCCATTTGCGATCCTACTCGCAGTTCATCGCCGAGCTCGCCGTGCTGCTCGCGGGATTTGTCGTCGAGAAGGAAGTATTCGGCGAGGTGACCACGGGCGCCACGTCCGATCTCAAGCGCGCCACCAAGCTCGCCCGCCAATTGGTCATGGAGTACGGCATGAGCGAGGCGCTTGGTCCCCGCACGTTTGGAGAACACGAGGAGCTCATCTTCCTCGGCCGCGAGATCACCGAACAGCGCGACTATTCGGAAAAAATCGCCGAACAGATCGACAAAGAAGTGTCGCGCTTCATCACGCAGGCGGCGGAGCAGGCGTGCGCCATCGTCAAGAAAGGCAAGGAGAAAATCGACGCGATCGTGCAGGCGCTTCTCAAAGACGAGACGCTGGAACGCGAGGCGTTTGAGGCGATTGTGGGGCCCCGGCCGGCCACGGTGAAGGTGAAAGTTTGAGAAATCCTAAGCACGAAGCTCTAAAATCCTAAACAAATCCAAAATCCAAAATTCGAATTTTCCAAACATTTGAATTTTGAGCTTGTTTAGAATTTCGGATTTAGAATTTAGAATTTTTTAAGCCTATGTCTTCCGTTTATCGTCCACTCCTGCGCAGAGCGTGGTCGATTACGTGGCAGGAGAAACACCTCTGGGTCTTCGGGCTGTTTACCGCCGTGATCGTCAGCGGCGGGGAATTGAACATGCTCGTGCGCAATCTCAACCGCCTGCAATCCTTGGGCACGTGGGCGGATACTGTGCGCGCCGAAGGATTCTCGTTCGTCCCGCGTTCGCTCGCGGCGCTTGCGGGATGGCCCGCGGGATGGTATGCGGCGCTCGCTGCCCTCATCGCGCTGGTGCTCTTCCTCCTCTGGTTTGCGGTGGTGGCCGAAGGCGCCTTGGTAGGGGGCATTGAACGCGCACGCCGCCGCGCGGACATGAGCCTTGCCGAGGGCATCGCGCACGGGAAAAAACTGTGGGGCAAGGTGGCCGTCATCACCGCGGGTTTTCATCTCGGCGCGCACCTGGCGTGGGCGCTGTTCGCCCTGCCTCCTTTCCTGCTGTTTTTGGCGTTCGGCTCTTCCCTCTGGTTTACCGCGTTTCTCATCGTCGCATTCCTCTGTCTCATTCCGGCGGGACTCGCCATCGCGCTGCTCTTCCGCCTAAGCCTGGCCGCGGTCGTGGTCGAACAGCAGACGCTCCGCGCGGCGTGGGGGTGCGCATGGGAACTCTTCCGCGCCCACTGGCTCGTGCTCTTAGAGACGGTCATCCTCCTGACCGCGGGAACCACGCTGGCGGCGATCGTAGCGCTTGCGGCGGCGGCCGTCGGACTCGCGCTCATCTTCGGGCCTCTCCTGCTGTTGAGCTTCGTGACGGGAGCCCCGGCGGTATTGAGCATCGTGGTCGGACTCGCGCTCGTCCTGTTCCTCTTCGCCCTGCTCTGGGTGGGTGCGGTGCTCGCGACCTTCCAGCAGGCCGTCTGGGTGCTGCTTTTCGTACGCATGCGGGAAAGCCCTCCCTTGGCGAAACTCGTGCGTTTCTTCGCCCTGCGCGCCCGCCGGTAATGCGGGCATGCGGCGCAGGACACCGCCCTATCTCGTTCCCCCATGGTCAAGACCGACACATCCGCCATTGCATCCGCCAGCGCCGTGAGCAGCCATACGCACACGCTCGATGAAAAACTAAAAGATATCGGGGTACGGGAGCGGGAGCGGGAAACGCAGGACCAGGCGTACCGGCTGGGGCTGCCGTATGTCAGCCTCTACGGATTCTCCGTGGCGCCGGATGCGCTGGCGCTGATTCCCGAAGAGACGGCAAAAACGGCACAGGCGATCTGCTATTCCTTTACGGCGCACAAGGAAATCAAGCTCGCCACCACTGACCCTCATAATCCGAACTTCCTCGCGCTGATCGCCGATCTGGGGCATGCGCACAAGACCCAGGTTTCAGTCGCGCTCACGAGCCCGCACAGCATGGGGTACGCGCTGGATCGCTACAAAGCCGTGCCCAAAGTATACATCCCTCCGCACGGGGTGGAGATTCCGGAGGAAACGCTGCGAAAATTCAGCGCATCGCTCACGCGCGTCACCGACTTGACCGCAAAATTTTCCGAAGTATCGCTCACCGATCTGGTGGTCTTATTGATGGCCGCCTCCATCGTCGCGGACGCGTCCGATGTGCATATCGAGGCGGAAGAGCAGCAGGTCACGGTGCGTTTTCGCATTGACGGCATCCTGCACACGGTCGCCTCGATCGACCGCGAACGGTACCGCGCACTGATCACGCGGCTGAAACTGCTCTCAAATTTGAAAATTAACGTCGAAGACCGCCCCCAGGACGGCCATGTGGTGCTGCATCTTTCCGGCGAGCGCGTGGACGTGCGCGTGTCCTGCCTGCCCACCGCGCATGGCGAGAGCGTGGTGATGCGGCTCTTGCGCGGCAATGCAGTACAGCTTTCATTTGACGATTTAGGGTTAGGCGCGGCACTGGAAGCTGCCCTGAAGCGCGCCATCGCCCGCCCGAACGGCATGATGGTCGTCTGCGGCCCGACCGGTTCGGGAAAAACCACCACGCTGTATGCCATCCTCAAGACGCTCAATACCGCCGATACCAAGATTATTACCATCGAAGACCCGATCGAATACCAGATCGAGGGTATCAACCAAAGCCAGGTGGACCCCGCGCACAATTACACCTTTGCCACGGGTTTGCGCTCCATCGTCCGGCAGGATCCTGACGTCATTCTTATCGGCGAAATTCGCGACTTGGAGACCGCCGACATCGCATTGCAATCCGCGCTGACCGGACACCTGGTCTTCTCCACGCTGCATACCAACGACGCGGCAGGCGCCATTCCGCGCTTTCTTTCCATGGGCGCCAAGCCCTATCTGCTCGCACCCGCGTTAAACGACGTCCTGGCGCAGCGCCTGGTGCGCCTGGTATGCACGTCCTGTAAACAGCCGACCCTCCTGTCGCCGGAGTACGCAGAACAGGTCAAGAATGCGCTTGCGTCGCTTCCTCCACCGGCAGCCAAAGACGCGGGAGTGGACATTGCCAAGCCATCGTTTGTGACTGCGAAAGGGTGTGAAGCGTGCCAGGAGATCGGCTACAAAGGCAGGGTGGGCATTTACGAGCTTTTGACCATGAATCCGGACATCGAGCGCATCATTCTCTCCGGCGCGATTTCCGAGTACCAAATCCGCGACATCGCCCAGAAACAGGGCATGATCACCATGCTCCAGGACGGTATCCTCAAGGCGATGGCGGGCATCACCACACTGGAGGAAGTATTCAGGGTGGTGCAGTAGGGCAGGTTTGACTAATTCCATTTTTGTATGTAAAATGGAGTTATGTATACCAGATTACTTAAACCGCTACCTCGCAAGAGCTTTTTCTTATTTGGCCCAAGGGGTACCGGGAAAACTACCTGGCTTAAAAGCCAATTTCCCAGAGCACTTTTCTTTGATTTACTGGATTCCGAGGTCTATAACGATTTGTTGGCGAACCCCTCAAGGCTTGCGCGCATGATCCCTGATCAGTGGCGGGAGCCGGTAGTGCTCGACGAGGTGCAGCGCGTACCTGCGCTCCTGCACGAAGTCCATCGGCTGATCGAGTCGCGTAAGCTCACATTCGCGCTCACCGGATCGAGCGCGAGAAAGTTAAGGGGCAAGGATGTCAATCTTCTTGCGGGGCGCGCGCATACCCTGTTTATGTATCCGCTCACCGCGCAAGAGCTCGAGAACGATTTCGACCTCGGCCACGCGCTTCGTTTCGGGCATCTGCCTGCCATATTTCAAGAAACGGACAAAGAAAAGTATCTTGCCTCGTATGTGACGACGTATTTGCGTGAAGAAGTCCAGCAAGAGGGGCTGACGCGCAACCTGGCGGCATTCACCCGTTTCCTCGAGGTCGCGAGTTTTTCTCAAGCGCAGCTTTTGAATGTATCAAGCGTAGCGCGGGAGAGCGCGGTTGAGAGGAAAGTGGTTGAAAATTATTTCTCCATCCTTGAGGATCTCCTGATAGCCGAACGGGTGCCGGTATTCCAGAAAAAGGCGAAACGGCGCACTATACAGCATCCCAAATTCTATTTTTTTGACGCAGGCGTCTACCGCGCGGTGCGCCCGCGCGGCCCGCTCGATACGCCGGAAGACATTGACGGAGCCGCTTTGGAGACCGCGGTCAGGCAAGAGATCAAGGCGGTGAACGACTATGGCGGCTACGGGTACCGGCTCTACTATTGGCGCACCGCCAGCGGACGCGAAGTAGACATCGTGCTCTATGGGGAACGAGGCATCGTCGCAATCGAGGTGAAACGCAGCGCCCGCGTCAATCAGGAATCCCTGCAGGGGCTGACTTCATTTCTGGACGAATATCCGCAGACGCGCGCGTATCTGGTGCATGGAGGGGATAGGGAGATGTGGGAAGGCAATATCCATGTGATGCCGGCGGAAGCATTCATACGCCAGGCTCCGCACATTTTGGAAGGGACATGATATTCCCGCGATATGTCACATAGCACACCAATCAAAAAACTGCGTAACATACGCGATGAAGCAATAGACTTTTCTGATATTCCCGAAGTAGACGAAGAGTGGTTTCAGCGTGCGCGCGTGGTATTCCCTCAATCCAAAACGCCCGTCTCTTTAAGACTCGACCGCGACGTGGTGTCATGGTTTAAAACCCAGGGCAAGGGCTATCAGACGCATATCAATGCGGTGCTGAAGGGCTACGTGGAAGCGCAGCGCGGCGAGAAGGCCGCGCAATAATTTTTCGCGGGGTAAGTGAACCCCGCATACCTCCGGGGCTGACGGCCGTAGCCTCTGGCCTCGGCGCTTCGCGCGTTCTTTCATACATTCCTCCCCGGGCTCACGCCCAGGACTTCCTGTGGTAACGGGGTGAACATGGTTGACACAAAAAAATTACTCCCGGGCATCCATGCGCGGGAGTTTGGCTTACCTCCTAATTCTCGTAGAGCCTGATTACGGCCTCAAGCTCCTCAATTTTTTTCTCCAACCGTTTTTTCTCTTGTTCCCACCCCCACACCTGTACTCGCGAGCGCGCGATCCATTCCTGAATCGCTATCTTTCCCTCCTTGCTATCAAGGCAGGCAACCCACTGACCTCTCGGGAATTTGATGACGTCCCACCCCATGCGGGCCGTTTTTATCGTTCCCCGGTACCATGAGTTCCACACGACAACGTCCTTATTGTCGCGTTCTGCCCTTTGGAGAAATGCGCGGCCGCGTATTTCTCCAAGGATGGAGAAAAACGCGGCGAGTAGAAAAAATACGGAAATAATTCCAAGGACAAATTTTGCCCACATGGGAAGAGGGAAGATGAATGACACCGTCGATCCTGCTCCTCCTATGAGGAGCAAGGCAACCGGAAACGACCAGTCGTCTCCTTTTTTAAAATAAAATTTTCCATCACTGGTCTCCATTTTTTTCCCGGCATCCCTCCCTGCACCACGCAGGGACTCGGTCGGCTCCTTTTTTCATCCTAATTATCGTTCAATTAATGTGATCGTTACACATAAGCCGGCACTGAACAGATGCGATTGAGAGAATCTCCAATGTTCGTAGGAGAAACAACGCTCCCCGATTGCTATTAACTTTTATTGACGACTGCTCGGTGGTGTGGAAAAGTGATGACAAACTCACCTCCGCAGTCATTGCGAGGCCCTTTTAAGGGCCGTGGCAATCTCGCAACGATGCGGAACCCCGGAGATTGCTTCTCCCGCCGTGGCGGGATCGCAATGACGAAATGTATTGAAATATCCTCACCGCATGATCCCCCAACTCAAAAAACTCGGTTTGTCCGAGGTCGAGATTAAGGTGTATGAAACCGCGCTCATGAAGGACAGCGCTACGATTGCCGAAATCGCGGTGCAGGCGGGGGTAAAACGACCGACGGCGTACGTGGCCATGGGGCGTCTGGAAGAGCTGGGATTGCTCGTCCGTACTACGAAGGGCAAGAAGAGCGTGTTTACTGTGGGGAGTACGGAAAGGCTCAGGAATCTCGCGCGCAAGATGCGGCGAAAGGTGATTGCCGCTGAATTGGCGCTGGAGGAATTACTGCCCCGGCTGGAAACGCTGTTGGGACGGGCATCCATCTCTGCCCCGCAGGTGCATTCGTACGAGGGGATCGCGGAGGTAAAGAGTATAATAGAGGATATTGCCGCATGCCCTGAGCCGTGGTATTTTTTCGGATCTTCAGAAGAAGCGTTCAATCTGCTCGGGGTCACGGGCATGGAGGAGCTTTTTGTAGATGCCTATCGCCTGCGGCGAATGGCAGGTCAGCCGAAGTCGTATTTCATCACGGATGAGGGATTTTTGCGGCACCCGAAATTCCACACGCGCCTCCCGCACATCCGGGAAATGCGTTTTTTCCCCAAACCGATTCAGATGAAATCAGTATTTATCGTCTACGGGAGCCGGCTCGTGTTTCTCGTTGCGGCGCGGCCGCCGCACGGCATCGTGATCGAAAGCAAGGAAATCGCGGAAATGGCAAAGGCGATGTACAGTATCCTGTGGGAGAGTTTCAAATAAAAAATTCCCCAATGAAGAGGGAATTAGGAAATGCGCTTGTTGGGAAGAATATTATTTGAACTCCTCGTACAGCGGCGTGATATCAATTTTTGAGAGGTCCCGTGTCGGCAAGGGTCCTTTTTCTTTCAATTGCGGGCGCTGATCTTGTCAGCATTTTTGGGATGATATATACTGAAAATACCGATAATTCGGGAGTATGATTCCAAGAATACTAAAAATTCAACATAATCATTCATTTTTTCTTTTTGGTCCGCGTGGAGTCGGCAAGACCACTCTGCTGGAAGCGCTGCTTCCCAAAGAACGTACTTTTACGCTCGATCTTTTGGAGTACGAGACATTATTGCGACTGCAAAGACGGCCGCAGGAATTCGCGGAAATCATCGCCGCATTGCCTGACCGCGTGGAATGGGTATTTATTGACGAAGTGCAAAAATTTCCGCCGCTGCTTGACGAAGTGCATCGCCAGATCGAGCGCAATCCTCATCGACAGTTCGCTTTAACCGGCTCGAGCGCCCGGAAACTGAAGCGGGGGCAGGCGAATTTGCTTGCCGGCCGTGCATTCACGCTCGCGCTCTTCCCTTTCACAAGCGTTGAGCTGGGGGCGCGTTTCGATCTTGATCACGCGCTGCAGTTTGGCACGCTGCCGAAGGTTCACGCATTGGCTACGGAGGATGAGAAGAACATGTTTTTGCGCTCGTACACCCACACCTATCTGCAAGAAGAAATCCGGAATGAAGGCCTGGTTCGTAACCTTGCCGGGTTTCATCGGTTTGCGCCAATCGCGGGCAGTGAGAATGGCAACATTCTCTCTTGGTCAAATTTCGCACAGGATACGGGCGTGAGCATGAAAACGGCTCGGGGGTATTTTGAGATCCTGGAGGATACCTTGCTCGGATTTTTCCTCCCCGCCTACCATCGGTCGCTGCGCAAGCGCCAGCGGACGCATCCGAAATTTTATTTTTTTGATCCGGGCGTGAAGCGCGCGCTCGCACAGGAGCTTACGCAGCCGTTGATTGCGGGTACACCCCAATACGGACGGGCATTTGAGCATTTCTGGATAGCGGAGATTATGCGTCTTGCGCGCTACCGCCAGAACGATTGGCGCTTTTCATACCTGGCGACGCACGACATTGAGATTGACCTTCTGGTGGAGCGGCCCGGCATGCCGCTGCTGTTTGTCGAGATCAAATCGGCTGAAACGGTGAGGGGCCAGACGCTCACGCCGCTCCGCACGCTGGTGGAAGAAATCGCCGAAAGCGAAGGCATCTGCATCAGCCGCGAACCGCGCGCGCGCAAGATTCATCCGCGCGTATCCATCGTCCCGTGGCAGGAGGCGCTCACGGCCTTAACATTGCAATAGCCTTCGGAAGCGTCTCTGGCCGAATTATCGAAACTCCTCGTACAGCGGGGTGATGTCGATCTTTGAGAGGTCTCGTGTCGGCAAGGGTCCTTTTTCTTTCAATTGCGGGAGGGAGTCTTCGTAGGAAGGCTTTTTTTCTTGCCAAAATATCCCTAAGGGGATTTGGGTGTGCCACGGCTCCAGCGCTTTTTCAATGGCGGCCGCTTTGGTGGTCTGGGCATACCCTTTTTCTTCCATTTTGTAGACGCGCTCGCGGAACCATGCGTAGGTATTTACCTTGTTAAATGTGACGCACGGCTGCAGCACGTCGAGGACGGCGAAGCCCTCATGTTCGATGGCTGCTTTCATGAGTTTCACGAGATGGGGAATGTCGCCGGCAAACCCGCGCGCGACAAAGGTCGCGCCGGCCGTGAGCGCAAGTGCGATAGGATTGGTCTGCTCTTCGATTACGCCGTGCGGCGTGGATTTGGTCTTCATTCCCTGCTCCGACGTGGGTGCCGTCTGCCCGGTGGTCAGCCCGTACACCTGGTTATTGTGGATGACGATATTGAGATTGTGATTCGCGCGGCAGGCATGGATAAAATGCCCCATGCCTTCGCCCAGGATGTCGCCGTCGCCTCCCACCATCATCACCGGCAGATCGGGATTCGCCATTTTAATGCCCGCGGCGACCGGAATACCGCGGCCGTGCAGGCCTTCAAACCCGTACGCATTCACGAACGAGCACATGTTGCCCGAACAGCCGATGCCGTAGACCACGGCGAATTGGTGCGGCTCAAGCCCCAGTTCAGCGAAGGACTGCTTGAGCGATCCCCAAATAGAAAAATCTCCACAGCCTGGACACCATGTGGGAAAATTCGGTGAATTGAAATCTTGCACTTTTGCCATACCCGCCTAAATTTTACTAATAATCATCATCTTTTTTTATCATGGGAAATTATATTGTGGTATCACCAGATCATGTTGCATTCAGCAAAACTTAGGCGGGCATACTCCTTACTCCTTAGTTCAGCCGTCCTTTTGTCGTCGCCATGATTTCTTCCGAGAAAAACGGCCTGCCATTATATTTGAGAATTTTATCTTCGATGTGGATGCCGGTTTGCTCGCGGATAAATCCCCCGAACTGCGCTGTGGCGTTGTTCTCCACCAGCACGAGATGTTTTTGCGCGTTCAGCAGTTCGGTCGCTTCTTTCACAGGAAACGGCCAGATGCCGGCGAAGTGGATCATATTTGCCTTCATTCCTTCCTCGTTCAGCCTTACCACCGCTTCGCGCGCAGGCCCTTTTGTGGAACCCCATGTCACGAACGTGAGCGACGCTCCTTTCTCGCCGATCAGAAGCGGCTTCGGCATTTCCGGCAGGAGATGGGCAAGCTTCTTCATGCGTTTGTCCGCCTGTGCAATGCGCATTTCTCCGGTCTCGTCTGAATAGCCGTGGAGTTCGTGTTCATAGGAGTTGGAAAGGTAGATGCCGCCTTTTTGTCCCGGAATGGAGCGCGGCGATACGCCGTCGTCGGTGAGGGCGTAGCGATGGAATTGCTTCGCCTTCTCGAGCTCTTTTTCAGACATCATTTTCCCGCGATCTACCCGCATGCCTTTGGTTGCAAACGGGGGAATGGAACGATTCGTTTCCCCTAAGAGCTTATCCGAGAGCATGATCACGGGCAGCTGCCAGCGTTCCGCGAGATTGTGCGCCAGAAAAGTATGGGTAAAGCATTCTTCGACGTCGCCGGGCGCGAGCACGACGCGCGGAAATTCTCCCTGGGCCGCATGCAGGGCAAAGCGGAGATCGGCCGCTTCCGTCCATGTGGGCATGCCGGTGGCAGGACCGGGGCGCTGGACTTCAATAATGACGAGCGGCAGCTCGGCGATGCCCGCGAGCCCCAATGACTCGACCATGAGCGCGAACCCTCCGCCCGAAGTGCCGATCATGGCACGCGCGCCGGCAAACGACGCGCCCAACGCCATATTGATGACGGCAATCTCGTCTTCGGCGTGCTTCACCACCATGCCGGTGTCGTGGTCATGCGCGGCAAGGAAATGCAAAATGGAGGACGAGGGACTCATGGGATACGCGGCGTAGAAGGTGCAGCCGCCCTGAATTGCGCCCAAGGCCATCGCTTCGTTGCCTGCGATGACGATTTTGTCGTGTACGGTGTTCGCGCCGAGCATGCAGGGAAGCAGGTCGTGTGCGTAATGCGCGCGCACGTAATCGAACCCGAGGCGCGCGGCGGCGATGTTCTGCGTGCACACGTCGGGCTTACGCCCAAACGTTTTTTTGAGGGCATCCTCCAGCGGCTCGAATGCGCATCCCATGAAGGCGAGCGACGCGCCGATCCCTACGGTGTTGCGCATGATTTCGTCCCCCTTCGCCTCCTGCGTGAGCTTCATGAGCGGCACGGGGCAGAGCAGGACATCGGTGCGCGCAAGCTCGCCCGCGGCGATATGCGCTTTGTCATCGTCATAGATGACGCGCGCGCCGGGCGCGAGTTCTGTGAGATGCAAAAAAACCGTTTCACGGTTCAAGGCAAGCAAGAGGTTGACGGAAAAAGAAACGGCAAAGACGGGTTCGTCGGCGACGGTAACTTGATGGATATTGTGCCCGCCGCGGATGAGATTGGGTTTTTCATTGTAGTCTGCGGTGAAACGCCCCATGGCCGCGCACATTTTGGCAAACAGCACCCCCGAGGTCACAATGCCAAACCCCGCCTCTCCGCCGATTTTCCATGTGAAGCGTTGCGCGCTCATAGAAGAAAAATGATACGGCAATCGTATCATGGTTCTTCAATAAATTCAACAAATTCAACTGAATTTCTTTAACGTATCAGAAGACTCGGAGCGGTCATCTGCACAGGGAGGGAAGGATGCCGTGTTGTGCGAGCGTGCCCTGGGGATGGAGGGAGACGAAATGATTGCGGACGCGCGCAATCATCGGGTGAATTAGTGGATAAGCGACCCGGCCCAGAGACCTCCTAGAAATTCTTTCCACGGCATGATTGATATGCCGCCAGTCTCCCGGGGCTTGGCGTCCAAGGATACCGCGATGGCGTGCTTCGGCTGATATTCTTCCTGAAACGCCTTCAGCCCCCGCAGATGGTGCGGCTGCACTTCTTGAGTTCCCTTAATTTCCAATGCAATCTCCCGATCGCCCAGAATGAAGTCCACTTCGAGCCCTGAAGCAGTGCGCCAGTACGATACCGGATACTCCAGGCTCGCGTAATGGCGATGGGCTATAATTTCTTGCAGGATAAAATGTTCAAATGCCCGTCCGAATATTTCGCTCCCCGGTTTGATGGCCCCCCGCTTGAGCAGCACATTGGCGATGCCGACGTCAAAGAGATAAAATTTGGGCGAACGAATGACGCGACGCTTTGGTTTTTTCTGAAACGCCGACACAAAGCGCGCGATCAGCGTGTCCTCCAGAATTTGAAAGTATTCCCTCACGGTCGGGCCGCTGACGCCGCATTCTCGGGCGATGTTGGTAAAATTCATTATTTCTCCATTACTAAACGCCGCAGCTTCCAGAAACCTGGCAAAGGCAGGCACGTTGCGAGTCAGCGCTTCAGCGGCAATCTCTTCTTTCAGATAATCTCCTACATACGAGCGCCCCAACAGTTCCGGCGTGCGAGATACGTAATGCCGCGGCAAGCAGCCGTGATTGAGCGCGCGCGTCAAATCAAACCCGGGAATCTCCGCTGATACCAAAGGGAACAATTCATAGCGCAGCGCCCGCCCGCCCAGGAGATTGCCGCCGCCGCGTTTGAGCTTGCGCGCGCTTGAGCCGCATAACACAAACTGAATTTTTTTATTGACCATCAGCCACTGTATCTCGTCAAGCAGGTGGGGAATCTTTTGCACCTCGTCAATAATCACCGGTGCAGTTGGGCGCTGGGCAATGAGCTCCTCCCGCAGGAGCGAGGGCCGCCGGTTGAGCCGTTCAAATTCATTTGATAAGAGCAGGTCATAATACGGTGAATGCGGGAATTTCTGCTTCAACAGCGTGCTTTTTCCGCATTGCCGAGGTCCCCACAAAAAACAGCTTTCTGATCCTAAATCCACGAAATGCTGCAATCTTAGAAACATATATTTTACCATTACATGATGATTTAAATATCTATTTTATTTTATCATGTAATAACAACGTGATCAAACCTTGCGCATGAGCAGGCTCGGCGCGGTCATCTGCACAGGGAGGGGAATGCCCAGGAGATCGAGGACGGTGGGCGCGAGGGAGGGAAGAATGCCGTGTTGTGCGAGCGTGCCCTGGGGATGGCGTGAAACGTAGTAACATTCGACGGGGTTGAGGGTGTGCGCCACGCGGACGGTTTTCCCGTCGTCTTCATACATTTGCTCAATATTGCCGTGATCGGCAGTAACGAGCGCTTCGCCGCCTGCGGCAAGCGTTGCTTCCACCAATGTTCCCACGCAGGCATCCACGATCTCCACGGCGCGGACTGCGAGAGCGAACTCGCCGACGTGCCCTATCATATCGGCATTGGCAAAATTGATGACCATGAAATCATATACGCAGTTCTTGATAATGGCAGGCGCGGTTTCCGCGATCTCTTCTGCTCCCATGCCGGGCTTGGTGCGGTAGAGTTCTTGTCCGCCGATTTTTATTTCCAGCCGGTCTTCGCCCGGGAAAGGAACGATGCGCTTCCCGTTAAGAAAGCTGGTTACATGCCTAAATTTTTGCCCGTCTGCCATGCGGAGCTGGCGTTTATGCGCATGGCTCAATGTTTCTCCAAGTCCGTGGGCAAGCCCTTCGCCCTCGTCGTGCGGTGCAAAGAGGAAGTCTTGAAATTCGTCGTAGGGGCGGGTGAGCGTGAGAAAGCGCACGGCAGGGGCGCCGTAGCGGCGCTCGGCAAACGCGCGGGTGAGCTGGATCATGCGATCCTGGCGAAAGTTGAAAAATACCACGGTGTCGCCCTCTTCGATTTTTTGGAAATCGCCAATCCGGTGAGAAGGAATAAACTCATCGCTCATGGGCGCACCATCCGGGCGCAGTTTGCCGTAGGCGCGGTCGACAGCTTCTTCAATAGTCGCCACGTGAGGCGCCGTGCCTCGAACGAATGTGCCGACAAGTGCCTCCGTCAGGTGCCAATTGCCTGCGCGATCTAGGAGGTGACGGCCTGTGATCGAACCAAAGCGTACGTCAGGGAATTGTTTCCGGACACGCTCAATAAACTCTTTCACGCTTCTCGACGGCGAATCTCTGCCGTCGGCGAGTACGTGTAGGTACGTTCTTTTAATCACATGGTCGCGCGCCGCTTTGAGCAGCGCGAAGAGATGCTCCTCATGCGCGTGTACGCCGGCGTCCTGGAGAATGCCGATGAGGTGGAGTGTCTTTTTCTCTTTGCGGCATACGTCCAACGCTTCTCTTAATTTTTTATTTTTAAAAAAAGAGCCGTTGGCAATCGTTTCATGGATGAAGGTGAGCTCCTGCTTTACCGGGCGCCCTGTGCCGATATTCAAATGTCCCACTTCAGAGTTCCCCTGGAAGCCTGCGGGGAGCCCGATCGCCTCGCCAGAGGCTTGTAAGAGACTGGGAGGAAATTCTTTTTTCCACCGGTCGTGAAAGGGAGTTTTAGCGCGTGCGACGGCATTGCCGGGCCCGTCGGGCGCCACTCCCCATCCGTCGCGGATAATTAATACTAATGGTTTTGATGCCATAGAGTCATTTGATTGTAGCTTGTCATGTCGCGTTTTACAAATAAAAGAACGGCGTAGATTACCGTTCCATGGTGGGTCGCCTGGGAATCGGACCCAGAACCTTGGGCTTAAGAGGCCCCTGCTCTACCAATTGAGCTAGCGACCCATGTCGCATAGTATTGATTAATTCCATTTGCTGTATTCTTAAAATAGTTCGAACGCATTTCGCCGCCGAAGGCGGCGACGGCAAGCCCACCAAAATTTGAGCGGCTTCGCCGCGATTTTCGACAATTTCAAGTTTTTCTTTGGCGGCATTTAAAAATTATGAACTACTCAACATTTGAACTAGCAAGCATAGAACGGAACAAAAAGCTTACAGGGCGGTTCTTTGCTTGCTCCAAAATCTTATCGTTAATTTCCAACGAAGATTCATCCAAGGCAATACCAGAATATTCGTTGTTTAAAATAATAGCATTTTCTAAAATGAAACAAAGCTCCAAAAAACTTTTCTCGCCACCATACCCTTTGTTTGTACTGGCGTTGTCTTTGAAATACTTTGTAAAGAATTTTCTTAAAATTTCCGGGTCGTTTTCCTTCGGCAGGTTTTTTGGAGCAAGGTGGTGCGCCCAGAAAATAATTTTCGGTTTTAGAAGTTCAATATTTTTTCTAATCACTTCGTTGGCTTCTCTGTTTCCTGTCTTAGGCGGAGAAATGAAAATTATATCGGGCGTACCAATTTCTTTTAATTGTTCATTCGTAAGAATATGAGAATTATCCCCAAAATGTGCCAAACGCAATCCATCCGCTGTATAGTGCCATGCGATATTTACATCCCCATTGTATTCGTATACGACCGTACCTCGCAAATTGAGATTGGGGAAGGGGTTGCTATTTGGTTTCGTTGCAGGTGCATTTTGAAGCCAATCGCCCGGAGTGTAGGCATGGTCAGCGTCCGGTTCGGACATCAAAACTATATTTGCACCAAATGGTTTTCCCTGAAATTCTTTTGGAAAGTTTGGTCCAAGCTGCCATTCGGGAGAATCGTTAAAAGGATCAACAAGGATACGGAATCCCTGCTGGTTCTCAATTAAAAAAGAAGAAAGGCCGATGTAATGAATTTTCATAAAATAAAATTTCAAACACCATGATTAAAAAATTTTCTTTTACAAAATGTGGTTCGAGCCGATATTTTTATCAGGTTCTTTGGCAGTTTTTAAAATCGTGGCGAAGCCGCTCAAATTTTGGTGGGCTTGCCGTCGCCGCCTTCGGCGGCGAAATGCGTTCGAACTATTTTAAGAATACAGCACCAGTAAGAATTTTGCAAGCGATTTCGGTTCGCCTCGCTTCGCTCGGCGACCAAATTGTAGGGGATTTTGGGCGAAAAAATCAATTGGCGGTTTTGTTTTGAATTTAATTCAAAGTAAAAGAAAATTTTTTAAATAATTATTAAATAACCAAAGAAAAAATATGAAATACATTATCTACGCAAGAAAATCTACCGAAGAAGATGACCGACAAGTATTGAGTATTGAAGCTCAACTTGTTGAATTAAAAGAATTTGCCGCCAAAGAAAAACTTGAAATTGTCGCCTCGCTTTGCGAGGCAAAAACTGCCAAAGAACCTGGGCGAACAAAGTTCGCCGAAATGTTGTCATTCTTAGAACAAGGGAAAGCAGACGGGATAATTTCGTGGCACCCTGACAGGTTAGCTCGCAATTCCGTTGATGGTGGTAAAATTATTCATTTTGTAGATCGTGGCTTGATTAAGTCCCTCAAATTTCCCACTTTTTGGTTTGAACCAACACCACAAGGTTTGTTTATGTTAAACATCGCTTTCGGACAGAGTAAATATTTTGTAGATAATTTGCGAGAGAATGTGAAGCGAGGACTTCGCCAAAAAATACGAAACGGCGTTTGGCCCGGCTGGGCGCCAGTGGGTTATCTTAATAATCCAAAAACAAGAATGATTGACATTGACCGAGAAAAATCTGGCAAAGTGAAAAAACTTTTTGAACTTTACTCCACTGGCGAATATACTTTAAAATCTCTCGCAAATTGGTGCAAAGAAAAAAATCTGCGAGGCAATCTTGGCAAAGAGATAGCGATTAGCAATGTTCAAAAAATCCTACAAAATATTTTTTATACTGGCTTAATGAAGTATCGTGGGGAAATTTTTGAGGGACAACACGAGCCGTTAATTTCAAAGAAACTTTTTGATATTTGCCAAGCGGTTATGAGCAAGCGAGGAAAAGTGCAGGAAGTAAGAAAACACAACTTCGCTTTTCTTGGCCTCCTTAAATGTGCGTCGTGTGGTTGTTCAATAACTGCTGAGATTCAGAAAGAACACAATTATTACCGTTGCACCAAGAAAAAAGGTTTGTGCCAAGAAAAGCATTATTTGCGAGAAGAAGCACTAACCGAGCAAATCAAATCTTTTCTTAAAAAAGTTTCTTTGCCGAGCCAAGACATGGAAAAAGTTTTGGCGGCGTTGAATAGTGAACAGGAACAAGCGAAGCAACAAACACAAACAAAAGTGAAAAATCTAAAAGAGCAATTAAAACAAGTGGAAACAAAATTAGCAAAACTGCTCGACATATTTTTGACCGACGCTTTATCCACAGAAGAATACGCCGCCAAAAAGAAAGAATTGTTATTGCAAAAAATGGAGTTTCAGGAAAAAATTAACGACTTTGAGCAAAAAGGGTTGTCTTGGCTCGAACCGGCTCGTGAGTTCATTTTATCCCTTAATCAAGCCGCAAAATTAACAGAAACCGAAAACAAAAAAGAAATGACAACATTTCTTAAAAATATCGGCTCGAACCACATTTTACAAAACCGCCAATTGATTTTTTC
>Ga0209343_10002614_pt1 | contig 23121 bp, 16 predicted proteins | sample RifCSPlowO2_02_FD_184026 | JGI IMG/M metagenome (GOLD analysis project Ga0209343, IMG submission 184026) | Groundwater microbial communities from Rifle, Colorado - Rifle CSP2_plank lowO2_0.2 (SPAdes) (version 2) | ecosystem: Environmental > Aquatic > Deep subsurface > Groundwater | place... | reverse complement strand
ACGCGCTCGTAGACCGTAAGCGCATCTGGCGGCCCAACTTCTCGTAGCACTGCCCCATCTGCACCTGCGTCCTGGCTCTGGACCGCCAGGGTTCACCGCACGGCGGGGGCGTTGGGCAGGAAGTTTTCCAGGGCCCAGAGCTCGTGGGCGCCATCTTCGACCGAACCGAATGTCAATCGGCGACCGTCGGGATGCATTCCGAGAGACCTGAAGAAGCCGTTCACCGAAACGCCCGTGCGCCCGGGCTCGCCGCCGGTGACCGGGACCCGCCAGAGGTCTTCCAGCTTATTGCCTTCCGTGACGAACAGCAGGTAGCGTTGATCCGGGGTCCACGCCAGTTGGGAGCGCCCGAAGCCATCCCAGTTGGTGGGGAGGCGCAACACTTTGCGCGGCTCGCCGCCGCCCGCTGGCATCACTTCCAACCACCCTGAGAGGAAGTAGGCCAGCTGCGCGCCATCGGGCGATAACCTGAATGTGCGTAAGTCGCCGGAAGACGCCCGTTTCAATTCTGTTTCGCGGCGGCTGTCCATATCGAATCGCATCAGTCGGCTCGTCGCTAACGCTGATGCATCGCCCCTATCGATGTAGAAGATGGATTTTCCGTCGGGGGACAGATCATGGGTTCCGGCAGGCTTCACGCCCAGAGGCTCAGCGCTGCCGCTTACTATGTCCACCCGGTAGTACCCCAACCGGTTCCGCTGCAGGTCGCGCGCGACCATCAGCACCGAACGGCCATCGGGGAACCACCTCACCGGCGAGGGCAAAGGGAGGCCAGGAAACTCGGTCCCCGCGGCAAGCAGCAGTCCAGAGCGATTTTCGCGTTCTTCGCCGGTCCCGAGCGATCGAATTACGAGAATGGCCCAACCTGGGCTGTCGGGGAATGGCGCGCGGACCGAATAGTAGGCCAGATACTGGCCGTCGGGCGACCAGGCCGGGCTGGTGTTCGAGTTGATGAACCGGTCGGTGGCCATCGTCGGCACCGTCTTCGCCTTCACGCTCGCGTCCACATCCACGGTGTAGATGTTGCCGGTCGGACCTCCTGACAGGTAGTGCAGAGCGCCGCTTCGCGTCGTTCCGACGAGCCGACTGATATCCGGCTTGATCAGTTCCGCCGAACCTCGAGAGCTTCCCGCGTCGATGTGGACGGTCCACAGAGAATTGTTCCGGGTCCGGTTGCTCACAAAATGGATTTGCGAGCCGTCGGGCGACCACACCGGCTGATGATCGTCCGCGGGATGCTGCACCACCACGGTTTCGCGGCTGCCGTCCGCGGCGAGCAGCGGCGTGCGCACGCCCATCATCCTGCCACTCGTGCAGGTCGCGCGCGAGATCGCGCACCGCAATCTCGGCGGCGCGCTCAAGGCGTTCGCGAATCTGCTGCTGAGCGAAGCGTCGCTCCTGGAGGAGCGCGCGCACCCCGAACACCGCGAGGAGCACGCCCGGCAGCAGAATCGTCAGGTCGAACAGAGCCGGCATGTTGGATCCGGAACGCAGGCCGACAAGTGTCCGTGTCCGAGCGAACATGAAGGAAATCCAGAGCCCTTGTAGCACGGGCGGCGGGCCGGTTCGTTCAAGATTCGGTCAAGAGGGCTGGGTTGACCGCCGGGGCCGGGTCGTCCGGTACAACCTTGCGTATGTCACACACCTCATCTATGCGGGCGATAACGTGTGCTCGGCCCAGACTGACTGCTGCTTGTACTCCTACGGCCGACCCTCTCGGATCGAACCCGAAAGCGACTTCAAGAACGTGACCAGGACCTGTTTCTCCTGGGCGCTCAGACGGAGCGGGCGAATTTCTGGATCGATGTGTGGATTCTGGCGCCCGCCACCGTCGTAGTACGACCCGTCGCGCGAGAACCCGAGGGACTTCACCGAGGCGAGGTAACGTCCGTCCGGAGCGAAGCTGATCTTCTGTGGCTCGCTCCACTCGATCGACTTCACAATCCTGGCGGCGCCATCGGCGACCGAACCTTTCAGAACTGCGAAGCGGGACTAAAGTCCCGCACTACAGCAGCCGCGGTACAGTAGCCGCACACGAAACCTCGCGTGTCATCAGCCGTGGCGACGAAGGCGAAATCTTGACGAGATGTTCGTCACGGGAGAGTCAAGGTGGCCAACTTGGATTTCTTCTTCGTGTTTTCGTGCTTTCGTGGCCGCATGGGACGGCGGAAATCGTGTGCAGGCGGCGAGGCGGCCACCGCCACCTCCGCCGCTCCCGAAGCGGCGTTAAGGAGAACCGCTTGCCGCTTCGCGCACCTGTCCGGATAGCACCGCACGAGAATCCCCGCTGAGAACATAGCCGTCGGCTTAAAATAAGCCATCCTGTGGTTGAAAATCAGCCACATCACGGGTAACTATTTGGGAAGGCATGATCGCGCGCCACTTGACCGCGGTCGTCCGGCAAGCCCTGTCGGACCGGCCGGTGGTGCTCCTCCACGGGGCACGCCAGACCGGCAAGAGCACGCTCGTCCGCACGCTGGCCGACGCGGAGCGCCCGGTCCGCCGGTATCTCACGCTCGACGATGCGGGCGTGTTGGCGGCAGCCCATGCGGATCCGGCCGGATTCGTGGCCGGCCTCGACGGCCCGGTCGCACTCGACGAGGTGCAAACGGCTCGCCAAGGCACCCAAGATCGTGATGGCCGACACGGGGCTCGCGGCGCACTTGCAGGGGGTCGACGCGTCCAGATTCCGCGACGATCGAACCCAACTCGGGCCCCTGCTCGAAAACTTCGCGGTGATGGAGCTCAAAAAACAGGTCGCGTGGAGCCGCAGGGTGCCCCAGCTTTTTCACTTCCGCACGTCCGAAGGGCGCGAAGTGGATCTGGTCCTGGAGGATGCGTCAGGACGTCTGGTTGGCATTGAAATCAAGGCGGCCTCGTCGGTCGGCCCCGATGATGCGAAGGGCCTGCGGTTCCTCGCCGACTTGGCGCCGCGCCGCCTCCATCGCGGCGTGGTCCTATACGCCGACGACGAGATTGTCCCCTTCGGCGCGAAGCTCCACGCGGTCCCGATGCGCGCGCTGTGGGAATGGAAGGCGGTTCACCCTCACGGATGACTCCGGTTCTCGACGGTCAACTGGTCGAGCGTCACTGGGGAGGGCTTGTTCAAGATGGCGCCAAGAGGGGAGGAAGCAGGACCGCGATCGTCAGGCCCACGGTCTACGCCGCCGGTTTCCGCTTCAGCGTGAACGTGACCCGATAGCCGGCCAGTTCCGCGAGCTTGAGAAGTTGAAGGAGCTGTTTGGATCCGCGGTTCTCCTCCAGCAGACGAACGACCTGCGAAGGAGAGGTTCTCAGCGCGTCCGCCACCACACGGACGGATAGTTTCGACGCGTCGAGTTTGTCTCGGAGCACGCGTTTGAGCTGGTTGATTGGCGACCAGTCGTACGTCGGATCGCAGTAGTACAGGACGAAGTCTGCCGGCAGATTCCCATGTGTGCCATCGGCCATCACGAACGTGGCCCCCTGGCGCCCCAATTCCTCATCGATGCCGATCGATACCAAGCGGTTCTTGGCGCTGATTTTTGTCCCTTTGAAGACCGCAAAGGGGAGGTTGTAACGGGTCGGCTTCCTTCCCTCTTGCAGGGTGATTTCGAGCACGCCCTTCCGGTAGTTTGGCTTAATCGCCTTGAACTTTGGATTTCTCATCGAAAACGCCTTCCTGACGGAGACCGTCCAGAGCTTTTCGAGCTTTCGACGTCAGCTTCCCTTCCATGACCGTCCAAGATTCAAGATCGAACTTCAGGAGCCGCTTGCCGTCCTCGAACACATGGACGTGCCGCGGGTCGTGATCCGTCGAGTACAAGACGACGATCACACCGGCCCGTTTCCAGCGGCTCACAGATATGTGTATCCTAAATTGATTACATGTGTCAACGGCCCGTCGCTTTGCCCTGAGCTTCTCCATTCGCAACGCGATCTTCGCGAAGTGGCTCGGACGTTGACCGCTCGGGCCCGATCGCGTCAAGCGCGGCCGGGATCGGTTTTCGCATCATCGCGCGCCTTCGCGCACCCGTCCGGTCCGCGATCGCAAGAATGCGACCAGCACCTGTTTTTCCTCGGCGCTACGGCTGCTAGACCCGTTACGGCTGACCCACAAGGCGAGTGCTGTCTACTGCAAGTATGAAAAGAACACATCCTCTGGGTCGTACTTTCGCTTGAGCTGGATCAGCTTCTCCCAGGCCGCAGGCGAGAAGCATTGCTTCGCGCGTTCCGGTGCGATTGACAGGTTGGCTTCGCCGACGTAGTAACCTTTCTTGAGCGGCTCCAGGGACGCGATTGTGCTGCGGACCCACGCGTGGTTCACGGCATCCAGAGAGCGATCATTCCAAATCCCGTGGGCATGGACGTAGGTCGATGCGGACATCGAGAACGCCATGTCCGGTTGGCGCGGTTCGGCTGGGCGTAGAAGCGATATGAAGCTGATCGCAGATCCCGGAGGTGCCGTGAGAGTCGCATCGCGCACCGCCGCCACCAGATCGCGCGGCGACGCGTCAGACCACATGGTGTCCCCGATGTAGCGCGGTCCTTCTTCAAACGGATCGTTCGGGGACCCGATTAGCGCTTCGACCGAAACCTCTTGGTACAAGTTCTTCGTGAGCGCCGTGAGACTGGCCGGTTGGGTCTCCAACGGCTGCAGTGCGTCGCGGCCATCCGAGACGGTGTCGGTGAAGGCGACTGCCACGATCCGCCAGGCGCCATTGGCCAACGAGCAGTTCACTTGTACCGGCGGTGCCAATGGCCCAAGCTGCGTGAGCCACGCCGCCATCTTCTCGCCATCCTCCCTCGCAACGCTGAGGTTGCTCCGCATGATCGCTCGGCCCGCGCAGCGAGGAATCGTAAGACGCCAAACTCCTTGCGCGTCATCTCCAGCATCCGATCGCCTTTTCGCGTCTCGTACCGCCGAAAATCGATCACCACATCGTCGAACCGCAGCTCGTCGGGTGCACTGGGAGCCGCCTGGGTTCGTCGCAAGACGGCCCGGACACGAGCCATCAGCTCGCGCACCGAAAACGGCTTGCTGACGTAGTCGTCGGCACCGAGGTCGAGCCCCAGCACCCGATCCACCTCCTCGCCGCGCGCCGTCAGCATGACAATGGGCGTCGTGACCCCCTCGCTGCGGACCTTCCGGCACACCTCGTACCCGCTCAAGCGGGGCAACATCAGATCGAGGATGATGAGATCGGGATCTTTCTCGCGTATCAGGCGACACGCCGCCTCGCCGTCGCTGGCCGTCAGCACTTCGTGCGACTCGAACGCGAGGTTGTCCGCCAGGCCGCGCAAGATCGCTGGATCGTCCTCCACGACAAGGATGCGGCTCACACGAGCCTCCATCGAGAGTGCGGCGACCTCATACTGGTCTGCTGACGACAAGGCGTTTCGCTGCAGCCAACTCGTGCGCGCCGGCTTCGGTGAGGGGAAGCACTATCGAGAACGTGCTTCCCTCGCAGGGTGCGCTCTTCACGGTCACGCAACCTCGATGCGCCCTGGCTACATGGTCCACGAGCGTGAGTCCCAAGCCGGTTCCGGGGATGAGCTGGTGGTCCGCGCTCGCTACTCGATAGAATTTCTCGAAGATTCTGGTCTGCTCACCGGCCGCGATACCGAGCCCACGGTCGGTGACCGCAATCGTCGCCCGCCCGCCATCGTGCTTCAGCTCGAGATCGATGACGCGACCCTGCCCCGAGTACTTCATGGCGTTGCTCAGGAGATTCAGGATGGCCTGTTGGATCGCGTCCGAATCGGCCGGAACGAGCGGCAGGTCGTCGTCGATCTTCACGCGCAGCTCGAACCCCTGCTGCGAGAGCGGATACTGCATCGCCCTAGCGGCGGCGCGCACGATTTCGGCAAGCGGTTGCGGCTCGAGGCGATAGACCTTCTGGCCCTGTTCGATCTTCGAGAAATCCAGCACGTTGTTGAGCAGGCGGGTCAGGCGCTCGCTCTCGCTGACGATCGTCTCCAGATACTGGTTTCTGGTCTCTGGCTGTGCCGCACGTCCCATCAGCAGCGTCTCGGCGAACATCCGGATGGCCGTCAGCGGCGTCTTGAGCTCGTGCGACACGCTCGAGACAAACTGCGAGCGCATCTCCGACACGTGGAGCTCACGTTGCACATCGCGCCAAAACAAATAGCCGCCTGACAGCGCCACGCTCAGCACCAACAGCAGCGCGGCCAGATAGAACGAACGCTGCAGGCTTCCTTCCCTTGCCAACGTATTCACGTCGATCGCTGGGAACAAAAGGCTGAGGCCAGGAAAATTGCTGCCGAGCGGTTCGCCGTTCGAGTGAGCCTGAACCTCCGGCGGCATTCCGCTGCCTCGCCAGCCCAAGTTGGTGTGGACAAGCGCGGTCAGCACTGGATCGGCTCGGAGGGCCACTACGAGCGGAGCTCCGTCGCCGAACGACGATGTCAGTGTGACCAGCCATAGGTCTTTCTCGGCTCCGAATGGGACCCAGACCTGATCGGCGCCAGCCGGCCCCGCCATCGGTCGGGGCATGAGTGTCGAAAATGCATTCTGGAGCGCCAGCGCCTGCTCGACGTCCCGAGTTCTGACCGCGATCGCTTGGCGCACGTCGGTCAGCGCTTGACGAGAGCCGCCATCCGTCGTGTTAGCGCCAAGGCTGTCTGCGAGATCGCCAAGCATGTACAGGGCCGGTGGCGCAAGCGCCGGCTCTCTCGCTAATTCGGCGTGGAAGATCTCGAGGATCACTTGACGATCTGACCCGTCCGAATGGCCTCCATCGAGCAGGCGCCGCGCGGCATACAGTGAGAGCGGAATACCCTGCTCATCCATATCAATGGCGCCGACCGGTGCCTCCTGAAGGATCTTCCGGTACTCGGCGTCGGCATCCCCCGGCCGGCCGCCCTTCGCCAACGCGCGCGCCACGAGCAACCGTGCGAGGGCCGTCTGTTCGGGGAGCCGCGCGAGACTGAGCGCACGCCTGTAGGCACCAACGGCCCGATCGAACTGCTTCGTTATCAGCTCGTCCCGTTCGCCGACCTGGATCTCCTCAGCGAATCGCGGTTCCTTCACTGCAGCCGCAAATGCGCCGGCCCGCGCGTCTCGATCCCATGGCAGCACCAGGTGGCCGTCTTCGACCGATGCCACAAGCGCGATGGCCCCAGGTTGCTCTCCCGCGTCTGTCGACTGCGCGGCTGCCCCGGCTCGCCATCTCAACGCTTGTAGCTTGATGCGCTCGAGGTACGAAAGCAGTTCCTGACGGATGTCGCCGGCCAGTCGCCGCCGTTCGTCGGCCGCTCTCTTTTCGGCGATCTCTCGTTCCTGGGCCAACATTCGAAGGCTCAACCCAACGAGGAGCACGCAAGGAAGGACGATGGCGACCAGGAAGAGAAGCGCCTGTCGGGAAGGAAGGCGGCGGCCGGCAAGCCACGCTTGGTGGTTCACTCTGCCGTTATTCTACGAACGGCATGGTGGGAAATGTCACGAAAGCGTCATGAACCCGCGAAGGCGTGCTCCTGGACGAGCGCACGCACGCCGAACACCGTCAGCAGCACGCCCGGCAGCAGAATCGTCAGGCGGAACAGGGCGAGCACATTGGGTCAAGAGGCCGCGAAGGGAAGGGTGTCGCGAGTCTTCATCGCTTTGTCTTGAGCCTCACAGCCGGCAATCGCTTGAGGCGCTGGGAGCGCGGATCAACCTCGATCCCCACCGACTCGAGCGCTGTCACACCAAGAATCGGCTCGGCGTCGTCGGGTCCGTAGATCACCGTGGCGCCGACCTTCTCGCCCATGAACTCGACCTCGGCCACGGTCACGTCCAGCGTGACCTCCGAACCATCGGCGAGTTCATAGGTTCTTCTACCGCGCGGCCTGAGCCCGAGCGCCCTGAGGTGCTTGCCGGGAACCATACAGTCCACTGCCCCGGTGTCCACCAGGAACAGCCCCTCCCAGAGCTTCCGCGGGCGAGCCGGGTTTCGAACCGCGGCCGTGACTTGCGTGATCCCCATGCATGCAATTCTATTCGACGGCGTCACCGCGGGGCGTCGGCCTTTCGCACGAAGTTCTCCAGCGCCCAGACTGGCTACCGCTTTCACTCCTACGGCCGACCCTCTCGGATCGAACCCGAAAGCGACTTCAAGAACGCGACCAGCATCTGCTTCTCCTCGGCGCTCAGACGGAGTGGGCGAATTCCTGGATCGACGTGTGGATTCGGGCGCCCGCCACCGTCGTAGAACTCGACGACGGCTTCGAGCGTAGCCAGCCTCGGCAATAGGCATCAGGTGACATGCGGCGTGGGCCCCCCGATGTCCGGGGATTTGTCCGGCTCAAGCACCCGTGTGCTGGGATTGCAGACCCGCCTCTGGCTTGGTGACCGCAAAAAAAGGACCGAGAGAAGAGCCGCACCGCGCGCGCTCCCCTCTCGGTCCGTCGCTGTCCTTTTAACTTTTCACTTTTAACTTTATGACTTTCATTTCTAACTTCCTGTGGCCGCCCTGAACACCAGCAGCTCCGCGCCGTAGCCGCCGGCACTGATCGCAACGGCGATGTGCTGCCGCCCGTTCAGCATATAGGTCATCGGCGACCCGGTCTGCGGCGCCGGCATGTACACCTGGCCGGCGTCCTTGCCCGTCGCCTTGTCGTACGCCCGCAGATACGCGCCGGAGCGCCCGTCGGCCATCGTCACCGTCCCGCCCTCGCCCGCAATCACGAGCGTTTTGGTGGTCAGCACGCCGATGCGGCCCTGACGGCCCGTGCGCGGGATGTTCAGGCCCTTGAGCGCCGGGTGATTGCGGATGTTGTCGGGCGTATCGCCGTGCGCGATCTGCCAGACGAGCTCGCCCCTATTGAGGTCGAGCGCCGTGATGCGTCCGTACGGCGGCTTCACGAGCGGCAGGCCCTGCACGTTGGGACCGCCACCGCCGCCCGCGGCACCACCGCCACCACCCGCGGCGCCGCGGCCGCCGGCCGGCGCCTGGCCGCGTCCCCCGGGCGCAACCGCGCCCGCCGCCGCTTGCCCGCGGCCGCCTCCGCCGGACACCGCCGCCGCGCCCGCGGCTGCCGGCGCCTGACCTCGTCCGCCGGGCCCTCCCGCGCCGCCGCGGCCGAGCGCCGGATCGGAAGCCAGGCCGTTGATCCAGGTGAAATCGGTGCGCTGAGGATCGGACGGGATGTTCCCGCGCACGCCGATGCTCGTGTTCGAGAAGATGTACATGATCTTCGTTTCAGGATCGAACGAGCCGCCCTGCCAGTTGGCGCCACCGGTGGCCGTCGGCAGCGTCAGCGTGCCGAGCGGGCCTTCCCATTTGCTGACGACCGGCGGCGTGAAGATCGGACCGAGCTTGTAGCGCGACGCCACCTTGATGGCCTCCGCTCTGATCTCGGGCGTGAAGTCGACGAGATCGTCGATCGTCACGCCCTGGCGATCGAAGGCCGGCGGCTTGGTCACGAACGGCTGCGTCGGCGAGTACCACTCGCCCGGCACCTCGCCCTTCTCGACGGCCCGCTCTTCGATCGGCCACACCGGCTGGCCGGTGACGCGATCGAAGACGTACACCCAGTTCTGCTTGGTTGGCTGCGCGATCGCCTTGATCGGCTTGCCGTTGACGACGATGTCCATGAGGATTGGCGCGCACGGAATGTCGAAGTCCCAGATGCCGTGGTGCACGAGCTGGAAGTGCCACTTGCGCTGCCCCGTCTTCGCGTCGAGGGCGACGACGCTCTCGGCGAACAGGTTGTTGCCCGGACGGTGGCCGCCGTAGTAATCGCCGGTTGGAAGCTCCACGGGCAGGTAGATCATGCCGAGCTCTTCGTCGGCGCTCATCTGCGCCCACACGCCGGCGTTGCCGGTGTAGGACCACGAGTCGTTCAGCCACGTATCGTTGCCGAACTCGCCGGGCCGCGGAATCGTGTGGAAAATCCAGAGTCGCTTGCCCGTGCGCACGTCGAACCCGCGAATGTAACCCTTTTCGTTCGTCTTGCTGCGCGGCGCGCCGCCCGCCAGGTGCGCGGCGCCAATCACGATCGTGTCGCGGACGACGATCGGCGCCGCGTGCAGGCCGATCTCGCCCTTGACGAGATCCATCTGCTGATCGTTTTCGAGTTTCAGATCGACGATGCCGTCCTTGCCGAAGCCAGGGATGCGCGCGCCGGTCTTCGCATCGAGCGCGACGAGCTGGTACCCGGGCGTGACGTAGAGCACGCGTTCCTGCTGGCGGCCGTCGGTCCAGTACGCGAGGCCGCGGCCCGAGAGCTGACGGGGCGCGGCGGCGCCGCGCGGGCCTTCATCGATGCTGTGCATCCAGAGCATCTCGCCGGTGCCGGCGTCGAGCGAGACCGCCGCGCGCCTCGTGCCGGCCGTCGTGTACAGCCTGCCGTTGGCCATGAGCGGCGTGACCTGGAGGTTGTTCTCGACGCGCGGCCCGAGGGCGTCGGTCCGGAAGCGCCATGCCACCTCGAGGTTGTTGAAGTTCTGCGCGTTCACCTGATCCAGCGCCGAGTAGCGCGTGTTGGCGAGGTCGGCCCCGTAAGACCGCCACTCGCCCCGAAGCGCGCCGGTCTGGCCTGTCGCGGGCATCGTCGCCCACAACCACAGCATCGCCAGCGGAACGACGCCGGCGGCCCAACGCCACAGTGTCCTATTCATAATGGCTCCTGACGTTCTCGAGTCCTGATGTACCGAGGTTCCCAGTGGCACATTATATAGGGGCGCCCAACCTTTTCCGCGCTCTCTCCGTCTAACGCGTCAACGTGATTCGCTGGCGTGTGTTGCGTGTCCCGCTGTGGCTCGGCCTTGCCACTGCCCTCGACGCATCCGGCATCGCCGAAGCCCAGGAGCCGCGCCAGGCCCACACGCCGCGCGCCGGCGTGCGCGCGGTGCGCACGAGCGCGCCCCCGACGATCGACGGCCGCCTCGCCGACGAGTCGTGGGCGCAAGCCGATCCGGTTGGCGACCTCACGCAACTCGACCCCGACGAAGGACAGCCCGCCACGGAGCGCACCGAAATCCGCATTCTCTTCGACGACGATGCGCTGTATGTGGGCGCGAAGATGTTCGACACCGAGCCGGGGCTCGTCTCACGGCGCCTCTCGAAACGCGACGAGGAAGCCGATGCCGACCGCATCAGCATCTACCTCGACCCGATGCACGATCATCTGACGGGCGCGGTCTTTCGCGTGAGCGCCGCGGGCGTCCAGCGCGATCAGATCCTGTACAACGACACGTGGAACGACCAGACGTGGGACGCGGTGTGGGACGCGGCCGTGTCGGCCGACGAGCAGGGGTGGTCGGCCGAGCTGCGCATTCCGCTGTCGCAGCTGCGATTCGCGGCGGCCGATCGCCAGATGTGGGGCGTCAACGTCGAGCGCTTCATCCGGCGCAAGAACGAGACCGACTGGCTCGAGCTCGTGCCGAAGAAGGAGAACGGCACGGCCTCGCGCATGGCGCACCTGACCGGCATCGACGGCGTCCGTCCGACGCGACATCTCGAGCTCCTGCCCTACACCGCCGCGCGGACCGAGCTCATTCAGCCGGCCGGCGCGGGTAACCCGTTCAACGACGGATCGCGCGCGTTTGCGTCGGCCGGGCTGGATCTCAAGTGGGGCGTGACGAGCAACCTCACGCTCGACGGCACGTTCAACCCCGACTTTGGCCAGGTCGAAGTCGATCCCGCGGTGATCAATCTATCCGCATTCGAAACATTCTTCGAGGAGAAGCGGCCGTTCTTCCTCGAGGGCTCGCAGATTTTCGGCAGTTTCGGCGTGGGCGGCGCGAACAACTACTGGGGCTTCAACAGCTCGGACCCCAACCTCTATTACTCCCGCCGGATCGGGCGCGCGCCGCAGCTCGGCGCGCCCGGCGACTTCACCGATCCACCGACGGCCACGACAATTCTGGGCGCCACCAAGCTGACCGGCAAGACGCGAAGCGGCTGGAGCATCGCCCTGCTCGAAGCCATCACCGCCCGCGAGCAGGCGCGCGTGGCCTCGCCGGCGTTCGACGGGCGCGTCACGGTGGAGCCGCTGTCGAACTACCTGGTGATGCGACTGAAGCGCGACGGACGGCGTGCGGGCGTGGGCGCGCTTGCCACCGGCGTCAGCCGCCGGCTGGATACGCCGGCGCTCGAAGCCGGCCTCGCGAGCCAGGCGTTCGTCCTCGGCCTGGACGGCTACTATTTTCTCGGCGACGGGCTGAACTGGGTGATAGCGGGCAAGATCGCGACGAGTCGTCTCAGCGGATCGCCGGCGGCCATCACACGCGCGCAGCGTGCGCCGCAGCGGTACTTTCAACGCCCGGACGCGCCGCACGTGTCATTTGATCCCGCCCGCACGTCGCTCGGCGGTGTCAGCGGCCGGGTCAACCTCAATCGCAACAGCGGGCTCTGGACGGTGAACGCGGCGCTGTGGGGCGTTGGCCCCGGGTTCGAATCGAACGACCTCGGCTTCCTCGGATCGGGCGATCGCGCGGGCGCGCACACGGTCTTCTTCTGGCGGAACGTGACGCCGGGGCGCGTGCTGCGTCAACGCTCGTGGTGGGCGGCCAAGTACTGGACGTGGAACTACAACCGCGATCTTCAGGCCGATGGTGTGCAGGCGAACGTTTTCCTTCAGTTCCTGAACTACTGGACCACCGGCGTCAATCTGAATGTGCGACGCGACGTGCAGGACGACCGGCTCACGCGCGGCGGACCCTCGGCGCTTCTGCCCGCCGGCCGCAACTGGGGAGTGTTCTTCAACTCCGATTCACGGAAATGGGTGTCCGTGAACAGCTTCGCGAACTACTTCTGGAACGACGAAGACAGCTGGGGATCGAACGCCGGCGTCTCGATCAACCTCAAGCCGTCGTCGAAGCTGACCATTTCGTCCGGGCCTAATTTCGGCAACTCCCGGACGACCGCCCAGTACATCCGGTCGGTCGCCGACCCGACCGCCATCGAGACATTCGGCGGGCGGCACGTGTTCGGCACGATCGATCAGAAGCAGCTCACGCTCACCACGCGCGTCAGCGTGGTATTCACGCGGCGTCATTCGCTCCAGATCTTCGCGCAGCCGCTCCTGGCCGCCGGCGACTACGGCGACTTCAAGGAGCTGGCCGCACCGCGCACCTACGATTTCCTCCGGTACGACAGGCCGGGGAGCTCGCTCGCCTACGACACGGCGACGCGAACCTACACGGCCGACCCCGACAGGTCGGGACCCGCGCCGCCGTTCACCTTCGGCGATCCGGATTTCAACCTCAAGTCGCTCAAGCTGAACGCGGTGTTCCGGTGGGAGCTCAAGCCTGGCTCGGCGTTCTACGCCGTGTGGACTCGCCAGCAGCAGGACGTCTCGCACCCCGGCGACTTCTCGCCCGGCCGCGACACCCGAGCGCTCTTCGCCGCCCAGGGCGACGATGTGTTCCTCGTCAAGATGGCGTATTGGATAGGACGGTAAGAGCCGTTCGGCGTTCTGCGGGCGACGTGCTCACGTCCGACGTTCGAGGTTCTCGACGAACGACGCACGACGAACGGCTCTGGTCCGGATTGTTTGGGGTGGGCGACGGGTATCGAACCCGCGACCTCCTGAGCCACAGTCAGGCGTTCTGCCACTGAACTACGCCCACCACACGGACGAGGACCGTCAATTCAAGTGTAGCCCAATTCCTGCTTCACTGAGATTTCAGCGTTCAGAGTTCCGAGTTCAGATTGGATTCAGCAGGATTCCCGCCGTGAACTCCGGGAGAAATGGCCTGTGATCGGGTAGATAATAGGGCGAAATAAACGATGGGCGTCCTCGCGACCGGCCGGACAGCCAGAGCACGGCCGGGGGGCTATCCGTCGGGTTGAGGTGATGTAAGAAGCGAAATTAGGAATTGAGAATCAAGAATTGAGAATTCGTCGCGCGTTCTTGATTGCGCATTCTCAATTCCTAATTCTTAATTCTTAATTTCTCCTGAGGTGTTGTGATGTCCAAGCCATTTTCCGTGTCCCGGCGTCAGGCGCTCATCGCAGGCGCCGCCGGCCTCGCCGGCGCCGCGGCCGCTCCGCTGGCGGGTCAGACGGCCGATCAGGCCGCTCGCGCGCGGGTGCCGGCGGACCCCACGAAGATCCAGGGGCCTGGCGCCACGGACGTCGGCGCGCGCTCGCCATTCGAACGACCCGCGAGGCTGTCCGGCGGGCGGCGCACGTCCTCGCAGACGCCGCTCCAGGATCTGAGCGGCATCATCACACCCGCCGACCTGCACTTCGAGCGGCACCATGCCGGCGTGCCCGCGATCGACCCCGAGCGCTACTCGCTGCTCATCCACGGCATGGTCGAGCGTCCGATGGTCTTCACGCTGGCGGAGCTGAAGCGGTTCCCCGGACGATCGATCATCCGCTTCCTCGAGTGCTCGGGGAACGGCGGCCGCGCGTACGGGCGCGATGCGCAGGACGCCGAAGTCTCGCCGCAACAGATCGACGGCTTGACGAGCACCAGCGAGTGGACCGGCGTGCCGCTGTCAACACTGCTTCGTGAAGCCGGCGCGTCGCCGAAGGCCACGTGGTTTCTTGCCGAAGCGATGGACGCAGCCGTCATGACGAGAAGCATCCCGATCGCCAAGGCGTACGACGATGCGATGATCGTGTATGGGCAGAACGGCGAGGCGCTGCGGCCCGAGCAGGGGTATCCCGCGCGGCTCTTCCTGCCCGGCTTCGAGGGCAGCTCGAACGTCAAGTGGATTCGGCGTATCGAGCTCGCCGATCGCCCGTTCATGACGCGTGAGGAAACGTCGAAGTACACCGATCCGCTTCCCGACGGCACGGCACGGATGTTCAGCTTCGTGCTGGACGCCAAGTCGATCATCACCGAGCCCGCCTGGCCGGATCGGCTCACCGGGCCCGGCTGGTGGGAAATCCGGGGGCTGGCGTGGAGCGGACGCGGAAGAATCACGCGGGTCGAGGTCAGCGCCGACGGCGGCAGGACCTGGATGGTCGCGACGCTCGACGATCCCGTGCTGCCCAAGTGTCACACCCGCTTCCGAATGCCCTGGCGTTGGAACGGTCTCGCCGCGACGTTGATGAGCCGCGCCACCGACGAGACCGGCTACGTTCAGCCGACGACCCAAGCGCTGATCGCCGCACGTGGGCCGTCCACCTCGTACCACTACAACAACATCCGCGCGTGGAGGGTCGCCGCCGATGGGACCGTGCGGCTGGCGGGCGGCACGATATGAAACCACGAAGCGTCACGCAGGGCTCACGTCGCATGACGCAGATGTTTTACCCCGGAGGGCACGGAGGGTTTCACGGAGGGCACGGCTCCTCAAGAACGACATGCCGTGCAGCGCTCGCCGCGGCCGCATGTTTGCTCGCCGCACATGTCGCGACCGCACAGGCGCCGACAGCGCCGCTCGGCCTCGGCCGCGCGGCGACGGCGGACGAGATTCGTGCGCTCGACATCGACGCCGCACCCGACGGCCGCGGCTTGCCCCTCGGCCGCGGCACGGCGGCCGAGGGCTCGCCGATCTACGCCGCCAAATGCGCGTCGTGCCACGGCGTCAAGGGCGAGGGCGGAACGGCGGAACGGCTGGTCGGACGAAACGACGGCGACAGCTTCGCTTTCGCGACAAACGCGCGCCTCGTGAGGACCATCGGGAGCTACTGGCCCTATGCGACCACGCTTTATGACTACACCGCGCGGTCGATGCCGTTCTCGCAGCCTGGCACCTTGACGCCCGATGAGACCTACGGCCTCGTGGCCTACCTGCTTTTTCTGAACGGCGTGATTCCGGAGGGAGCCGTCATGAATCAGGCGTCGCTGCCCAAGGTGGCGATGCCGGCCCGTGACCATTTCGTGCCGGACAATCGCCAGGGCGGACCCACCGTAAGATAGCTTCGCCTATCGCTGAAATTTCAGAGTTCAGAGTTCAGATTGGGGGGGGCCTGAACGGGCACGACGAGCGGATCTCTGAAATCTGCAATCTGAAATCAATCTGAAGTCTGAAATCTAGAATCTGAAGTCTCAGCCGTCCTGACCTATGGGGACCCTCACCCGATCGATCGGCCTTACTCAAGCGACGGCCATGGTCGTCGGCACGATTGTCGGCGCGTCGATCTTCGTCCAGCCATCTGAAGTCAGCCGCGAGGTGCCGAGCTTCGCGGGCATGCTGCTCGTCTGGGTTGTGGCCGGCGCGCTGACGTGGTTCGGCGCGAGCATTTCGGCCGAGCTCGCGTCGGCGCACCCGCGGACCGGCGGCGTGTACGTCTTCCTACGCGAGCTCTTCTCGCCAGCCGTCGGATTTCTTTGGGGTTGGGCGATGTTCTGGAGCATGCACTCCGGCATCATCGCGGCCATCGCCATGGTGTTCGGGCGGTACGCGGCGACGATCGCGCCGATGGGCGACACCGGGATCCGGCTCACGGCCATCGGCGCCATCATCGCCTTGTCGGCCGTGAACTACATCGGCGTGCGGCCGGGCAGTGCGGTCCAGACCGGCCTGACCATCGTGAAAGTCGCCGCGGTTGTCGGACTCCTGGCGCTGCTGCTGACAAGGGGAACGCTTCATGCGCCGTCGAGTCAGGCCGCGATCGCGCCCGGCGGCTTCCTGCGCGCGCTCGTGGCCGGTCTGTTTGCCTTCGGCGGCTGGCACATGGTCACGTATGCGGCCGAGGAAACCGAGAACCCCGAACGGACCATCCCACGAGCCCTGATGATCGGCACGGCGGTGGTGGTCGTCATCTATCTCGCCCTGAACGCGGCCTACCTGCTGGTCCTCCCGCACGATCAAGTGCTCGCGTCCACGCGCGTGGCGTACGACGCCGTGCTGGCCACCGCGGGCGCGGGCTGGGCGTCGGCGATCGCCATCGTCGTGATCGTGTCGACGCTTGGCGCCGACAGCGGGATCATCCTCGCGGGGCCACGCGTGTACCTCGCCATGGCGGCCGATGGATTGCTGTTCAGGTGGATGGGAGCCATCCACCCGCGGTATCGGACGCCGTACGTGGCCATCGTTGTGCAGGCCATCTGGTCCTCGGTGCTCGTGTGGACCGGCACGTACGGCGCCATCGTGTCGCGCGTCATCTACACCGAGTGGATCTTTTTCGGCGCGCTGGCGCTCGGCGTCCTGCGGGCCAGACGCGGAGCCGGCTACCAGCCAACGTTCCACGCGATCGGTTTTCCGGTGCTGCCGGTCCTCTTTGCAGTGACCTGCGCGGCGATCGTCGTGAATCAAGTCGCCAGCGACCCGTCGAACAGCCTGGTCGGCCTCGCGCTCGTGGCGGCCGGACTGCCTGTCTACTACTTCTGGAGGCCGCGGCATGCGAGTGATCGACTTTCATAACCACTACTACCCGCCGAAATACCTGCAGGCCCTGACCTCGGGCCAGAGCAGCGTGAACACCACGATCGACGCCGACGGAAACCCCGTCCTTCATTATCCGGGCGACTTCAACGTGGCCGTACGCGGTCATCGCGATCTCGCCTATCGGCGGGACGTGCTCGACGAGCACGGCGTCGCCATGCAGGTGCTCACGCTGACGACGCCGGGCACACATGTCGAGTCGCCGGCGAACGCCGTGCGCCTGGCGTCGATCGTCAACGACGAGTTCAAGGAGGCCGTCGACAAGTACGCCGGACGCTTCACCGCTCTCGCCACGCTGCCGCTGAACGATCCCCCCGCGTCATCGAGAGAGCTCGAGCGCGCGATGCGGCAGCTCGGTCTTCCGGGAGCGATGCTGTTCAGCAACGTCAACGGCGTGGCGCTGAGCGACGACCGGTTCATCCCGTTGTACGAAGTCGCCAACGACCTCGGCGCCGTGCTCTACATCCACCCGTCGCATCCCGTGGGCGTCGAGGCCATGCAGCAGTACTGGCTGATGCCGCTCGTGGGCTTCCTGTTCGATACGACGCTCGCCGCCGCCTCGCTCGTCTTCAGCGGGGTCGTCGAACGGTATCCGCGCATTCGGTGGGCGCTCTGCCACCTGGGCGGAGCCGTTCCGTACTTGGCCGAGCGGCTCGACCGCGGCTTCCATGCGTTCCGAGACTGCCGCGCGCACATCCAGCGCCCGCCGAGCACGTACCTGCGCGAGTTCTACTACGACACGGTCAACTTCAATCAGGGCGCGCTCAGGTTGGCGATCGAGTTCGCGGGCACCTCGCACATCCTGGCCGGCAGCGACTACCCGCACAAGATTGGCAGCATTCCCTCGATGCTCGAGGCGGTCGGGGCGCTCCCCATCACCGACGAGGAACGGATCGGCGTGTACGGTGGAAACGCCGAGAAACTCCTTGGGCTCCTGGGAGACTAGCGCCTTTGCGGGGGCGTGTAGTGCAGGACTTCAGTCCTGCCGACGGCGGCGCTCGTGCAGGTCTGACCAGGCGTGTAGTGCAGGACTTCAGTCCTGCCTACGGCGGCGCTCGTGCAGGTCTGACCAGCCTCCGCGAAGGCCGAGGTGAAGCCGGAAACCTGCGCTGCACCGTCTTGAAGACTGCTGAAATGCGGCCGATGCAGAAATTCATGCTGATGCTGATCCTGGCGCTGTGGTGTGTGGGCGCGTGCGGAGGCGCCGCCGAACCGCCGCCGACCCGCCCGCTCGCGGGCGTCGCCGTCCTGCGCGTTGGCGCGGAAGAATTCCGCAAGCTCCGCGGACAGTGGCGCGGCACCGAGGTGGGCGACAGCCTCGAATGGACATTCTCGTTCGGCGACGCGTGGGCCGTCGTCGTGGGCAATGCCGCCGGCGAGTGGTACGAGGGGCAAGCGGGGCTGCACTTCGAGTTGGGCGTCGGCGGCGACGGCATCATCCGCGTGCCGCCGGGCTCGGGCATGATCGACGTGGACGTGTGGACCAGCCGCCGAGCGGTTTACGATGGAGAGGTCTCGCTCGGCGTCTACTACTTCACCCAGCCCACGGAGCTCAAGCTGTGCGCGAGCGAGCCGGGCGTCCACATGCGGGCGCTGTCCTACGACACGTCGACGCCACTGAACCGGTGTTTCCGGTTGAAGAAGATCGCCGACGAGCCGGCCGCCGGCAGACTGGCGCCCGTGGAAAAGGAAAACGCGCCAGTGGAGAGGCAGAAGTAGGACATTCGGGTTGCGTCGCGCGTTCTCAGAAACCGGACGGTCTCACCCAGAAACTCTCGCGCCAGGTGCCGCCGGGCGAGATGCTTTGCAGATCCTTGTACAAGCCTTTGTGCGCGAGGTTGATGGCATTGGTCACGCCCGCCATCGGCTCGAAGCAGATGAAATTGCGATCCGGAGCTGCCTGATTCTGCCCGCCGCGGCCACCCTGACCGCCCCCGCCGGCCTGGATCGCGGCTGAGAGACTCTGGCTCCCGCGGCCGGTGTTCGCCGGATGCGGTGCCCACATGACGATCGAGCGGAAATTCGGCCCGACAACCACGTCGAGCCGCTGCGACTTCCCCACGACCGACATCGTCGCGCGGCCGTCCGAATCCCGGACGAGGTCCGAGAACACATCGTCGAGGTTGTACTCCGCGAGTGGCGCGGATCGAGGATTCGGAAAGAGGCGCTCGATCGGCTCGGTCTCTCCGGTCGGCACCTTATTGGGCGCCAGAAGCCAGCGCGTGCGCGCCCCCACGGCGATCGTCCATTCGTTTCGAGTTGAATCCGTCAACTGGAAATACGGATGGAACCCGATCGCCACGGGCATCGGCTCCGCGGACAAGTTTCGCATGGCGGTGTGCACCTCGAGCGCGCCGTTCTGCAGGCGGTGGGTGATCTCGATCGTGTGGGCGAAGGGCCACTGCTTCATCCACGCCGGCTGGCGATGGAACTCGAGCGCGCTCGTGGCCCACGCGGACGAGCCGTCCGCCTTCGCTTCGATGACCTTCCACTCGCTGGTCGTCGACAGGAAGCCGTGGATCGGAATCGCCCCGCGGACGTTCCCGAGCTCCATGTCGAACGGGTACCTCTTCCCGTTCGCGTAGAACGCCTGCTCGTCGAGGCGGTTCGCCCATGGGCCGACGAAGGGAATGCCGCTCAGCGCCGGGCGCGCCTTGAACTCCTCGACCGAGGAGTACGGCCACCTGAGCACCTTGTGGCCCTTGACCGTCATCTCGAACACGATGTTGCCGACCGAGGGAAGGATGGACACGACGGTGTCGGCCTTGGCGTCCTGGAGCTGAACGACGTCGCCGTTCTGCCGCGCCGAATAGGGCTGAGCCGAGGCCGGCACAGCGATCGCGATGATCGTGCCGACGGCAAGGGCTGACTTCAGGGCGAATGTCACAACGGTCTCGGTGAGACTTGGATCGATCGTGGCCGCATTGAGAACTAGCTCTGCGGTCTCTGCGTGCTCTGCGTTGTTCATCGTGACCTTGCGGTTTCACAACCGGCGCGGGTCCTGTCCGAGGCCAGCCCACGGGTGCTCAGGCCGAAAAACATGATCACGGCTGACGGCCTTCCGCGCCCGCGGGCGCCCGGCCTCGGCCACCCGGGCAAGTTGTGAAACGCCTTCGAGTCATCGGGGCGGCTCGGGAAGCGCGAACGCATACACCGTGTTCCCGGCCGAGATGGCCACGAACTGTCGGCCGTTGACCGCGTAGCTCATGGGCGACGCGGCCAGGTTGGCTCCGGTCTGGAAGTGCCAGAGGTGCCGGCCGGTTTTCGCGTCGAGCGCGACGATGTTGCCGTCGCGAATCGCACCGAACAGCACGTTGCCGGCCGTCGCCAGCACGCCGTTGGTCGACGAGCCCTGAAAGATCTTGAAATCCCACATCGTCTTTCCGGTTTCCGGATCGAGCGCCTTGAGGCCGGCCGACGCGGCGGGCTCGCCGGGCTTCGGTGCGGCGGTGGCGCCGGGCGGCGTGGTGGTTCGCCCGATGTACTGGCGGCCTGACTCGAACGTGACAGGCGCGCTGACGTACTGCTGGCCGTTTTCGACGTACGCGAGATACATCCACCCGGTGAGCGGACTGTAAGACGGCGCCTGAAAATTCGTGCCGCCGCCAAGCGTGGGATACACGAAGAAGCTGCCCTCCCGGCTCGAGTTCGATCCCGGGACTTGAATCGGCCGGCCGTTGGCGTCGAAGCCGGTCATCCAGTTCTGATAGACGAACGGCGTGCCCGACAAGAGCTTCCCGTTCGTCCGATCGATGACGTAGAAGATGCCGTTGCGATCGGCGTGGAGCAGCAGTTTCCGCATCTGACCGCGCCACACGCGGTCCACGAGGATCACGTCCTGCGCGGAGTCCCAATCGTGGCCGTCGTTCGGCGTGAACTGGTAGTGCCACTTGCGCTGCCCCGTCTCGGGATCGATCGCCACGACCGAGTCGCTGAACAGGTTGTCGAGCTCGCCCCGCGCGGATCGATCGATTTGCGGTCCAGGGTTGCCGACCGTCCAGTAGACAAGATTCAACTCGGGATCGTACGAGCCGGTCAGCCACATCGGACTGCCGCCGAGCTTCCAGCTGTCGCCCAGCCAGGTGTCGTTGCCGAGCTCGCCGGGCGCGGGCACGGCATACCATCGCCACACGTGCCGGCCGGTCGCCGCGTCGTAGGCGTCGAGAAACCCTCGCGCGCCGAACTCCCCGCCGGTGATACCGACCAGGACTTTGTCTTTCACGATGAGCGGCGGGCTCGTAATGCTGTAGCCGAGCATCGTGTCGGCAACCTGCACTTCCCAGAGCGGCAGACCCGTTCTCGCGTCGAGCGCGACCAGCGCGGCATCGAGCGTGCCCACGAACAAGCGATTGCCGAGGACGGCCACACCGCGGTTGTAGGGGTTGATCTCGAAAGGGTTACGAATCTTCTGCGGTCGCGTGAACCGCCAGATCTGTCGGCCGGTTCGCGCGTCGAGCGCGGCCACTTCTCCCGGCCGCGTCATGTACATCACGCCGTCGACGACGAGGGGCGTCGCTTCCAGGACCGAGTCGCCTGGCATCGGAAACGTCCACGCGGCCTGGAGCCGGCCGACGTTCGACGCGTCGATCTGCTTCAGCCCCGAGTAGTGCGTCCCCTGGAAGTCGCCCCAATACATCAGCCAGTTGTGCGGCTCCGCGGAGGCCTTGACCAGACGATCGAACGACACTCCGCCAGCGATCGACGCTGAACGTGTCGCGGCCGTGTCGCGGTCGCGCGACCGGGCGAGATAGGACAGTAGATCGGTGAGCTCGGCGCCGGACAGCCTCGTCCGGTAGTCGCCCGGCATGAGCGAGGTGTTCTCGACTACGAATGACGCGAGCTGCAGCTTGTCGAAGGCGTGAAGCGTGCCGGATGCGTCCACCATCTGCACGGAAAAGGTGTCTTCGTTGCGACGGACGCCCCGCACCTCGCGGCCGTCGCGCGTCCGAGCGACGAGCACCTGCGGCCGGGCCGGGCCGCCTCGTCCGCGCCCGGCCGCCGCGGCGAGTGCCGCGACAGGTGTGCCCGGTTCGAGAATCTTCTGACGAAGCGCGGCAACTGGGTTTCGGCCGGCGGCAGAGAGGTCGGGCCCGACGACCCCGCCGCGGCCGTTTACCTGATGGCAGCTCGCACAAGCGGCCTTTCCGAAAAACAACGTCTCGCCGCGCGCGGGATCGCCGCCGGCCGTGGCGGCGGCATTCGCTGCGGCAGGCTCGGACGCGGCCGAGGGCGACAGGCTTCGGAGGTAGGACACAATCTGCCAGGTCTGCTCGTCGGTGAGCGCCATGAACGGCGGCATCTGCGACCCCGCCACGCCCTCGCGGATCGCGCGGAACAGATCGCCATCGTCCGATCCGCGCGCGAAGGTGCCCGTGTTCAACGCCGGACCGCGATCGCCCTGCCCTGCAGGTCCGTGGCACGCTTGACATGTCTGATCGTAGACGGTGCGGCCGGCCCCGATCGCGGCGGGGCTCGTGCCGAGGGGATTGCGAGCGTTCGGCTGCTGCGCGAAGACCGCCACGCCAATCAGCGCGAGCGACAGCAACACCAGCGCGTTGATTCGAGTTCGCATTGGCGCCTCGTCCTGCCGCCCGCGGCGGCGGAGCAGAGAGAGTCTACTCCCTCAGGGCCGGAACCGATGAGGCGGCCGACGTGTCGCCCCGCTCGGACGAGGGAGCGGCACGACAGGTGCCCGGCCGTGATCGCCGCGTGAATGCCGCTTATGCCGGATCCGGCATAACAGTCAACATGCCGGGTCCAGGATTATGCCGGGTCCAGCGTGGGAGGTGCCCTTTCGGGCCTGTCACGGTCAATTTGGCGCTTGCCAAGTCGGCATAATCCGGCTG
>Ga0209343_10002612_pt1 | contig 23128 bp, 22 predicted proteins | sample RifCSPlowO2_02_FD_184026 | JGI IMG/M metagenome (GOLD analysis project Ga0209343, IMG submission 184026) | Groundwater microbial communities from Rifle, Colorado - Rifle CSP2_plank lowO2_0.2 (SPAdes) (version 2) | ecosystem: Environmental > Aquatic > Deep subsurface > Groundwater | place... | reverse complement strand
TGCGGCGCTGAGGTCCTGGAAGCTGGTTTCGGCGGCCTGACAGGTGAGTTCCTCGGACTCCTCGATCAGGGTGCACACCCAGTAGGCCTGACGTCCCTCGTTGCAGGCCGCACGCACCCGCTCTATCACCTCGAGGCGGCGGCTGTCGGCGATTACCAGGGTGTTCACCGGGGTGCGCCCGGGCGGCAGTTCGTCGAGTATCGAGGTGTCCAGGTCGGCGTAGGCGCTCATCGCCAGGGTCCTGGGGATGGGTGTCGCGGTCATGATCAGCTGGTGTGGACACATCCGCCCGCCCACGCCTTTCTGGCGCAGGGCCAGGCGCTGCTGCACGCCGAAGCGGTGCTGCTCGTCGATGATCACCAGGGCGAGTTTTTGAAAGCGCACTTCGTCCTGAAATAGCGCATGGGTGCCGACCACCATGGGCACGCCGCCGGCTATCTGTTCCAGCGCCGCCGCGCGCGCCTTGCCCTTGAGCTTGCCGGCCAGCCAGGCGACTTCGATGCCGAGGGGCGCCAGCCAGTTGCTGAAGTTGAGAAAGTGCTGCTCGGCGAGGATTTCGGTGGGCGCCATCAGCGCCACCTGGTAGCCGGCCTCCAGTGCCTGCAGCGCGGCGAAGGCGGCGACCACCGTCTTGCCCGCGCCGACATCGCCCTGGATCAGGCGCAGCATGGGCTCGTCCTGGCTGAGGTCGTAGGCGATCTCGGCGCCGACCCGCTGCTGCGCGCCGGTGGGGGCGAAGCCCAGATTGCTCAGGTATTGCTGCGGCAGCCTCTTGGCCAGCGGCAGCGCCGGCGCCTGCTGGGCGCGCACCTGTTCGCGCAGGCGCTGCAGCGACAGCTGGTGGGTCAGCAGTTCCTCGAAGGCCAGGCGGTGCTGGGCCCAGTGGCGGCCCTCGGCCAGCTCTTCCAGGTCGGCATCCGGCGGCGGCCGATGCAGGTAGCGGATGGCCTGATCCAGGGGGCTCAGCCGGTAGTCGCGGGCCAGCTCACTGGGCAGCCAGTCCGGCAGGCTGTGCGGGCCGAGGCGGGCCAGGGCCTGTTCGCTGAGCTGGCGCAGGCGCTGCTGGGTCAGGCCCTCGGTGGTCGGGTAGATGGGCGTCAGGCACTGCTCCACGGCAATCGGCGCGTTGCCCGCCAGCGCGCGGTATTCCGGGTGGTAGATCTCCAGGCCCGAGGAGCCGGGACGCACCTCGCCGTAGCAGCGCACCTGGGTGCCGCGCTTGAGGCCTTCCTTCTGCGCCTGGCTGAAATGGTAGAAGCGCAAGCTAAGGGTGCCGCTGCCGTCCTGCAGGCGCACCAGCAGGCTACGCCTGCGCCCCATCACCACATCGGCGCCGGCCACTATGCCTTCGATCACCGCATCCTGACCGGGGCGCAGCGCGCCGATCGGCACTATGCGGGTGCGATCCTGGTAGCGCAGCGGCAGGTGGAACAGCACATCCTGCAGGGATTCCAGGCCGACCCTGGCCAGTTTCTCGGCCAGGGCCGCGCCCACGCCTTTCAGCGCGGTAACGGACACCGCCGCCAGCTCGGTCATGGCCGCGCCTCAGCCTTTCTGGGCTGGTGGGCGAGCCACCGAGCACAGGCGGATCGAGTCGGTCAGCACTTCGATGGCGTTCGGCCGCGGGAAGCTGGCGCGCCAGGCGATGGCCACGGTGCGGAAGGGCGCGGGCGGGCTGAGCGGGCGCACTTCGATCACCCCGGGGGCGTAGTGGTGGCTGTCCACCGCGGAGAACGGCAGGATCGACACGCCGAGGCCGGAGGCGACCATATGGCGGATGGTTTCCAGGGAGCTGGATTCCACCGTGGTGTGTTTGGCGTGGTCTTCGCCGCCCTTGCGCAGGGTCGGGCAGGCTTCCAGTACCTGGTCGCGGAAGCAGTGGCCTTCGCCGAGCAGCAGCAGGCTCTTGTCGTTGAGCAGCGTGCTGTCGATGGTTTCCAGCTCCGCCCAGGGGTGGCCGGCCGGCAGCAGGGCGTAGAAGGATTCGTCGTACAGCGGCTTGGTCAGTACATCGGCCTCGTGGAACGGCAGGGCGATGATGATGGCGTCCAGCTCGCCGTTGCGCAGCTTGTCGCGCAGCACATGGGTGAAGTTTTCCTCGATATACAGCGGCATCTGTGGCGCGACCCGGTGCAGTTGCGGGATCAGGTGGGGGAACAGGTAGGGCCCGACCGTATAGATGGCGCCTATCTTCAGCGGCGCGGCCAGCTGGTTCTTGCCGGCCTGGGCCAGTTCGCGGATGCCCTGGGCTTGTTCCAGCACCTTCTGCGCCTGGGTGACTATGCCTTCGCCGACCGGGGTCAGCCGCACCGCGCTCTTGCTGCGCTCGAAGATCAGCACGCCGAGTTCGTCTTCGAGCTTCTTCACCCCCACCGACAGGGTCGGCTGGCTGACATGACAACGCTCGGCGGCGCGCCCGAAGTGCTGCTCCTGGGCGAGGGTGACGATGTAGCGCAGTTCGGTGAGGGTCATAGTCTTAGTCCATTGAGATGCGGCCAAGCATAGCGGCTGTATTCAATGTAACCAACTGCTCGCTCTACTCCTGCGGGCAAGAGGTGAGTCAGGATCTTGCGAGCTAGAGTCAGGCAAGGCAAAAGCGGGCGAGGGAGCGCAGTTTACGAGTTGTAAATGAGCATCCCGAGCCCGCTTTTAACGCCGCCTGGCCGACGCGCAGCTAATCCTGATTCGCCTCTTAGCGGCGCTCCAGGGCATAGACGAACGGCGCGACTATCTCCACTGTGCCGTTAGTCAGCATTTCCGCCGGCGGCGCCGGCAGCGGCTGGGCGCGACGGATCATCTGCAGGGTCGCGCGATCCAGCGAGGCGCTGCCGGATTTGCCGGCGAGCGAGTAGGACAGCACCTTGCCGTTGCCGTCGACCACGAAGCGCAGGCGGTTGACCCCTTCGAAGCCGCGGCGGCGGGCGTCGTCCGGATAGCGCTTGTAGCGGCTCAGGTGGCTGAGCAGCTTGCTTTGCCAGCTGGCTTTTGCCTGGCTCGGCGCGCTGGCCGCGGCTTGCTGTGGCGCGGCGGGCTGGTCGGCGGCGCTGGCGACTGGTGCGGGCGGCGTGTCCTGCGGCGGCTTGTCCTGGGGTTTGACCTGGGGCTTGGGCTCGACCGGCTTGGGCGGTCGTGGTTTCGGCTTGGGCTGCGGCGGGGCTATGGCCAGCTTCGGCTTCGGCGCCTCGACCAGCTTGGGCTGCGGCTCGGGTTCTGCCGGGCGGGCTGCGGGTAGCGGTGCTGGCGCCGGTTTGGGCGTGGCCAGCGGCTCCAGCTCGATCAGCATGGCCGCCGGCGGCAGCTCGATCGGTTTGGCCTGGGGCTGCCAGTACAGGGCCCAGATAAACAGGCCGGCGTGCAGGCCGATCACCAGGATCAGGCTGCCGCCCCAGGACAGCGTGCGGCTGGATGTTTTCATTGCGCGCCGACCGTCTCCAGGCCGACCAGGCCAATCTTCAGGTAGCCGGCGCCGCGCAGCTTGTCCATCACGCCCATCAGATCGGCGTAATCCACGCCCTTGTCGCCGCGCACGAAGATGGTCTTGTCCTTGTCGGACTGGGTTCGCTGGTCCAGGGTGCTACCGAGCTGGACCGGGTCGACCCGCTGGTTATCCAGGAACAGGCTGTTGTCTGCCTTGATGCTCAGGTAAATCGGCTTGTCCGGGCGCGGCGCGGGTTTGGCGCTGGAGGCGGGCAGGTCGACTTTCACATCGACTGTGGCCAGCGGGGCGGCGACCATAAAGATGATCAGCAGCACCAGCATCACATCGATAAAGGGCGTGACGTTGATCTCGTGGTTTTCCTGGAGATCGTCGCCACCTTCGCTCAGATGCAGACCCATGGCCTCAGCCCACCTTGACCATGTGCGGTTGTGGACTGCGCTCGCTGACGGCCGGCATGTCGAGGTCGCGGCTGACCAGCAGCAGCACTTGGGCCGAGGCGTCGGCGACCTGGGCCTTGTAGGCGGCGATCGAACGGGCGAAGAGGTTGTAGATGATCACCGCCGGGATCGCCGCGACCAGGCCCAGGGCGGTGGCCAGCAGGGCTTCGGCGATACCCGGGGCGACCACGGCGAGATTGGTGGTCTGGGTTTTGGCGATGCCGATAAAGCTGTTCATGATGCCCCACACGGTGCCGAACAGCCCGACGAAGGGCGCGGTGGAACCTATGCTGGCGAGTATCCCGGTGCCCTTGCTCATCTCACGGCCGCAGGCCGCCACCAGGCGTTCCAGGCGGAAGCTGACGCGCTCCTTGATGCCGTCTTTCTCCTTGCTGCCGGCGGACAGTTTCAATTCGTCGCGCGCATCCTCGATCAGCAGGGTGCTGAAGCTGTGCTTGGCCCTGGCCTGTTGCGCCGCCTGCGCCAGGTTGCGTGCGCCCTTGAGGTCGGGCAGCTCGCGGCGCAGGCGGCGGCGTGCTTGCAGCAGCTCGATGCTTTTCGCCAGCCAGATGGTCCAGGTGAGCATCGAGGCCAGGAGCAGGCCGATCATCACGCTCTGCACCACCACATCGGCATTCTGGTACATGCCCCAGGGCGATAGGTCGTCGGCCAGGGCCGAGTCTTCGGCGGCGTCTGCTTCGGCCACAGCGCCAGCCTGCGCGTCAGCAGTCTGCGCGTGGCCCGGCAGCGGCGCAGGCGAGCTGGTGGGCGCCACCGCTGTTGCGGCAGGACTGGCAATTGCCGGCGTAACGCCTTGTTCGGCGGCAGCGCTGAGCGGCAGCAGCAAGCAGCAGAGCAAGGCCGCGACGCAAGGGGTGCGCAAGACTATGGGTTTCATACGGGCATGACCTGGGCTGGGGTATTCCGGCAGTGACTCAGGGGCCGGGCGAATAGGGGATGGGCATTGTCGCAACCATCAAATACTAATGGAAGTGTTTCTCATTAAAATTTAATGAGCGCCGCTGTTACTCGCCGCGCCTAGGCCTTACCCTAGGGTTTTTCTCGCTGGAGCAGTGCCCATGGCCGTTACCCTGATCGTAGGCTGTGGCGATGTCGGCACGCGCCTGGGCGTGCGTCTGGCCGCCGCTGGCTGGGCTGTGCATGGCTTGCGCCGTTCGGTTGGGCACTTGCCCGCAGCTATCCTGCCGGTGGCCGCCGACTTGCGGGACGATGCCTGTCCGCCGGCTTGGCCCAGCGGAACCCTGGATTACCTGCTGTACTGCGTGGCCGCCAGCGAGCACGACGAGGCGGGCTATCGCGCCGCCTATGTCGAGGGCCTGCGCCGGGTGCTGGGCTGGTTGGCGCAGCAGGGGCAGAAGCCCAAGCGCCTGCTGTTCGTCTCCAGCAGCAGCGTCTATGGCCAGCAGGGCGGTGAGTGGATAGATGAGTGCTCGCCAGCCGAGGCCGCGGGTTATTCCGGGCGGATCATGCGCGAAGCCGAGCAGCTGGCGCTGCACAGCGGCATACCGGCCACCCTGGTGCGCCTGACCGGCATCTATGGGCCTGGTCGCCAGGGGCTGCTCAAGCAGGTGCGCCAGGGTTACCGGGTGGCCAGTGCGCCGCCGCTCTATGGCAATCGCATCCATGTCGATGACGCGGCGGGGCTGCTGGCCTTTCTGCTGCAGGCCGATGCCCGTGGGCTGGCGCTGGAGGATTGTTATCTAGGCGTCGACGATGCGCCTGCGCCCTTGCATGAGGTGGTGGCCTGGTTGCGTGAACGGTTGGGTATTAGCCACTGGGCCGAGCAAGCGAGCGTGCGCCGCGCCGGCAGCAAGCGCTGCAGCAATGCCCGGGCCAGGGCCTTGGGCTGGCAGCCGCAGTACGCGAGTTTCCGTGAAGGCTATGCAGCGTTGCTCAAGGACGAATAAGACGTAGCCCGGATGTAATCCGGGGCAGCCCGGTCCCGGATTGCATCCGGGCTACGCGGATCGAGGTGCTCAATCCCGTTCCAGCAACCAGACCTGCTGGCCCTTGCCGTAGTCCGGCATTTCGTCGATCTGTGCGCGGTTGAGCGCCTCGAAGATGCGCAACTGTTTGCCGTCGCGCTCGAACAGCCAGCTTTGTCCCTGTTCGCCCAGTTGCAGCCAGATGCTGTCGAATTCACCGCTCATGGCCGCGCAATCGCCGGCCAGGCACAGGGCGTAGCGCTCGGCGCCGGGCAGGCCTTCCAGCCGGCCATCGGCGTGGAACAGCACCAGGCCACCTTCGCCCAGGCCTTCGCGGATGGTCCAGGTGCCGCCCAGGTAGGCGCGGTACAGCGCCTGCTCGAAGCTGCTGCCGGGTGGGGGCGGTTCGCCGCCGGCGCCTTCGACTCGGCTAAAGCGCTGCTCCGGCCAGGTATCGCTGGCCGCCTGCACCAGCTCGTCGGCATCCAGACTGAGCCACTCCTGGTAGTCGCCAAAGAGGTGTACGCGAAAGCGCCCGTCCTGCGCGCGCAGCAATTGGCCTTCGCCGCGTTCGAAGCCATTGCTAAAGCTCGCCAGTTGCCGCGGGGCGTCGAGCTGCCATTCCAGATTGGGCCCGTAGGCCAGCAGGGCTTCACGCAGGTTGCCGCTCTCGACCGCCGCCTCGATGGCGACGCTATTGATCCAGGTACCGGAGGGATCTTGCTGCGGGCTGGCGCAGCCGCCGAGCAGGCAACAGGCGACAAGCAGGCTGAGCAGGCAACGCATGGGCGCGTCCTCAGGAGGGTGGCGGGGCTGTGCGCCCCGCCCGGGGACTTATTCGAGAACCAGAATAGCGTCCATTTCCACTTGCGCGCCACGTGGCAGGGCGGCGACGCCGATGGCGGCGCGGGCCGGGTAAGGCTGCTCGAAGTAGCGGCCCATGACTTCGTTGACCTTGGCGAAGTGCGACAGGTCGGTGAGGAAGATATTCAGTTTGACCACGTCCTTGAACGAGCCGCCAGCCGCTTCGGCTACCGCCTTGAGGTTCTCGAACACCTGCACGGTCTGGGCTTCGAAGCCTTCCACCAGTTCCATGGTCTTGGGGTCCAGGGGGATCTGCCCGGACATATAGACGGTGTTGCCGGCCTTGATCGCCTGGGAGTAGGTGCCGATGGCGGCCGGTGCCTGGTCGCTGCTGATCACGCTCTTGCTCATAAAATTCTCCTGGTGAGGGTGTGTGGGCTTATGCCCAGCATGGATATTGGATAGTGCTCGGAACGCTTGCGAGCTGCTGGCTTAGGCGCGTACTCGGGTGATATGAATCACGCCCTTGAGCGCGCGCAGCTTCTTGATTACCCGGGCCAGGTGCACGCGGTCATGCACGCTGACGATCAACTGGACCACGCTGATGCGGCCGTCGCGTTCGTCCATGCTGATCTTCTCGATATTGCCGTCGGCGGCGTTGACGCTGCCGGCCAGCAGGGCGATCAGGCCGCGCTGGTGCTCCAGCTCGACGCGCAGTTCGACATTGAACTCGCCGGCGACATCCTTGGCCCAGGACAGTTGGATGCATTTTTCCGGGTTATGCCGAATTTCGCCGATGTTCTTGCAGCTTTCCAGGTGCACCACCATGCCCTTGCCGGCGGACAGGTGGCCGACTATCGGGTCGCCCGGAATAGGCGTGCAGCACTTGGCATAGCTCAGCACCAGGCCCTCGGTGCCGCGAATCGCCAGTGGGCCTTCGTTGCTCGGCTGCGCATCGCCGCTTTCGCTGAGCAGGCGGCGCGCCACCACATAGGCCATGCGGTTGCCCAGGCCGATGTCTTCCAGCAGGTCTTCTATCACTTCCAGGCGGTATTCGCTGAGCACCGCCTGCACGCGCTCGGGCGCGAGTTTTTCGACGCGGCTGTCGAAGCCGGCCAGCACCTTGTTCAGCAGGCGTTCGCCGAGGCTGATGGATTCGGAGCGACGCTGCAGTTTCAGCGCATGGCGGATATGGGTGCGGGCCTTGCCGGTGACCACGAAGTTCAGCCAGGCCGGATTCGGTCGAGCGCCCGGGGCGCTGACGATTTCCACGGTCGAGCCGCTTTGCAGGGGTTCGGACAGCGGCGCCAGGCGGCGATTGATGCGGCAGGCGATGCAGGTGTTGCCGACGTCTGTGTGCACCGCATAGGCGAAGTCGACCGCGGTGGAGCCCTTCGGCAGCTCCATGATGCGGCCCTTGGGGGTGAACACGTAGACCTCGTCGGGGAACAGGTCGATTTTTACGCTTTCGATAAATTCCAGGGAGTTGCCGGCGCGTTGCTGCATTTCCAGCACGCCCTTGACCCACTGGCGGGCGCGGGCATGGCTGCCCTTGGGCTGGTCTTCTTCGTTGGACTTGTACAGCCAGTGGGCGGCGATGCCGTTGTTGGCCAGCTCTTCCATCTCGCGGGTGCGGATCTGGATTTCGATCGGCACGCCGTGCATGCCGAACAGCGTGGTATGCAGCGACTGGTAGCCGTTGGCCTTGGGGATCGCGATGTAATCCTTGAAACGCCCCGGCAGCGGCTTGTACAGGTTGTGCACGGCGCCGAGCACGCGGTAGCAGGTGTCGACCTTGTCGACGATGATGCGAAAGGCGTAGACGTCCATGATCTCGTTGAACGCCCGACGCTTGCCGCGCATCTTCTGGTAGATGCCGTAGAGGTGCTTCTCGCGCCCCAGCACCTCGCCTTCCATGCCCTCGCGGGCCAGGCAATGGCTGATCGACTCCTCGATCTTGTTGACGATTTCCTTTCGGTTGCCGCGGGCGCGTTTGACCGCGGCGCGAATGCGCTCGGAGCGCATCGGGTGCATGGCCTTGAAGCCCAGGTCCTCGAACTCCACGCGCATGCTGTGCATGCCCAGGCGGTTGGCAATGGGCGCGTAGATTTCCAGGGTTTCCTTGGCGATGCGCCGGCGCTTCTCGCCGGACAGCACTTCCAGGGTGCGCATGTTGTGCAGGCGGTCGGCCAGCTTGACCAGGATCACGCGGATATCGCGGGCCATGGCCATGGCCATCTTCTGGAAGTTCTCGGCCTGGGCCTCGGCCTTGGTCTCGAAGTTCATCTGGGTCAGTTTGCTGACCCCATCGACCAGTTCCGCCACCGATTCGCCGAACTGGGCGTTGAGGGCTTCCTTGGCGATACCGGTGTCTTCGATCACGTCATGCAGCATCGCGGCCATCAGGCTCTGATGGTCCATGTGCATGTCGGCCAGGATGCTCGCCACCGCCAGGGGGTGGGTGACGTAGGCTTCGCCACTACGGCGGCGTTGGCCGTCGTGGGCTTGTTCGGCGTAGAAGTAGGCGCGGCGCACCAGGTTGACCTGGTCGCCGTCGAGGTAGGTCGAAAGTCTGTCGGCGAGGGCGTCTATGCTCGGCATGGGCGTTCCCCTTGCCGATTCAGATGACCCTGCGCCGCATGACATCGACCCTGCATAGGCTTACAGAGGCTCGTTAGCCTCTTCCTCGAATGCAGCAAACAGCGGCTCTTCTTCGACTATGTCGTCTTGGGCGATGACGTCGTAGCTCATCAGGCCGGCGGCGATTTCACGCAGCGCGACCACGGTCGGCTTGTCATTTTCCCAGGCGAGCTTCGGCTCTTTGCCGCCGGTCGCCAGCTGGCGCGAGCGCTTGGTGGCGAGCATGACCAGCTCGAAGCGGTTATCAACGTGATCCAGGCAATCTTCGACGGTGACGCGGGCCATGGTGTTCCTCGTAGCAAATGCGTAATAGAGCTGGGCCCAAATGGGCGAGCGGACTGGATAGTCTAAAAAATCACCAGCCTTAAGGGAAGCATTGATTTGCCGGCGAGCGGCAAGTCAGACCAGCAGCTCGCTGAGCAGGCCGCTGTGGCGCTGTTGCTGCGGGCCTTGCAGCAATTGGTTGGCGCGGAAGATGGCCTTCAGGTCGCTCAAGGCGTGGGCGAAGTCGTCGTTGATCAGCAGGTAGTCGTATTCGACGTAGTGGCTCATTTCACTGACCGCCTCGCGCATGCGCCGCTCGATGATCTCGCCGCTGTCCTGGCCGCGATTGGTCAGGCGGTGACGCAGGGCTTCCTGGGTCGGCGGCAGGATAAAGATGGATTTGGCTTGCGGCATCAGCCGGCGCACCTGCTGGGCGCCTTGCCAGTCGATCTCCAGAATCAGGTCGAAGCCTTCGTTGAGGGTCTGTTTGACCCACTCTTGCGAGGTGCCGTACAGGTTGCCGAACACTTCCGCGTGCTCGAGGAACTCGGTCTTGTCGAGCATGGCGTGGAACTGCTCGCGGCTGACGAAGTGGTAGTTGACCCCATCCATCTCGCCCGGGCGCATGGCCCGAGTGGTGTGCGACACCGAGACGCGGATCTGCGCTTCGCTGTCGATCAGCGCCTTGACCAGGCTGGTCTTGCCCGCGCCCGAGGGGGCGGAAACGATATAAAGGGTGCCGGTGGTGATGGTCATTGAACAATCCTGAAGCGCGTTGGGCGAAGAGTAGCAGGGGCGGTTTTATTCGATGTTCTGGACTTGTTCGCGCATCTGCTCGATCAAGACTTTCAAGTTCACGGCGGCCTGGGTGCTGCGGGTATCGAAGGCCTTGGAGCCGAGGGTATTGGCTTCGCGGTTGAGCTCCTGCATCAGGAAGTCCAGGCGCCGGCCCGCCGCACCGCCGCTTTTCAGCACCCGGCGCACTTCGCTGACATGGGTGCTGAGGCGATCCAGCTCTTCGGCCACATCGCTTTTCTGGGCAAGAAGAACAAGCTCCTGCTCCAGGCGTTGCGGGTCCAGTTCGGCCTGCATCTCGGCGCAACGGTCGAGGATCTTCTGGCGCTGGCCGGCGAGCATCTGCGGCACCAGTTCGCGCAGGGCGACCACCAGCTCGAGGATGCTGTCGAGGCGTTCATTGAGCAGCTTGGCCAGCTCGGCGCCTTCGCGTTCGCGGCCGTTCTTCAACTCGCTAAGCGCCTGAGTGAACAGGGCCAAGGCGCTCTGGTTGAGGGCCTGCGGGTCGGCTGCGTCGGCCACCAGTACGCCGGGCCAGCCGAGCACCTCCAGCGGGTTGAGGGCGGCCGGCTGCTTGATCAGATTGGCCACGCTTTGCGCGGCGGCGACCAGTTGCGCGGCGCGCTCCAGATCGACCTGCAATGGCTTGCCGGCGCTGTCTTCGCTAAAGCGCAGGGTGCATTCCACTTTGCCGCGCGACAGGCCGTTACGCAGCGCCTCGCGCACCGCGCCTTCTAGGTCGCGCAAGGCCTCCGGCAGGCGCAGATGCGGCTCCAGGTAGCGGTGGTTGACCGAACGCAGCTCCCAGCTCAGGGTGCCGCTGGCGCCGGCCTGTTCGGCGCGGGCGAAGGCAGTCATGCTGTGGATCATGGGGCGAACCTCGCGGAAAGTCGGAACTGACGGGCATGCCATAACTGGTATGCGGAATCATGAACGCCGGCACGCCACGCCCGTTGCCCTTATCCGGCGCTGCGCGCCACCTTATCCCAGAGGGAGAAGGGCACAAGGAGGGCGTCGCTGCGCGACTTTCATGGTTAAAGGCGCAGGATTGTAACGCAGTGCGTCGGTCGCTCCCAATTCGGCATGCCGCGAGCGGCGTGGGGCCCTATAATGCCGGGCAGATTTCTATATTCAGAGTAGGTATTCCTTGATGAAACGTCCCAGTGGCCGCGCCGCCGATCAGTTGCGCTCGATTCGCATCACCCGCAACTACACCAAGCATGCCGAGGGCTCGGTGCTGGTGGAGTTTGGCGATACCAAAGTGATTTGCACGGTCAGTGTCGAGTCGGGCGTACCGCGTTTTCTCAAGGGCCAGGGCCAGGGCTGGTTGACCGCCGAGTACGGCATGCTGCCGCGCGCCACCGGCGAGCGTAACCAGCGCGAAGCCAGCCGCGGCAAGCAGGGCGGGCGGACCCTGGAAATCCAGCGTTTGATCGGTCGCTCGCTGCGCGCGGCGCTGGACATGTCCAAGCTGGGCGAGAACACCCTGTACGTTGACTGCGACGTGATCCAGGCCGACGGCGGCACCCGCACCGCGTCCATCACCGGCGCCATGGTGGCCCTGGTCGATGCCTTGAAGGTGATCAAGAAGCGTGGCGGCCTGAAGGGCGGCGACCCGCTCAAGCAGATGATCGCCGCGGTCTCGGTGGGCATGTACCAGGGCGAGCCGGTGCTCGATCTGGATTACCTGGAAGACTCGGCGGCGGAAACCGACCTCAATGTGGTTATGACCAGCACGGGCGGCTTTATCGAGGTGCAGGGCACCGCCGAAGGCGCGCCTTTCCAGCCTGCAGAGTTGAATGCCATGCTGGCATTGGCGCAAAAAGGCATGCATGAGTTGTTCGAGTTGCAACAGGCGGCTTTGGCTGACTGATTAACCCGCAACACTACCCAACGCTAAGGAGAAGCACCATGAGCGACGAGTCCCAAGTGCCACAGCCGACCCCGAGTCCGGAAGCCCGTCAGTGGGCGATGTTCTGTCACTTCGCCGCCTTTCTCGGGCTGGTGTTTCCCTTTGGCAATCTGCTCGGGCCGCTGATTGTCTGGCAGATCAAGAAGGACCTCGATCCTTTTGTCGATGCCCAGGGCAAGGAGGCGCTGAACTTCCAGATCAGCGTGGCTCTGGCGGCCGTGCTGTGCTTCTTGCTGATGGTGGTGATGATAGGTTTTCCGCTGCTGGTGCTGGTCGGCATCGCCGCCTTGGTGCTGACCATCATCGCCGGGATCAAGGCCAACGAAGGTCAGGCCTATCGCTACCCCTTCAGCTGGCGCTTGGTCAAGTAAGCTTCCGGCAGAAACAACAAAGCCGGCGCGATGCCGGCTTTGTTGTTTCTGCTGGTCGCGTCAGACGCTGAGAATCCAGTCGTAGTCGACTATCAGCGGGGCGTGCTGCGAGAAGCGTGGCTGGCGCGGCAGGCGCGCGGTGCGCACGCTGCGGCGCATGCCGGGGGTGAGCAGCTGATAGTCGAAGCGATAGCCCAGGTTGAGCATTTCCGCCTGCTCGCTGTCCGGCCACCAGCTGAACTGGTCGCCTTCGCGGCTGACTTCACGCAGGGCATCGATATAGCCCAGGCTGCTGACCACTTCATCCATCCAGCTGCGCTCGGGGGCGAGAAAGCCCGGTGATTGCTGGCAATCGCGCCAGTTCTTCACGTCGAGCTTCTGGTGCGCCACGTAGAGCGAGCCACAGTAGATGTACTCGCGGCGCTTGCGGCGCTGCTTGTCCAAATAATGGGTGAAATCGTCCATAAACTTGAACTTCTGGTTCAAGTTTTCATCGCCGCTCTGCCCGGTTGGCAGCAGCAGGGTGGCGATACTGACCTTGTCGAAATCCGCCTGCAGGTAGCGCCCATAGCGATCGGCCATGTCAAAGCCGAGGCCGCTGATTACCGCCTTGGGTTGCAACCGCGAATAGAGCGCCACGCCACCTTGGCTTGGCACTTCTGCATCGCAGGCATAGAGGAAATAGCCATCCAGTTGGAGGGCTTGGTCGTCCAGTTCAAAGGCGGAGGCGCGGGTGTCCTGCAGGCAGATGACGTCGGCATTCTGTGCTTGCAGCCAACTGAGCAAACCGCGCTCGACTGCCGCATGAATACCATTCACGTTCACACTGATGATCCGCATAAATGGCCCCAAAAATCACGTGCGTGTATGATACCCGAGCTCGTCTCCAATAAGCTAAATTCCTAGCGAAGCCGTACTGTCCGGGACTTTTTCATGCAAGCGTACCAGCGCGATTTCATTCGTTTTGCCATCGAGCGCGGGGTGCTGCGCTTCGGTCAGTTCACCCTCAAATCCGGGCGTATCAGCCCCTATTTCTTCAATGCCGGCCTGTTCGACAGCGGTTTGGCGTTGGCCCAGCTCGGGCGCTTCTACGCCGCCGCGGTGGTGGACAGCGGGATCGACTTCGATGTGTTGTTTGGCCCGGCCTACAAGGGCATTCCGCTGGCGGCGACCACCGCGGTGGCCTTGGCCGAGCAGCATCAGCGCGATCTGCCCTGGTGTTTCAACCGCAAGGAGGCCAAGGATCATGGCGAGGGCGGCACCCTGGTGGGTGCGCCGCTGGCTGGCCGAGTGTTGATCATCGACGATGTGATCACCGCCGGCACGGCGATTCGCGAGGTGATGCAGATCATCCAGGCCCAGGGCGCGCAGGCCGCGGGGGTGCTGATCGCGCTGAACCGTCAGGAGCGGGGCCAGGGCGAGTTGTCGGCGATCCAGGAAGTCGAGCGCGATTACGGCATGCCGGTGGTGAGCATCGTCGCCCTCGAGCAGGTGCTGGAATATCTGGCCGGCGATGCTGAACTCAAGCAGTATCTGCCGGCGGTAGAGGCTTACCGCCGCGAATATGGCATCTAACTTCTCGAAATAAGGTATCGCCTCGATGCGCCAAGCCCTGCTGATCCGCTGTTCGCTGTTGTTCGGCCTACTGCTGCCGGTGGTGGCAGATGCCGTCGAGTTGTATCGCTATATCGACGATAAGGGCACGACAGTGCTCAGCCGCCAGGGCGTGCCGCCTGAGTATATCGCCAAGGGCTATGAGGTGCTGAACGACCAGGGCCGAGTGATTCGCGTGGTGGCACCGGCCCCCACGGGCGAGGAGCTGCAGCGCTTGCTGGAGGACAAGGCCCGGGCCGGCAGCGATGCGCAGTTGCTGCGTCTGTACAGCACGCCAGAGGATGTCGAGCGGGCCCGCCAGCACAAACTGACCGAGCTCGATGGCCTGATCGGCGTGGCGCGCGGCAATTTGCAGTCGGTGCGCACCCAGCAGGCCAACTTGCAGAGCCAGGCGGCCGACTATGAGCGGGCAGGTAAGACGGTGCCTGCGCACTTGCTGCAGCAGATCGACAATCAGAAGGCCGAGCAGGAACGCCTCAAGCAGGGCATCGAAGGCTATCAGGCGGCGCGCGAGCAGGCCAACGCGGGCTTCGATGCGGATCTCGCGCGACTCAAGGAATTGCGCGCGCGCAAGCTCTGAGTCAGTGCGGCGGGGCGGCAGTTATCTACGCGCTCCAGTAGCCACGCCGGCAGTGACCGGCCTGGGCGGCCAGGCCGGTCAGCGGCTGGTCAGTGACGCTTGCGGTTGCAGATCAGGGTACCCACGCCGCTGTCGGTGAAGATCTCCAGCAGCACCGCATTGGGCACCCGGCCGTCGATGATATGCGCGCTGGTGACGCCGCCTTGCACCGCTTCCAGGGCGCAGCGGATCTTCGGCAGCATGCCGCCGTAGATGGTGCCGTCGGCGATCAGGGTGTCGACCTGCTCGGTGGTCAGGCCGGTCAGCACCTGGCCTTGCTTGTCCATCAGGCCGGCGATATTGGTCAGCAGCATCAGCTTCTCGGCTTTCAGTGCCTCGGCCACCTTGCCGGCCACCAGGTCGGCGTTGATGTTGTAGGACTCGCCGTCCGGGCCCACGCCGATGGGTGCTATCACCGGGATAAAGTCACCCTTGACCAGCATGTTCAGCAGGTCGGTATTGACCCCGGTGACTTCGCCGACATGGCCGATGTCGATGATTTCCGGTTGGGTCATCTCCGGGGTCTGGCGGGTCACGGTGAGCTTCTTGGCGCGGATCAGCTCGGCGTCCTTGCCGGTCAGGCCGATGGCGCTGCCGCCGTGGCGGTTGATCAGGTTGACTATGTCCTTGTTGACCTGGCCACCGAGGACCATTTCCACCACGTCCATGGTCTGCGCATCGGTGACGCGCATGCCGTCGATAAAGTGGCTCTCGATCGACAGGCGCTTGAGCAGGTCGCCGATCTGCGGGCCGCCGCCGTGCACCACCACCGGATTGATGCCCACCGCCTTCATCAACACTATGTCGCGGGCGAAGCCGGTCTTCAGCTCGTCGCTTTCCATGGCGTTGCCGCCGTACTTGATCACCAGGGTCTTGCCGACGAAGCGGCGGATATAGGGCAGGGCTTCGGACAGCACCTTGGCGACGTTGGTGGCGGCATCACGTTCGAGGGTCATGCAAGGCTCCAGTAGCAAACTCGGTTAATCGATCAAAAAGGCAGGTTTAGCTCGGGTACGACGCTGTACAGCTGGGCGCGGAACACTTCCTTGATCCGCTCGAGCTCATGCTCGCTTTCCGCTTCGAAGCGCAGCACCAGCATGGGCGTGGTGTTGGAGGCGCGCACCAGGCCCCAGCCCTTGGGGTAGTCGACGCGCACGCCGTCCAGGCTGGTGATATTGCCCTCGCCCCAGGTGGCGTCTCGTTGCAGGCTGTCGATGATGCGGAACTTGCTCTGCTCGGTGACCTGGATATTGATCTCCGGGGTGGCGATATCGCTGGGGAAGGCGCTGAATACCTGGTCGGCGTCGCGTTTGTCCTGGCTGAGGATTTCCAGCAGGCGGGCGGCGGCGTAGAGGCCGTCGTCGAAGCCGAACCAGCGTTCCTTGAAGAAGATATGCCCGCTCATCTCGCCGGCCAGCAGGGCGCCGGTTTCCTTCATTTTCTTCTTGATCAGCGAGTGGCCGGTCTTCCACATCACCGGGCGACCACCGTAGCCGCTGATCAGCGGGGTCAGGCGGCGCGTGCATTTGACGTCGAAGATGATGTCGGCGCCGGGGTTGCGCGACACCACGTCCTTGGCGAACAGCATCAGCAGGCGATCCGGGTAGACGATGCTGCCGCTGTTGGTCACCACGCCGATGCGGTCGCCATCGCCGTCGAAGGCCAGGCCGAGGTCGGCCTTCTCGGCTTTGACCTTGGCGATCAGGTCGACCAGATTTTCTGGCTTGCCCGGGTCGGGGTGGTGGTTGGGGAAGTTGCCGTCGACCTCGCAGAACAGCGGGATCACCGTGCAGCCCAGGGCCTGGATCAGCTGCGGGGCTATCACCCCGGCCGCGCCATTGCCGCAGTCGATCACCACTTTCAGCGGGCGGGCCAGGGCGATGTCGTCGCGAATCTGCTGGAAGTAGCGCTGCAGCACATCGACCTGCTCGACCGTGCCGACGCCGCTGGCCAGGTCGTTAGTGTCGATGCGCGTCTTCAGGGCCTGGATCTGTTCGCCCGCCAGGGTGTCGCCGGCGATGACTATCTTGAAGCCGTTGTAGTCCGGCGGGTTGTGGCTGCCGGTGAGCATCACCGCTGATTTGCCGCTGAGGATATGCCCGGCGTAGTAGACCACCGGGGTCGGCACCATGCCGACGTCGCTGACGTGGCAGCCACAGTCGAGCAGGCCCTGAATCAGCTGTTGCACCAGCTGCGGGCCGGACAGGCGGCCATCGCGGCCGACGGCGATATTCGCCTCGCCCTGGGCCAGGCTCTGCGAGCCGATCGCCCGGCCGATCCAGTAGGCGCTTTGCGCGCTCAGGCCGCTGCCGACCAGGCCACGAATGTCGTAGGCGCGGAAGATGTCGGCCGGTAATTGGGGCGCGACTTGCGGGGTATTTACCGCGGCGGGTTGCGTCAGTCCCAGGAGATCCTGGTCTTCATCGAGGATATCGATATCGAGGATATCGGTGTCTTGAAACAGTGGATCGACCAGACCGAGTGGCGCCGCTTGCGGAGTATCGGCTGGGTTGGCAGAAGTTTCCGCGGGCGGCCGCCCGACATTGTCACCGGCCCGGCGCGGCAGGCGCGCCAGGGCGTGGGCCAAACTGTCGAGTGCGGGCAGGCTCAGGCTGAAGGCTTTGACGGCTTTGCCCGTGGAGAGCTCTTGGATCAGTTGCGCCAGCTGGATGACGTCCCTGCGCAGGCGCCGTTGCAGCTGGCCGTGCACCAGGTACATGCCCAGCAGTGCACCGCTCAGGGCGATCAGCCCGGCGATGACCAGCAGCAGGGGCGAGAAGGGCGACGCATTCAGGGCCGGGCCCGGGGTGAAGCCGAGCGTCCAGTTGGGGTTGCCGAGCGTGAACTTTTGCGCGTCGCCCTCGGCCTGGCCGCGCTGGGCCAGGACCTGGGCGGCGCTGGTGCCGAATTGTTGCAGCAGCTGGATTTGCCCGGCCTCGGCCGGCAGCGCGGGCAGGCTGGCCAGCAGGCGCTCAAGGTCGACGGCCAGCAGCAGGGTGCCGTACAGGGGCTCGCCATCGTTCAGGCGCAGGGGCGCGGCGCTGTACACCAGCCAGCGCTGGCCGACCTTGTAGGCTTCGGGCGCGGCGGTTTGGCCGTTTTCCACGCGGCGCAGCATATCCAGGGCGGCAAAGTTCATCGGCGCGCTGCGGCTCATATCCTGCACGGCCTGGCCGCGGGCGTTGAGGTGGGCATCCACCACCCCGTGCCAATAGCTGAGGTTGCGTTCGGCCGCGCGCACTTGGCCGAGGTCCTGGCTTTGCAAGGCTTCCAGCAATTGCGGGTTGCGCGCCGCGGCGCCGGTATCGGCCACCAACTGCTGCAAGGCTTGCTGCAATGCCGCCGCTTGGCCGCCCCCCCAGGCCTGGCTGAGCTGTTGCTGCACCTGCTGGGCACTGTTGAGCTGGGCGAACCAGAGCAGGCCGCAGGCCAGGGCCAGGCTGACGAGGGTGGCCAGCAAGCCCGGCTGCAGGGCATTGGCGGCCTGCTGGTTTTTGCTTGGGGCGCTACTGGAGGCTTTGGCGCCCGCTGTGTTGGCGGCGACATCCTTGGCAGTGCGTTTGAAGAGTTTCATGCAGCAGCGTCTCCTCGGCCATTCATCCTGGAATCAGTAAAGGCTATCAGTGGCTGCCGGAGTGGCCGAAGCCGCCCGCGCCGCGCTGGCTCTCGTCGAACTGTTCGACCAGCTCGAAATGCGCCTGCACCACAGGTACCAGAATCAATTGCGCGATACGTTCGCCGATGGCGATGGTGAAGGCGCTCTGGCCGCGGTTCCAGCAGGACACCATCAGCTCGCCCTGGTAATCCGAGTCGATCAGGCCGACCAGGTTGCCGAGGACTATGCCGTGCTTATGGCCCAGGCCCGAGCGCGGCAGGATCAGCGCGGCCAGGCCGGGGTCGCCGATATAGATCGACAGGCCGGTGGGGATCAGCACGGTCTGCCCGGGCTCGAGCAGCAGTTCCTGCTCGAGCATGGCGCGCAGGTCGAGGCCGGCGGAGCCCGGGGTGGCGTACTGTGGCAGGGGGAATTCGGCGCCCAGGCGCGGGTCGAGGATCTTGGCTTGTAAGGCGTGCATATCAGGCTCGGTAAGCGATAAATAAAGGCGTCAGCTGCGCGGCAGACGTTCCGCGATAAAGCCGATCAGCTGGCGGGCGATCTTGCTCTTGCTGGTTTGGGTGAAGCTGCTCTGCTGCAGCTCGCGGTCGATGATGGTGATGGCATTTTCCTCGCTGTTGAAGCCGATGCTGGGGTTGGCCACGTCATTGGCGACTATCAGGTCGAGGTTCTTGTCCTTGAGCTTGCGCGAGGCGTATTCCAGCAGGTTCTCGGTCTCGGCGGCGAAGCCGACGCTGAAGGGGCGATCACTACGCCCGGCCAGGGTGGCGAGAATATCCGGGTTGCGCACCATTTGCAGGAGCAAACCATCGCCGCTGCTGGGGTCTTTCTTCAATTTGTGCTGGGCGACCACTTCCGGGCGGTAATCGGCGACCGCGGCGGCGGCGATCAGCACGTCGCAGGGCATCGCCGCTTCGCAGGCGGCCAGCATGTCACGGGCGCTGACCACATCGATGCGCTCGACTCGCTCCGGGGTGGGCAAGTGCACCGGGCCGCTGATCAGGGTGACCCTGGCGCCTGCTTCAACCGCGGCTTCGGCCAGGGCGAAGCCCATCTTGCCGGAGCTGTGGTTGGTGATATAACGCACCGGGTCGATATTTTCCTGGGTGGGACCGGCGGTGATCAGCAGGTGTTTGCCGGTCAGCGCCTGGCTCTGGAAGCAGTCGGCGGCGCATTGCGCCAGTTGCTCGGCTTCCAGCATGCGGCCCAGGCCGACATCGCCACAGGCCTGGCTGCCGGACGCCGGGCCGAACAGGTGCAGGCCGCGGGCACCGAGCAGTTGGGCGTTGGCTTGGGTCGCCGGGTCGCGCCACATCGCCTGGTTCATTGCCGGGGCCAGGGCCACCGGCGCATCGGTGGCCAGCACCAGGGTGGTCAGCAGGTCATCGGCCACGCCTTGAGCCAGGCGCGCCAGCAGGTCGGCGGTGGCCGGCGCGATCAACACCAGGTCGGCCCAGCGCGCCAGTTCGATATGACCCATGGCGGCTTCGGCGGCGGGGTCGAGCAGGTCCAGATGCACCGGGTTGCCGGACAGCGCCTGCAGGGTCAGCGGGGTGATGAATTCACGACCGCCCTTGGTCATCACCACATGGACTTCGGCGCCCTGGTCGCGCAGGCGGCGAACCAGCTCGGCACTCTTGTACGCCGCAATTCCGCCGCCCACACCCACAACGATGCGCTTTCGATACAGCCGCTGCATAAGCCTGCCTATTAATTAAGGTTGGATGTGCGCCGCGGCGGTGACGCCTCCCCAGGCCGACCGCTGCGCGAAAGTTGGGCTACGATAGCACACAGGCCGCAGCGGAGCAGCGGCGCAAGAAGCCTGCCGGGCCTGGTCTTGCGACCTGTCGCCGGGGGCGCTGGTCAAGTGCACAAGGAGCTGTGATGAGCATTCGCGACTGGCCCGCGGCGGAGCGTCCGCGGGAGAAACTTCTGGCCCAGGGGGCCGCTAGCCTGACCGACGCCGAACTCTTGGCGATATTCCTGCGTACCGGCGTGGCCGGGCAAAGCGCGGTGGACCTGGCGCGCCATCTGCTCGGCGATTTCGGTGGGCTACGGGCGCTGTTGCAGGCGGACCTCGACTCGTTCAGCCAACGCCTGGGGTTGGGCCCGGCCAAATTTGCCCAATTGCAGGCGGTGCTGGAGATGGCGCGGCGGCATCTGGCCGAGCAGCTGCGGCGCGACTCGGTGCTGGAAAGCCCGCAGGCGGTGCGCGATTACCTCAAGGCGCTGCTACGGCATGAGCCTCACGAAGTCTTCGGTTGTCTGTTTCTCGATGCCAAGCACCGGGTGCTGGCCTTCGAGGCACTGTTCCATGGCTCCATCGACAGCGCCAGCGTCTACCCGCGCCAGGTGGTCAAGCGTGCCTTGGCGCATAACGCCGCGGCGGTGATTCTCACCCACAACCACCCCTCGGGCGTGGCCGAGCCGAGCCAGGCGGACCGGGTGCTGACCCGACGCTTGAAAGATGCCCTGGAGCTGGTCGATGTGCGGGTGCTCGACCACTTTATCGTCGGCGATGGCGAGCCGCTGTCTCTGGCCGAGTACGGCTGGCTGTAGCTGGGGCGCTGGCGGCCGTTGGGCTTCGGCGCTGCGCTCCTCAACCCAGCGACTCGATAAGCATGTAGGTTGGGCTGAGCTCCGCGAAGCCCGGCACGGGGCCTCTCAGGGATTCAATCGCACCTTCGAGAAGTCCTGCCGGCCGAACGGGCTGACCCGATATCCCTCAACCTCCTGACGCACCAGCGCGGCGGCGGTCGGGTGGGCTAGCGGCAGCCACAGCGCCTGCTGCTGGATCACTCGTTGGGCTTCTTGATACAGGCGGGTGCGTTCGCTCGGATCGCTGCTGGCTTTGCCCGCGGCGATCAGCCGATCCAGATCCGGCGCGCAATAGCGGGCGAAATTGGTCCCCGATTGCACGGCCGCGCAAGAGAATTGCGGGGTGAGGAAGTTGTCCGGATCGCCGTTATCACCGGCCCAGCCCATAAACAGCAGATCGTGCTCGCCGGCCTTGGCGCGCCGGATCAGCTCGCCCCACTCGATCACGCGGATCTCTGCCTGGATGCCGACCTTGGCCAGATCGGCCTGCAGCACTTGCGCACCCTGGCTCGGGTTGGGGTTGAGCAGGCTGCCGGATGGGCGAGTCCAGAGGGTGGTCTTGAAGCCGTCCTCGAGCCCAGCCTTGGCCAGCAGCGCGCGAGCCTGCGCCGGGTCGTGGGCATAGCCCGGCAGTTCGGCGGCATAGCTCCAGGTGTTCGGCGGGTAAGGGCCACTGGCCGCCTGGGCGCTGCCTTCGAACACGGCCTTGAGGTAGCTGGCCTTGTCGAAGGCCAGATTGATCGCCTGGCGCACCTCAGGTTTGTCCAGCGGCGGGTGCTGGCTATTGAGGGCGACGAAGGCCGTCATAAACGCCGCGTCCTGCACCACCTTGAGCTGGCTATCCTGGGCGGCGGCCCGGACATCCAGTGGCTTGGGCGACAGGGTGATCTGGCATTCGCCGCGGCGCAGCTTCTGCAAGCGCACATTGGCGTCCGGGGTGATGGCGAACACCAGTTCATCGACCGCCGGCTTGCCGGCGAAATAGGCCGGGTTGGCCGCGTAGCGCACCACGGCGTCCTTCTGGAAACTCTTGAAGATAAAGGGGCCGCTACCGATCGGCTGGGCGTTGAGCCGTTCTGGGGTGCCGGCCTTCAGTAGCTGCGCGGCGTATTCGGCGGAGTAGATGGATGCGAAGCCCATGCTCAGGGTGGCGAGAAAGGTCGCTTCGGGATGCTTCAGGGTAAAGCGCAGGCTATGCGGGGCGGGCGCCTCGACGGCTTGAATCAGGTTCGGCCACTGCATGGACTGGGCATGGGGATAGCCGCTCTGCGCGACCTTGTGCCAGGGGTGCGCCGGATCGAGCATGCGTTGGAAGCTGAACAGCACATCTTCGGCGTTCAGCTCGCGGCTCGGGGTGAAGTAGGAGGTTTGGTGAAACTTCACCCCGGCGCGCAACTGGAAGTCATAGGTCAGACCGTCCGCCGAGACTGTCCAGCTTTGCGCCAGGCTTGGCAGCAAGCGGCCGCTGTCGGCATCGAAGTCCACCAGGCGGTTCATCAGTGCGTCGGCGGAGGCGTTGGTGGTGGTCAGCGAGTTGTACTGGACCACGTCGAAGCCTTCCGGGCTGGCTTCGGTGCACACCCCGAGGGTGGCGGCCTGGGCTAGCAGGGGGCTGAATAGCGGGGCGAATAAAAGGGGTAGAAGGGCGAGACGCATGGAGAACTCCTGTAAGTTAGGCGACCCTTGGCGGGCGTTTCGGAATTAAGGGTCTGATCCTAGACTTTGGATCGAGGCAGAATATTACAAATCCGCCGACGAGTGGTCGGCTAGCGGCGCGGCCTCAGCCCGCAGCCTTGGCGGCAGGTTGGCCGGGTCGCGGCTTTGCGCAAAAAGTCGGATCGGCCTTGTTGCTGTGGGGGCTTTCTGGTATAAAGCAGCGCTCTTTTGTAGGGGCCCGGTTCCTGCGCTTTGTCGCGCGACTGGTAAGACCCTCGAGATACGCGGCGCTGAGCGCCAAGATTGAATATTAGCGGCCAACCCATGCCGGGTTGGGCATGTGGTTTTAGAGGGCTGAGGCATGTCGAGAGTCTGTCAAGTTACCGGTAAGGGTCCGGTAACCGGGAATAACATTTC